>VOFC01005553.1_pt1 | contig 34115 bp, 61 predicted proteins | sample 5384161 | NCBI WGS metagenome assembly VOFC01 (sample SAMN12384722, study PRJNA508395) | human gut metagenome | isolation source: healthy gut B | host: Homo sapiens | reverse complement strand
GCCTTTAACGGCGGCATTGACTATTTCTTTGCCATGGGCAGCGTTGCAAACTACATAACCGAAAATTTTGACAAACAGATATCCTCGGGCGGCGGTGGGGGGGTGCAGATATCCCCGGTCATTGCCGCGCGATACATAAAGGCAAAATACAATTGCCGCAAAGAGCACAGAAAGATCAGGCCTTCCGATCTTTTTAAGATCACTGGCTTTGCCTGCACGGGAACGGACGGTAAAATGCTATAAGATAAGCTTGCCGCCGCGTGGGGCGTAACGCCCGTTGAGGTCGCGGCAGGCACGGAATCGACCTGCGTCGGCTGCGACACATGGGGAGCAGCGCGGCATGGTGCTGTTTCCGGACTCCTGCTTTATGAGTTCATTCCCGAAAGCGAGATGCTCAGGAATCTTTCAGACCCTGCGTATACGCCGCTGACCTGCCTTATGGACGAGGTCTGCCCCGGCGCAAAGTACGAGATAGTAATAAGCGTTCTGCACGGCGGCGCATTTATGCGCTATCGCATCGGCGATGTTTACAGATGCACGGAGGTTGATAAAGCGACTGGCGTTCCCCTCGCTTTACCTATGTTGACCGCATACCCACGGTCATAGATATAGCCGGCTTTACGCGCATAACCGAAAACTCCATTATCCGAGGTCATACGCATGTCCAAGCCTCGGTATAGGCGACTGGATAGCTGCAAAGGAGTACGATGAGGATAACACGCCGTTTCTTGCAATTTACCTTGAGGTAACGCCGGCAAACGACGTTGTCACAAAGCAGGTGCTCACCGAGCATCTTTTCGGTCTATTTCAAGTATTTTGACAGCGACTATAAGATCTTAAAAGCTACTAATATCGAGCCGCTTCAGATAAGCATACTGCCATATAAAACGATCGAAAGCTTTGAGCAAAAAAGCAGGGAACAAGGATAGGCCGGATCAACCCCGATCCGCTGTGGCTCAAGGCCATGCTCGGCGGAATAAAGCCAAAGCAGCATACGGAGGCGGATATATGAATGTATCATACATATACATAAATATTGCGGCGTTTTTGTGCTTTGCGCTGATGTTCGTTGCCTTCTGTGCGGCAGAGCGCAGCCGCGAAATGCGCGCGTGGCTCGTGCTGCTGGGCGACCTCGTGCTGTGGACGGGCGGAACGGTGTTCATGCGCCTTCACGTTTTCCCGAGCTACGAGTTCTGGTATTATGTTTCGCTGCTTGCGCTGTTTTCCATAGCCTTTCTGGTGTATAACTATGTCTATCAGTTCGCTAACGTAAAAACGGGCTTGAGCGCCTCGTGTGGTTTGCCGGCACGGTCATAATCCTCATCGTTTCGGCAACAGGCTTCTTCCTTGCGCCGCCGACGGTGTCGGTTGACGGCAGCGGCATGGCCGTGTTCACCTACGCAATGGACTGGAAGATATGCATTCCGACGGTGTTTTTCATGCTCATCGTCGGCTCCATCATAAAGCTTTTTCCGCAGAATACTTGACACGAAGGGCAAAAAAAGCGCCCGGTGTCAGCGAGCTTATCATAGGCTGCTTCCTGATGGCGATCGGCAACATCGTGCAGATACTTCCGGGCAACACCTTCCCGTGGGACACTCTGTTCGGCCTTTGCCTTTGCGGTGCTGTTTATCCGCTCGCTGTATAAGCGCAGAATGTTTAATACAACGCCGGTCATTTCAAGCAGCATACTCATGCTCGTGTCGGCTGCGATGTGCGTCGGTGTTGCCGCGCTGTTTTTCGAGAAAAACGGTTGAGCTGTTCAGAAAAATCGGCGGCCATCTCGAAACCCCGGGATCGAAGCGTTCCTGTTCCTGGCGATCATACTGTTTGTCGCCATATCCGCATTCCGCAAGCTGCTCACGTCTATCTTCTCGGATGAAGAGCGGCAGGGCAGCCGCATAAAAGCAGTACAGCGACAGTATTTCCAAAACGCTTGATATCGACAGCATTCTGCGTCAGACTGTCAAGGTCATAAAAAATGAGATACATGTAGATCAGCTTTACATATGCCTTCTGCAAAACGGAAACTATGTTCCCGTGTGCAGCGCTATGCCGCTAAAGCCTGCGGCGTTTACGATTGCTGCCGATCATCCGTGCGTAAAAAAAATACTTTGAAGGCGACGGTTCAGGTAAAATCATATAGTAATTAAGGAATTTGAAACCGATCCGCTGTATAAATCAGTGTGGGGGCAGCGAGCGCGAGCTTTTTTGCAAGCTACGGCATATCCTGCATATGCGCCCTAAAGGACGGCGGCAGCGTTGTCGGACTTCTGCTGCTTGCGGATAAGGAAAAGGGCGTGGGCTACACCTATTCCGATTTCTCGTTTTTGAGCACGGTTTCTGCAATAGCGTCTATTGCCATCAAAAACTGCGGCTTTGTATAAGCAGGTGGCCGAGCGAGAGCATCTTTTCTCAAGCATGACGGCGTTTATACCTAATGTCATTTTAATAAAGCCCAAGGGTGAGAGCAGATATTGCTTTGTCAGTGCAAACACAGAAAAGGTGCTCGGGCTCCCGGCAAGAACTATTTTACCGGTCGCTCCGCTGTCCGTACACTCAGAGAAAACGTTGATGTAGAGACCGCGGATGAGGTAATAAAGGCACTTTCAGAATCCGACGGCAGCGGCGGATATACGGTCGATATCCCGTTTAAGACCGGCGACGGCAGGGATATCACGCTCAGGTGCGCGTTTTCTCCGATCGTAACGGGCGGCGTGAAGTCGCACTATGTCTGTGTTGCAACGGATATAACAAGCGATATCGACGCTCAGCTTCTTCTGCGCAATTCAGTTGAGCTTGCGCAGGACTCCAGCCGTGCAAAGGGCGAGTTTTTGTCGCACATGTCGCACGAGATACGCACACCCATGAACTCCATAGCCGGGCTTACATACCTTGCGCGAGAAAATGGTCGGCGAGGGCCGAGATGACGAGCTGCGCGACTATCTCAATCAGATCGACCAGTCATCCCAGTATCTGCTCAGCCTGCTGAACAATATCATGGACATGAGCAAGATCGAAAGCAGTAAGTACGAGATAAACGCAAAGCCGTTTAATATCTCGTCGGTACTGACGAGGTCTATTCCGTGTTCAGCGCAACTATGAGCACAAAAGGCATAAAGTTTACTATAAATTCCGACGCCGTTACAAGTCCCGATGTTATCGGCGACGAGATATCGCTTCGGAAGATACTCAACAACCTTTTGTCCAACGCAAACAAGTTTACAAGATCCGGCGGCAGAGTAACGATTTTTGCCTCGCAGAAGCAGATGAATGAAAAATCGTCTATCCTGCATCTTGAGGTTGCCGATACAGGAGTCGGCATAAGCGAAGAATTTATCGGCCATTTGTTCGAGCCGTACACGCAGGAAATGAGCGAAAAACGGCGGCCGGGCGGCCGGAAGCGGCCTCGGAATGGCAATATGCAAGAGCATGATCGATCTCCAGGGCGGCAGCATATCCGTTCGCAGCAGACTCGGCGAGGGCACGACGTTTTATGTCGATATCCGTATTCGCTCGGCAAAGCCGCAGTCAAGAAAAACCGAGGAGCTTGACTGCTCCGCGATAAGCGGGCGCAGGATAATGGTCGTTGACGATGTTGCCATCAACACAACTATCACTTGCCGCTTGCTCGAAAGGCACGGAGCCGTCGTCGATTGTGCCGAAAACGGCAGGGAAGCGACAGAGCTTTTCGCCTCAAAGCCAGATTATTATTACGACTGCATCCTCATGGATATCCAGATGCCGAAAATGAACGGCATAGAGGCGGTCTCGCGCATCCAGCCTCCGGCAAGCGATACGGGCCGACGGTGCCGGTGCTCGCGATGACGGCCGATGCGTTCATAAACGAGCAGGGCGGAGCTTTTGAGCGATTTCTCGGGCTATATCATAAAGCCCGTAAAGCCGGATGAGTTTACGCAAAGCTTGCCGGCATATTTGAAAACCAGCGAGGTATCCATGCTTAAAAACTATTCAAAAAAAGGGCAGACGGCTGCCGAAGCGGTCTGGAACAGTAAGTATTATCTGCCGTTTCTGCTGCTGACGGAATTTGTCGCAGTGTTCTGCGATGCGGCGCTTGAATGCATGTATTTTTTTATGTGTTCCTATGCGTTTTGTTCATGATATTTTCGGACGATCTTCTTGCGAGCCTGCCGACGGTTATGTTTACGCTTCTGACTTCAGTGTCGTACTACAAGATTTTTCCGCGCTTACGCAGTACATGTGGTACGCGATAGTGCCGTTTGCGCTTGCGCTTTTGTTTAACCTCATTTATTACCGTCGAAGGATGGTGATCGGCAAGCTCACCTATCCTTATATTGCGGTTTCGGCGGCGCTTATCATCGGAGGTGTAGGGTAATATCCGCAGATGATTACTTTGAGCCTATTCGGCTTTACTACACTCGGCCTCGGCCTCGGTCAGCTTGTGCTCTATCTGATCTCTCGCTCGCGGCTCGAGAACGAGCGCGGCTACGACCGCGTCGAGCGCGTTGCCCGAATCCTGTACACCGGAGGACTTTTGTTCGTTGTCGTGGTCCTCGGCTTTTATATCCAGAATATTGACAAATTCATCGAAAAGGGCGGCGTGCTGTTTTTCAAGCAGCGCAACTTTGTAACAAGCGTTTTCCTTATGGTCATACCCATGATCTGCATCCTTGTCCGCCGCAGCAACTTGTATCTTATCGGCACGGTGCTTATGTACATTGCAATGATAATGACCGGCTCGCGCAGCGGACTTCTTTCGGCTCGTTTTTAGCTTCTGGTGTGTCTTGCATACATTTATATTAAAAACAAAAAGTACCGCCGATTTTACAATTTGCTTTTCGGTGTGTCTATTGTAGTGATTGCCGTGCTTGCGCTATCGCGTTTTTTGCCGCAGCTTTACGCCGCGCGTATTGAAAACGCCGCCGTCGGAGACAAAACGCGCCTTGAGTTCATAAAGCTCGGAATTGAGAATTTCCTGTCGCATCCCATATTCGGCATCGGCATAGCCAACATGAAGGATGTCGGTATATTTAAGGCATACGTTCCCGGAAGTCTTATGTTCTATCATAATGCCGTTATCCAGGTCATAAGCTCGATGGGACTCGTAGGCGTTGCGGCCTATGGATGGATGCTGTTTTTCACGGCTCAAAATGCTGTGGATAGGGCGAAAACGCAAGCGCATTGCCGTTTTCGCGCTGTCTTACATAGGCATAGGCTTAATGAGTATGACGAACCCCGGCATATTCTGCCCGTTCCCGGAGGCGGGACTTTTGACGCTTATGTTTGCAATTGTAGAAAAGAGGAAGAAAAATATAAAATGGAGGAAGAAAAATGAAAAGAGCACTCAGCATCGTGCTGGTACTCGTGCTGCTCGTCTCGATAGCGCCAATGTCGGCGCTCGCGGCGGATAACGGCTACGATACCATCACAGGCACCGTCATGTTCAACGCGGACATGATGACATGGAGACGGATCACCGTGTCCGTTTACCTACAGTGACGGTTACTTTTTACCGAAACTGCGTATAAGCAGGCAGGATCTCGCCGCGGTTACCATGGCAATGTGCCTTGCCGCCGGAAACGTCGCCGACCCCGAGCGGTACAAAGAAGGCCCGGCAAATCTCGAAGATTTCTTCGATCAGATCGGTTTTGAGGACTTCGAGGCGAATGCCGACTTCACGAATCGTCCGGGACGCAACACCTTCGGCGTTGGTATCGCAAACAAAGAGATCCGCGTAAACGGCGAGAAGTACACCGTCATTGCCGTCGGCCTGCGCGGCTGCGGTTACTACGCCGAGTGGGCAGGGGACCTGAATGTCGGCCTTGAAGGCGAGCACACCGGCTTTGCCATCTGCCGCGAAAAGGCGCTTGCCTTTATACAGACTTACCTGCCAAGCACAGCGAGATCACCGGCAAAATTAAGATCTGGTGCACAGGCTACAGCCGCGGAGCGGCAGGCGCAATCTGCTCGGCGGTCTGCTTGACGACATGTATCTCTCCGGCGCTTCCGTCGGCAAAAACGTGACCCTCTCTCCCGAAGGATATGTACATCTACACCTTTGAGGCACCCATGGGGCCGATGCATCAAAGTCAGCGGCAGAATATACGAAAACATCCACAACGTCATTAACTACAACGACCTCGTCGTCCGCGTAGCGACTGCATGGGCTTTGCGCGCTACGGAGTTGACCACGTTATGCCGTCGGCAAAGCTCGACTCGAACTACGCGCAGCTCAAGGAGAGCATGCTCAAAGGTGTTCTCGACCTTTGAAAACGCCGGAAAATACCGCATTGACGACTTCAAATACGTCACCGTTACCCCGGCGCAACTGCCGATAAGATCATTTCGAGCATCCGCGGAGATGTGGATTACTCAGGGCGAGTTCCTCGATAAATTCGTCGAGAAGCTCTTCACCAAGGTGTTCACCACCCGTGCCGAGGTCTATGCCGCGCAGGACGATATTCAGGAGCTTGTCCTGCCGCTGATCGGCACCTATCCCGACCAGTGGGAGACCGTCAAGCAGAGCCTTGCCGTCAATGCAAAGGAGAACATGGCAAAGCTCATATCCTCGCTGATGAAGGGCGAGGACAGCGCCGTGACCGTCGTTGCGGATATCCTGCTCGACACGATGCGCGAGGCCGGCATCACCGAGTATAACGCCCAGCAGGTCAAGGAAATGGTGCGGCCGCTGGTCAAGATGCTCATGAAGCTCGTCTCGGCCTGCCCGGACGAGACCGCCACGCTTCTTTATAACATCGTCGGCATCATGAGCGCACACTACGGCGAGCTGGGCATGTCCTGGATGCTGAGCATCCCGTCAGACTACATGACCTCGAAGCAGCCGGGTGACATTTACGAGCCGCTGCCGTTTACCGACGTCGCCGACGATGCGTGGTACCGCCCCGAGCTTGTCTACGCCTACGAAAACGGCCTTGTCAACGGTACGACGGCAAACACCTTCTCGCCGAACGCCATCGTAACGCGCGCGCGCAGGTCGTGACGGTGCTCTACCGCATGGCAGGCTCGCCCTCGGTCAGCGGCATGAAATGCCCATTTGCCGACAACACCGCCGCATGGAGCCGCGACGCGATCACATGGGCGTATAACGCCGGCGTCGCCAACGGCTTCACCGACTCTCGCTTTGCAGGCTCTGCTACCGTAACTCGCGAGCAGCTCGCGGCGTTCCTGTTCCCGCTATGCCGACAAGGTCGTATCCGGCGGCACGCTCAAAGCACCCCCTGTCATATGCCGACAGCTTCCGCGACGCCTCCTCCGTCAGCGCCTATGCGGTCCCGGCCATGCGCTGGGCGAATGTAAACGGCATCATAAACGGCCGCACCGGCGGTATCCTCGACCCGACCGGCAGCGCAACTCGCGCAGAATTCACCTGCATGATCTCCCGTTTCTCAATGGCGAATTGACGCACCTGCCGATACGCATATTTCCGCCATCCCGACCGGAAACTGCATAAAACCATAACTGCCTCGCACTGCATCGGTGCGGGGCATCTTTTTGCACCGCACCCTGTGGCTCCCATGTCAAGGGAGCAGTCGGCTTTTGCCGACGAGGGGGTTGAATTCAAACCTATTAACTATCAGCTATTAGCTCTCCGCTGCGACAACCGGCCTGCCACGGTTTTGCCTGCACCCACCGGTCGGGCTGACGCAAGAAATGTATCGGTCAATGTGAATGCGCCACTAAGACCCCACCGAGGCATCCGCTGCGCGTCTTGTTCCCCACCTCCCCTTGGCAGGGGAGGCGAAAAGAACCACACCTTATCGCCGCTCATCGCATTGGCTCACCTGTCAAAGGGGAGCAGTCGGCTTTGCCGACGAGGGGTTAATTAAAAAATCTACAACCAAAATTGCACAACGCCGCCAAAAAACCGACACCCGTCCGAACAATGTAATGACACGGGATGCAAAATTTCGCTTAAAAATCATATTTACTATTGATTTTTTTTGCTAACTCTTAGTAGAATAAAACCACGCAATAGTATGCGTTCGCGGCAGGCGGTACAATATGTGGTACTCTGCCGCAGGCGGTGGATTTTTTAATTAAAAGGAGGAAAACTAATGAATGTAAGAAAACGCGGACTTGCGCTTCTCATGTGCATCTGCTGATCTTCACGCTCACCTGCCGTTCTCGGCATTTGCGGACGGAGAGGAGACATACAAGACGCACAGCGAGACAAACGGCGTTGTCATGGACAAGACCGTTAACATGTCTCCGGCGACAGGTATAAGGTCACGCTTGAGCAGTACGTCAGCGGCAGCGTTACCCCGGGCACGACGACTCCGATCGATGCCGTCCTCGTCCTCGACGTATCCGGCTCTATGGATAAAGGGGTTTGGCAAGGGAGACGCTGCTATGTCGAAGAATACAATCTGAAAAAATTCAAATTATACTTATTACATCAAGGATGCAAATGGACGCTACACTGGAGTAAGCTGGTGCTCAAATGCAAAAATTTACACCGACGGCTGTACGTGGTTCTTTGGTCATTTTGCAGGGAAATAAAGTACACTCCCAAGACCTCTGCCGAAGATACAACTCCTGGCCGTGTGCAGTTCTTTAGCAGCAATACAAAAATTACCGCTCTTAAATCGGCCGTCAACGGCTTCATTGATGCAATAGCGACAGGCAATCCCGATAGTAAAATTGCTATCGTAAAGTTTGCCGGCGATAAAAAAAAGACACGGTCGGTAATGAAACATACAAAGAAAGCGGCTATACCTACAACTACACTCAGATAGTACAGGGGTCTGACAAAAGTCGATTCAGACGGCGCAGTGGCACTGAAAAGTTCAGTAAACGCGCTCACAGCCGGCGGCAACCTCGGCTGACTACGGTCTTGAAAAAGCAAAGACAGTATTTGACACTGCTGACAATGCATCGACCGACCGTAATCGTGTTGTCATTATGTTCTGATGGTGAACCGAATCACGACAACGGCTTTGATGGAAGTGTAGCAAATGCTGCAATAGCTAATGCAAAAACTCTCAAGAGTAAGTCATACGGCGCATCTGTATATACCATTGGTATTTTTTCAGCGGAGCACAGGTAGGGACATCGCTTCCCAATGGCAGCACCGATTCAAATCGCTACATGCACCTTGTCTCGTCCAACTATCCTGAAGCAATCAGCATGAGTGAACCCGGCACAGACGGAGACGTAAAGAATGGCTACTACAAAGTTGCAAAGCGATGCAGAATCTCTCGGCAGCGTATTTACCAAACTTAGCGAAGCCATCAGCAAAGCCCAGCATTACCCTTTTGGCAGTAACGCCGTCTGACGGATAATATCGCGTCTAACTTCAATGTTCCCGAAGATGCCAAAGACGTTAAAGTCTACACCGCAGACTATGACGGCACGAGAATTTAGCGAGAGAACCCCTTCACCGGCGCAAACTGTCAATGTTGCAAATGGTGCAGTCACCGTGCGGCTTTGACTACAGCGCAAACTACGTATCGAAACCAAACATCCCGGCACAGAATAATGACTACGGCAAGAAGCTCATTGTAGAGTTCGATATCACCGTAGATCGCACTAAGACCTATGGCGGCACTCAGCCTGCAAACGCAGGTGCAAACATCAAGCTTGGTGATGATATCGTCGCTTTTGTAGAGAACCCCAAAGTGCCCGTAGCTATTACAAACGGCTTTAAAGCAAACTACAGTGACAGTAAATCCTATGATGGCACAGGCTTTGATGTCAAAGCTGCATTTAAAGAAAATGCTTAAGTTGTTTGGTCTAACGACTGCCAACAATATGAACCAGTATGTTGATATCGCCTATGAGGTGAAAATCGGTGATGCAGTCGTCGGTATTTACACCGTCAAAGCTGGTGATAATACCGGAACTTGGAATACCGATGATTTGGTAATGACCGATTCGGCTGTAGGTGATTATATCTACAATGTCACCTGCAAAGTGACCGACAAAAATAATGGTAGCGCAACATACAAAAACGGCGAGAGTGACGGCATCGGCACCATGACGCTCAGAATTATCGCAAAGAAGGACTCACCGTATCCGGCACCGATTACACCGGCAAATATGACGGCGATTCCCACGGTGTAGCCGCAACGGCAAATGTTGCAGGTGCTACCATAGAATATAGCATCGATGGCGGAAAGACATGGATGACCGACTTTCCCAAATAAAGAACGTCGGCGAAATTAATGTCACCGTTAAGGCGTCGATGGCAAACTACAGTGACGCGACGGCAGACTACACCCCTGAAAGTCACCCGCGCCCCGTTACCATCACCTCAGGCAGCGCAACCAAGATGTATAATGGTACTCGCTTACAAAGCATGAGGTAACGTATGGTGGAGATAAATTTGTTGATGGCGAAGGTGTTGACATTACTTTACACCGGCAGCCAGACCGATGTCGGCAACAGTAAGAATACTTTCACCTTCGAGTTTAAAGACGGCACTGCGGAAGAAAAATTACGACATTACAACTGATTATGGTACGTTAGAAGTCACCAATTCCGACAAACTGACTGTAACTGCGACCGGTTATGATGGCAAATATGACGGCCAGACGCATAACGGCAATGTAACTGCAACAGAAGGGTGCGACACTCAGCTACAGCACCGACAATGGCGCAACGTGGACAGCCACCGAACCCACAATAAAGAACGTCGGCGAAATTAAAGTCATGAAGTTAAGGCGTCGATGGCAAACTACAGTGACGCGACGGCAGAGTACACCCTGAAAGTCACTAAGCGCACCGTCACCCTCACATCCGAAACTGCAAGCAAGCCCTACGACGGCGATCCGCTTACACGTCCTGAGGTGACAATCGGAGGCATGGGCTTTGTTCCGGGCGAAGTTACGGATATCAAGGGCAACCGGCAGCGTAACAAACGTTTCCGATAGCCCTGTAACAAATACAATTGTATATGCTCCTACAGATAAGTTCGTACCAGGTAACTACGATATCACCAAGGTCGAAGGCACCCTGACCATCAATCCGCGCTCCGTTATTATCACCTCCGGCAGCGCAAGCAAAGACCTATGACGGCACTCCGCTTACAAACGATGAGATCAAGATAACCGGCGACGGATTTGTTGACGGCGAAGCAACAACTTATACCAACCACCGGCAGCCAGACCGAAGTTGGCAGACCCTTACTGAAAGCGCCCCTATCATCCCAATCCCCCGATAACCGACAAGATCACGGTCGAGATCACGGGCAACAGCGACAGCGTCGTATGACGGCACCGAGCACAGCGTCGACTACACGTGAAGATAAGCGATTCCCGCGCTACACCGAGAAGGACTTCACCTTCAGCGGAAAAGGCACCTCGCAAGCGGCATAAACGCCGGAGCCACGAGATGGGCCGATCAGTTCAAGAACACCAACGCGCGCTTCACGGAACGTTGAGTTCATCATCAAGGCAGACGGCGTACTGACGATCACGCAGCGTCCTCTGACCATCACCGCCGGCAGCGCCGAGGGCATAGCCCCCGTTACCTGCGATAAGTACACAGTCGAAGGTCTCGCAACCGGCGACAAGGTCGATTCCGTCAAGATCACCGGCATCCAGAGCGAGCCGGGCGAGTCCCCGAACGTAGCGTCCGACGCGGTCATCAAGAACGCAAAGGGCGAGGATGTCACCGCAAACTACAAGATCACCTATGTAAACGGTGTTCTCAAGGCCATCGAGGTCCTCAATAAGGAGATCCACTTCAACTACGTCATCGGCTACACCGACGGCACCATCCGCCCGAATAACGACATCAGCCGCGCAGAGATCGCAACTATCTTCTTCCGCCTGCTGACCGACGAGGCACGCGAGCAGTACACGACGACCGCAGGCAACTTCACCGACGTTAAGGCCGGCATGTGGTGCAACCGCGCGATAGCAACGCTTACGAACATGGGCATCATCAAGGGCTACACCGACGGCAGCTTCCAGCCGAACAAGAGCATCACCGTGCAGAGCTTGCGACGATCATCGCGCGCTTTGCAAAGCTTGATGTGAACACCAAGACCTTCAGCGACATCAACGGCCACTGGGCACAGAAGAACATCGGAGCTTGCCGCAGGCAACAGCGGCCGACGCTCGTGCTCGCACACAACAAGATCCTCGCGGCACAGCTGTGCAGCGAGTTCAAGGAGTTTTTTCCGAACAACGCCGTGGAATACTTCGTGTCGTACTACGACTACTATCAGCCGGAGGCATACATCCCGCACACGGACACGTTCATCGAGAAAGGACGCCTCCATCAATGATGAGATCGAGCGCCTGCGCCACTCGGCTACGTCGAGCCTGTTTGAGCGGCGGGACGTGATCGTCGTCTCGTCCGTGTCGTGTATCTACGGCCTCGGCGACCCGATCGACTATGCCAACATGGTCATCTCGCTGCGCACCGGCCAGCAGCGCGACCCGGAGGAACTCATGCGCAAGCTCATCGACATCCGCTATGAGCGCAACGACATCGCCTTCGCGCGCAATATGTTCCGCGTCCGCGGCGACACGATCGACATTTTTCCGGCCTACTCCTCGGACCATGCCGTGCGCGTGGAGTTTTTCGGCGACGAGATCGACCGCATCTCGGACATCAACGTCGTCACCGGCGCGCCCATCCGCACGCTCAGCCATGTGGCGATCTATCCTGCGTCGCACTATGTCACGACGCATGAAAAGATGGAGCGCGCCATCGGCGAGATCCGCGCCGAGTGCGATGCGCGCGTGAAAACGTTCGAGCAGCAGGGTAAGCTCCTCGAGGCGCAGCGCATCCGCCAGCGCACGGACTATGACATTGAGATGATGCAGGAGCTTGGCTACTGCTCCGGCATTGAGAACTACTCGCGCATCATCAGCGGCCGCGCCCCCGGCAGCGCGCCGATGACGCTGCTGGACTATTTCCCGAAGGATTTTCTGCTCTTCGTCGACGAGAGCCACGTCACGCTGCCGCAGGTGCGTGCCATGTACCGCGGCGACCGTGCGCGCAAGGACTCGCTCGTCGAGTACGGCTTCCGCCTGCCGAGCGCGTACGATAACCGCCCGCTGAAGTTCGAGGAGTTTGAGCAGCGGGTGCACCAGGCCATCTATGTCTCGGCCACGCCGGGCGATTATGAGCGCGAGCACGCGGGCCAGATCGCCGAGCAGATCATCCGGCCGACCGGTCTGCTTGACCCGCAGATCTTCGTGCGCCCCATCGAGGGGCAGATCGACGATCTCATCGGCGAGATCAACGCCCGCATCGCCAAAAACGAGCGCGCGCTCGTGACCACGCTCACGAAGAAGATGGCCGAGGACCTCTCGGCCTACCTCACGAATGCGGGCATCCGCTGCCGCTATCTGCACCACGACATCGGCGCCATCGAGCGCATGGAGATCATCCGCGACCTGCGCACGGGTGCATTTGACGTGCTCGTCGGCATCAACCTCCTGCGCGAGGGCCTTGACCTGCCGGAGGTGTCGCTTGTGGCGATCCTCGACGCGGACAAGGAGGGCTTCTGCGCAGCGAGACGAGCCTGATCCAGACGATCGGCCGCGCGGCGCGCAACGCCGAGGGTACGGTCATCATGTACGCGGACAAGGAGACGGCCGCCATGCACGCGGCCATCATGGAGACCAACCGCCGCCGCGCCAAGCAGGCGGCCTACAACGCCGCACGGCATCGTGCCGAAGACGATCGTCAAGAGCGTGCGCGAGCTGCTCGAAATTTCGAGTGACGTTGAGGCGCCCAAGCGCGCCGACGGCGTGAAGATGACGGAGGCCGAGCGCCGGGCCGAGATCGCGCGGCTCGAGGCACAGATGAAGAAGGCGGCCGAAATGCTCGAGTACGAGTACGCCGTGCTGCGCGACCGGCTCATTGAGCTGCGCGGCCAGTGACGCGCAAGGAGGACACCCGAATGAAACTCATGATTCTCGACGGCAACAGCATCGTCAACCGCGCCTTTTACGGCATCCGGATGCTCAATGCGCCCGACGGCACGCCGACGAACGCGGTCTACGGCTTCCTGACATTTTCCAGCGCATCCTCGAGCTGAGCAGCCGCAGGCGGTGTGCGTGGCGTTTGACGTGCACGCGCCCACGTTCCGCCACGAGCAGTACGCGCTCTATAAGGCCCAGCGCAAGCCCATGCCGGAGGAGCTCGTTGTGCAGATGCCGCTGCTCAAGCAGACGCTTGACTACATGGGTGTGCGGCGGCTGGAGCTGGCCGGGTGGGAGGCGGACGACCTGCTCGGCACGGTCGCCAGGCTGTGAGGCCGCCGGTTGGACGTGCGAGATCGTCACCGGCGACAAGGACAGCCTGCAGCTCATCACGACAGCACCCACGTCTGCCACGTCAAGACCCGCATGGGCCAGACGGAGACGATCGAATACACGCCCGAAGGGTTTCGCGCCGAGTATGGCTTCGACCCCATCCGCATGATCGACCTCAAGGCACTCATGGGCGACAGCTCCGACAACATCCCCGGTGTGCCGGGCATCGGCGAAAAGACGGCAAAGGATCTGCTCGTGCGCTTCGGCACGGTGGCGGACATTTACCGCGACCTCGATGCGCTGGACATCAAGCCCGGTGTGCGCAAAAAGCTCACCGAGGGGCGCGAGAGCGCGCAGCTCTCGTTCGACCTTGCCACCATCCGCACGGACGCGCCCATTGATTTCGCACCAGAATCGGCAGCCTGGAATCGGGACTACCGCCCCGAGCTCTATGATTGGTTCCGGCGGCTGGGCTTTTTGAAGCTCTCGGAAAAGTGGGGCCTGCAGCCGGCCGACGGCGCGGCTGCGCCGGAGGGCGCGCTGCCGCCGCTGCCGACCGTGGATGTGACGGATCAGGACGCCCTGCACGCGCTTGAGCAGGCGGTCACGGCGGCGCCCTATGTCGCGGTGCTCGCGCCCGACGGGCTCGACACGCTCACGCTCTGCGACGGTAAGGCGTGCTATGCGCTCTCGTGGGCGCAGCTCGGCGATGATTATAACGCATTTTTGCGCCTGCTGTTTTCCGACCGCGTGCGCAAGGCCGGACACAACATCAAAGACCTCATGCGCGCGCTGCTTGACGAGGGACTGCCGACGGACGGCTTCGTGTTCGACACGGCGCTGGCGGCCTACCTGCTCGATGCCACAGCCGGAAGCTATGACCTGCCGCGCCTTGCGCAGGCATATCTCGGCGGGGAAGCGCCGGACGCGCAGGCCGTCTGGGCGCTGCAGCCGGTGCTGCACGAAAAGATGGACGCTCAGGCCATGCTGCCGCTCTACACGGACATTGAGCTGCCGCTGTGCCCGGTGCTGGCGCGCATGGAGCAGGCGGGCTTTCTGGTCGACCGCAAGGCGCTGTACGACTTCGGCGAGAGCCTCATGAGCAGCATCGAGCAGCTCCAGCAGAGCATCTGGGCGCTCGCGGGCGAGCCGTTCAACATCCAGTCGCCGAAGCAGCTTGGGCAGCGTTCTGTTCGAGCGGCTCATGCTTCCGGCCGGGAAAAAGACCAAGACCGGCTGGAGCACAAACGCCGCCGTGCTCGACAAGCTGCGCGGCAAGCATCCGATCATCGAGCAGATCCTCGATTACAAGCTTGCAATGGTGAATGTGTATAACAGGCTCAAAGCCGAGGGACTAAAGGCAAGGCTCATTTTGCAGGTGCATGACGAGCTTATCTGCGAATGCCCCGAGTCCGAGGCGCAGACGGTTGCAGACATTCTGCGCGAGGAGATGAGCGGAGCTGCCAAGCTCAGCGTACCGCTCACGGTCGATGCGAAAAATAGGCCACAGCTGGGCGGAGGCACACTGATGCTGACTTATGAACAAGCCGGGGACGTTCTCGACGATCTTGTTGACGAGCTGCCCGAGGAAATATTCAAAAACTTAAACGGCGGCGTCAGCTTCGTTGAGGACGCCGTGCGCAGCGACGACGGAAGATACACGCTCGGCATGTATTTCCGCGATAAAATGGGGCGGCATATCGAGTTGTATTACGGTTCGTTTACAGAGCTTTACGGAGACATGGATGATGAGACCTTCCGCCGTCGTTTAAGGAGCACGCTCCACCATGAGCTTACGCACCATATCGAAAGCCAGGCCGGCGACCGCAGCCTTGAGCGCTGGGACGAGCGCCAGTCCGAGCTTTACGGTTTTGGCGGTATTGACGTAAAAAAGCATACTGTTTGTGTGCGATGATAACAGCATGTCGCTTGTTGCAGAAGCGGTATTTAACTCGTCAAAGGGCGATTACTGCCCGGAGATCATGGCATATTCGGCCGGGATCAACGTTAAGGACGAAATAAATCCGCGTGTGAAAAAAAAAGCTGCGAAGCGCTCGATATAAGGCTGCCGCACGGCTATCCTGTGCCGGTAACGCGCGAGCTTATCGAACGATGCGATGTCGTGCTGTGCATGACGGCGCTTCAGGCGCAGAAGCTGTCGGACGAATATCAGGATATGGACGAGCGCATTATGTGCCTTTGCCGATGAGGATATCTATCCGCCGACGCTTCCAATAGGCTGGAAAAAATGTGTTCTGCGCATTGAGGATGAAGCTCTTGCCGTCATAGACGAGCTGCGCGAGGAGGACATGTAATGGTGCGCATTGTCGATACAAGAGCCGAGCACATTGACGATATCCTGCGCATCGAGCAGCAGTGCTTTTTCACTGCCGTGGACTCGCGAGCAGCTTAGCAGCTCAAATGACGGATTCCATGCATGTTTTTCTTGCTGCCGAGGCCGAAAACGGCAGGGCAGTTGGCTATGTCGGGCTTATGTACGTCCTTGACGAGGGGTATATATCAAACGTCGCCGTGTCGCAGGACAGGCGGCGCGGGGATAGCCGATATGCTGCTTGGACGAGCTTCGTGCACGAGCCGAGGCTAAGAAGCTAAGCTTTCTGACGCTCGAGGTGCGCCTTGGCAATGTGCCGGCGCAGAGCTTATATAAAAAAACACGGCTACATCGAGGTCGGCCGGCGAAAGGGATACTACAGCCTGCCGAAGGAGGACGCCGTTTTGATGACTTGTTTTCTAAGTGAGGAAGAGAAATGAAAATACTTGCCTTTGAATCATCCTGCGACGAGACCGCCGTCGCCGTCGTTGAAAACGGCAGCAGAAATGTGCTTACGGATCAGATATTCTCGCAGGCCGACCTGCACGCCATTTATGGCGGTGTTGTGCCGGAGATAGCGTCGAGAAGCCACGTCGAGGTCATATCGCGCCTTGCCGAGCGCGCCGTACAGGCAGCCGGAATAGAAAAAGCGATATCGACGCCGTTGCGGCAACGTACGCTCCGGCCTTATCGGAACGGTGCTCGTAGGCCTCAACTTTGCTAAAGGCAGCTGCCATGAGCCTCGGCGTTCCGCTTATCCCCGTGCACCATATAAAGGGGCACGTTGCGGCAACTACATAGCATATCCCGAGCTTGAGCCGCCGTTTTTGTGCCTTGCGATATCAGGCGGCAATACGCTTATAATCGACGTGCGGAGCTATACAGATCTAAATGTCATCGGCGCAACGCGCGACGATGCGGCAGGCGAGATGCTTTTGATAAAACCGCACGCGTGCTCGGACTGCCGTATCCCGGCGGCAAGCCCATTGACGATCTCTCTCAAGGCGGCGACGATAAAAATATCATCTGCCGCGCACGCATATTGAGGGGCATCCATATGAAATGAGCTTCTCCGGCCTTAAAACTGCCGTGATAAATATCGTGCACAATGCCGAGCAAAAGGGCGAGGAACTGGACAGAGCCTCGCTTGCGGCATCTTTCACGGCCGCTGTGAGCGATGCTCTTGTGCCTCGCACAATGATGGCTACCAAGGAGCTCGGGTATAAAAAATAGCCATTGCCGGCGGCGTGGCGGCAAATTCCCGCATCCGTGCCGATTTCAAGGCTGCCGCCGAGAAAAACGGCTGCGAGCTGTTCGTTCCGCCGTTGAAGCTTTGCGGCGATAATGCGGCAATGATAGCCTGTCAGGGTTACTATGAGTATCTCGCCGGGAATACTGCCGGCTGGGCTCTCAATGCCTACGCGAATATGGAACTGTAGGGGAGAGAACGTATGGGCGTACATGACGGACACAGGGAGCGGATGAAAAGCCGCTTTGTTGAGGCCGGCCTTGATGGCTTTAACGATCATAACGCACTTGAGATGCTGCTTTTCTACGCCGTTCCGCGCAAGGACACAAATGAGCTTGCGCATAGGCTTTTAAAGCAGTTCGGCTCGCTCGCATCCGTTTTTGAAGCAAAGCACGAGGAGCTTATGCGTGTTGACGGGATAGGAGAAAACGCCGCGACGCTCATAAAGCTCATTCCCGAGGTCAGCCGCCGCTATCTGCTTACAAAAAGTCTGCCGACAAAGGTCATCCGCCGCAGCGAGGATGCCGGCGCATATTTTGTCGCCAAGTTCATGTACGAGGTAAATGAGATATGCTATGCGCTGCTTTTTTAAACTCATCCAACGGTATAATAGCCTGCAAGGAGATAAAGCCGAGGCGTTGTGAACGCAACCGAGGTCGGCATAAAGAATGCTTGTTGAGGCGGCCATTAAAAGCAACGCTGCCGCCGTTATAATTGCCCATAACCACCCCGGTGCGCTGCCGCTTCCGTCGAAGGAGGATGAGTACTGCACCCGGCTTGTGAAGAAAGCTTTGGAGCTTGTCGATATAAAATTACTTGACCATATTATCGTCGGTGGCAAAGAGTTTCAATCTCTTAACAAAATGGACTTATGTAAACGAAATGATGTTTTCAAAATGTAACAAAATTCGACTTCAGGACTCTACATAATTTTACATATCGGCGCTAAATACTGAAATTCAATGATTTTTCAGTGTTGGAAACTCTGTTGAAAATGTTGATAACTATTTGCAAAATAATTTTTTTGAAATAATTATGTAAACGCTTTGCGACTGTTTTGTAGCATTGAAAAAGTGCTGAAATTCTTATATTTTTATAAACATAAATTGTCAGCATAATGGCTTTTAAAATTTGAGCAATAACGAGCAGTTATAACTTTTTTTGTTTGACTTTATCGCCGCCATGTGCTAAAATGCGAAATGTCCTTTGCTGATGTGGCTCAATGGCAGAGCATCTCACTCGTAATGAGAAGGTTGTGGGTTCGATTCCCACCATCAGCTCCAGGGAAAAAGATCACCGGGAAAAGTATTTGACTTTTTCCCGGTGATCTTTTTATTGCAGCAAACTGCCGCAGACTTTTTCAGTCATTTTCGGTGCGGATAAGGTTGCTGACATACGGACGCTTTCCGGACAGTACCTCGTCATAGAAATTCTGTTTCCGGTCGATATATGCAATGCTGTCCTCAAGCTCCTTTGATCGTCTGGCGCAGCCGCTCCTGCTTTTTAGCCGGCATTTCCTTTCGTGGGATAATGGTCGATTCTCCGGCAAGGCAAAGCTCGAGATATTCCTTTCATATCCTCCGTGATTATAATTGCAATGAGGAGACAACAATGATTTTATTAGGGCGTAAGCTTAGATCAGCATCATAAGCGTTCCGCCGACTATGAGCACAAGGCCGACGGCCCGCTTTCTTTGACAGCCGCTCGCGAAAACAAGCGCCGAAAGCCGATCGAAACAAGGATGCTCAGCTTGTCGATGGGCACGACCACGCTGGCAAGACCGTCCTGCAGCGCTTTGTAGTAGCACAGCCAGGAGCCGCCGGTAGCAAGTCCGGAAAGGCAGATAAAGCCCAGCTCGTTTTTGGAATATCCTTTTAGCGTGTGCTGCTTGCCCTTTATGAACACGATCAACCACGCCATGATCAGCACAACGCCCGTGCGGATGGCGGTTCCGAGATTGGACTCCACGCCGTCAATGCCGATCTTGCCGAGAATGGAGGTCAGCGACGCAAAACACTGCCGACAGAACGGCATACAGCAGCCAACTCTTTTTTCTCCTGCTTCTGCTCGGTATCAGCCTTCTTTCGATCATCATGAACGTGCCGATGCCGATGAGGGACAACAGCCGCCGCTTTAAGCCACGAGATCGGCTCGCCGAGGAAGATCAGCGCCAGAATTATGGTTAGTATCGTTGAGGACTTGTCTATCGGCACGACCTTGTTCACATCGCCGAGCTGCAGCGCCTGAAATAGCAAAGCCACGATGCGCCGGTCGCAATGCCGGACAGGATGAGGAATATCCACGTTTTTGCGTCCAGCCCGGTGATGGTCGGAGCCGAGCCGACTATCAAACCATCAGCCACGAGAAAATAAGTACAACTATGGTTCGTATTGCAGTTGCGGCGTCGGAATCGGTCTTTTGATCCCACATTTTGCGAGAACCGACGTCAGACCGGCAAAGAGAGCCGAGCCGAACGCGAAAAGTATCCACATAATGTTCGCCTTACTTTCTATATATCATGAGATCATTATAACACAGCCGCCGTCATTACGGCAGCGTATTATAAATTTACATTATACATGTAAAAACACGGTGCATCCTGAAAGCTGCACCGTGTAATCTGTTTTTGCTTCGTATCTCAATCGACTACAAAGTAGCGATAGAGGAAAGATTACGATCTGCGCGCGTATGCACTTGTCATTCGGAGAAAATGTTTTTTTTGCCGTGGTGCCTTTTGTCACGCCGACTTCGACCGCCCAGTCTACTGCATCTGCATAAAATGCATGCTTCCGGGACATCTGTAAAACCGGCCGATTTATCGGCTTGAGGATACATATCCCAGCGCCAGAGAAATGTAACGACCTGGGCCGGGTGACGGTCGCTCCGGCTGGAAGTGATCGGCGGTGACACCGGTGGTGATGCCTTCCTGGGAGGCCCACAGAACGGCTTTTTGTAGTAAAACTGCCCTTTGGAACATCGACGAATTGGCGAGACGGTCGATGCGGGCTCGGGGCATCCGGCTGCCCTCCACAGGAAGGTGACGACCTGAGCACGGGTGCAGCTTGCATACGGACTGAAAGTCGTTTCTGTAGTTCCGTTAGTTATGCCTTCATTGACTGCCCACAAAACAGCATCATAGTAGTATGCCCCTCCGAAACATCGGTAAAGTTGTTTGTGTACGGTTCATCCGGGTCATCCGGCAGGTCGGGATTTTCGCTGTGTCGCTGTCGGGGGGCATATGTTCCCACTGCCATCTTTTGCATAATAGTCATCGTATTCATCCATGGGTATGAAAACCGTGCTGCTTTCGCCGTCAGATATCGGGAGAGAAGCAAAGTCAACGGTGCGGACAGGCTCAAGCTCGGATGCGTCGTAAGTGTAGATCTCTGCACCGACGTTGGCTGCATCTGATCCGGAAACCGTGAAGCTGTATCCCGAACCCTCGGGCAAAGTGGCGATGAGCCCGATATCTGTCATCTCGAGTGATACCTCTCCGCTGACGCAGGTACCGTTTTGCATAGCTGCCGGCGGACTGGCCTTTTTGTGTTCCAGAAATCGACCTTGATGTCACAGGTTTTAAGCTGCTTGTTCGCAGGCGGATACACCAGGACGGTGCGTGCGTGATAGCTGCTGTAATCGTCCTCGCTCTGCAAATTGTCAACTTCCAGATGCGCAAGATGGTGCTCTGGATAGTGGGCAAAATCCGAACGTGTTGAGATTCAGAAGAGCATCGGGGATCAGCGTATAATTTAACAGTGCACAACTGAGCACTTTCTTGAGTGCGCTGTTTGAGGCACGCACCTTAAAGTGTCGCTCTTTTCAAAGGAGAGCCGGGAGGGGTACCGAAGCTCGCTTCCGGTGAAGTCCATTATATCCTGCTGGACATCTGTGTAGAGAACTTTTCCGAATGCGGAGCTGCCGCCGGGACCGTTTGTGAAGGCTACCTCGCAGAACCTATCCAAAAATGTGCGCTGAGAGGGTTTGATTTCTTGGGTAAACATTCCGGAGATCTCCTCAAATTTATCCCACAGCTTGTCGTTTTTATCGTAGGGAAGCGACAGCGTTGTTCCGTACCGCGTAAAGCCCCATGCCGTGGGAGCAACGCGCGGCACCAAGTCCACAGGACTTACTATGTTGAAAATGTTAGGGTCAAAAACGTTTCTGCCGAGTCGCGGGATGCGCCTGCCGGAGTTGCAAATGTGTAGACGTATATATCCACGACGTTGGGCTTTATCCCGCCGATCGTCGCATTGTTCAGCGCACGTCCCAGGAGATTGGCAACGGCAGCGCCCGCGGCTGAAGCCTACTGCCCAGATCTTCAGGTCACCCTTGATCTCGTGGCTCTGAACATAGTCACTAAGACCGCTCAGAACGTCGTTGGCAGCAGTCTGGAAGCCGTAATGGTTGCGGCTGAGCTTTCCTCGCTGTTGTACACGTTGAAGTTGCTTGCCCATTCGCCGCCGTAGCCGCCGCCGCGGATAGGAACGGCGATCAGGGTGTCCGTGCCGCCGTCTTTGTTGGCGATATACTTCATTGCCAGCGTGTAGGCGACCTTGTCCGATGTATCATCAAGCGGCACATCATAATTAACGTATTGAATCGAGCTGAAATTCAGCTTGTTCAGCAGCTCCCGAACATTTTCGGTTCTGGAAATCGCCGTGCCGACGCCTTCGCCGCGCCATGTGGTGTTAGCATTTGTCGAAGGTCGTCATTTCAAAGGCACAGTGAAGCCTTTGCAAGATCGGCACTGTAGCCGTAGCCGTCATCTTGAGCGTAAAGTAATCGTCGGTGTAATTAAACTGCCAAGACCGTTTGTGGCCTATATTGCCCTCGAAATTGAAGTCAACGGTAATGGACTCGTTATCTCCCGGCTTTGGATCTGTCGGCGGAGTCTCGGAGGGGGTTGGAAAGATCCCAATCTTTGAGAATGCTTGCGCGGCTTTCAAGAGTGTAGAGCTTGCTCTCGGCATCGGGCTTACCCTTGAGAACAGCATTGCCGTTGTAAGTATAGTTTACTGCAAGATCGTCCGCGACTCTGTTATTAATGCTTTGACCGCCGGAATTGCGAACACTGCTCGCGCTGCTGAGCGTGAAGAAATCATATGCGCTTCCGGGAAGTGCTTGCGCATTCAACATTGACCTTTTCGAGGGGCATTGGCGGAGTTTTTTGAGTCTTCGTCGCTGATGCCTGCCAAACGCGCATAACCGGGCGTCTGAATATTGACCGAGCCCATCACAAGGCAGCTGTCAATATCGGCAAAGCGACTGTTGTCGCCTATGCCGGCAACGCTGATATCGCTGTCTTTATTCGTGCCGGTGTATTTAAGGTCGATGTCAAGGTCGGCGATGCAGTTTCTTACTGAGCCTTTTCCTCTCGCAATACCGCATGTTATGAATCCTATGTTGAGCTTATCAAAACTGCGCCGTACTGTCATGCTGACATTGCAGTTTTCAATAAGGCCAGTGTCATCACCGTATGAGTTGTAATAAACAATGCCGCAAATGCCGCTGTCAGTGCCCAAAACATCGTTATCTTCATCGGTGCTTATTACGGTAACATTAAGATTCTTGATGGTGCCTAAGTTTTTCTCAATGAGCGTGCTTTTGAGATTATATATAGTGTGGCCGTTGCCGTTAACAACTCCGCCTTTAGGCAAAGTGCCGCAGGCTGCGTTGTTAAGCGTGTCGTATGCAATGTTCTCTGCGCTTGCGTCGATATCGTTCATCAGCAGGTAATAGCCGCTGCCGATGTTCTCCTTCAGGTCTGCTAAAGTGTAGATCGGCACATAGCCATCGGGAATATCCGACGCGGCAAAGGCAGATGCCGGCAGCAGCGCGCGAAGCGCCATCACAAGCGCCAAAAAACCGGCAAAGTCGTCGTCTTTTTCACAGGCTCGCCTCCTTAAAAGCGGTAAAAAACTCGGTCTGGTCGCTGTCGGGACGGTAAACAGAAACAAAGCTTCCGTCGGAGCTTGAATATGCGTAAACCTCCGATGCGTCAACGCCGGCGAGTCTTATAAGCTCTTCGCCGTCAATGCCGAGAACGACTGCGTCGCCGTTATCGTCGGTAACGGAGAGAACAAGCTCATTGCCGGCAATGCTTCCGCCGCCAAGCTCGGAAATTATCTTGTTCATTTCCGGCAGCACAACGGTGAAATACGGATCCTCCGAGGTCTGAGTCAGCAATATCTTGCGCTCTTCCTTGAGTGTGCCGTCAAGGCCGTAGATTTGAGCATAAAGATCAAAAATGTCTTAGGCTCGCCGTCCGGGAAATACACGGTGTCGGCAGACACCTCGTTGCCGTCTGCGTCCTTCAGATAAAGCGTACAAGACCGTTTGCACACAGAACTACCTCCGCACCCTCTTCGCCTTGAATGACCTGCCCTGTTACGACATTTATCGCGTAGTAGCGAGTGCCGTAGCCTTTTGCAAACCACGATGCCACAAACCAGCCGTTTGTGCCGCTGCCGTCAAGAATGCCGAGATCGTAATCGAGTGTATATTGGCTTGCCGCTGGTTACGGCCGGAGTACCTGTTGCGGCAACTCCCGGACCTGGGCTGCTGCGTAGGCTCGGCTGTCGGCTGCAAAGTTTCGGCGGCGCCGACGTCGGGCTTATCGTTTGCGCCGCCGCATGCGCCAGTATCATAAGCAATGCAAGCAGCATGCTGATAACAGAAACTTTTCTCTTCATGGTCATATCCTCCCGTGATTTACATGTTTATATTAAATTCAATTTCAATATCGTTTACAGAGCCTGCCGAGCCCGGCTTGCCGACGGTTTTTTGACGTAGCAGCCGCCGGAGCCGCCCGCCAGGGATATTATCTCGGGGCCTATAAGCTCAAGCGCGCCGCTGCATTTTAAAACAACAGGCTCCTGCCAATACGGAGCGAGGCTGCCGTATTCGTCAAGCGCGCGTATGCGAACCTCGGCAGCATCGTATGTGTTACCCTCGGAAAGCTCTGTTTTGCTCGGAACTGCTTCAAAATGGACTTTCTGACCCGGCGAGCGAGTCACTCTTTTTATTACCTCGCCGTCTCTTATCGCGTCAAAGCGCCACTTCGTGGCCTCGCCGCCCCAGTTGCCCACGTATTTTCCGTAAAGCTCAACGCCGTCGGAAAACTTAAAGCCCTTTGTTAGCATAAGCCGCGCAAACTTTGCAAGAATTTTCGGAGGAAGTGCGCTCGGACCGGATTTGGCAACGGCAAGCAGGCATTCTTTAACAGTGGCGGCCGTCTTTTTCGTCAAAGCCCTCCTGCGTTATAAGCAGCTCGCCGATAAAGTCGTCAATTATGACCGGTGGATGGGGAGAGCGGGATATTCATCTTTTTCCGGGGAAAAACTCGCGGACGAAAACTCCGTCCTTATAAAGCTTCATGCTGTCGGCGTTGGTGGTGAAAACATATACCTTGCCGATATCGCCTGCCGGGTGCTCGCCGATATCCATGGACGAGGAGACAACGCAGCAGGGAACGTTGTCGCTCTGGCTTGCGTAAACCGCGGCCGCGAGCTTCGGATTGCGGAACATGTCCATAACGCCGTGGTAGCATATCCCGTCGCCGCTGCCGAAGTCCTGATGCGTGTTGTAGTCAAACATGCACCACGGGAATATGCCGCATATATCGTCGGCGGCGTACATCGCGTCGAGCACCTTCGCGTGCCTGAGCGCGTGGCTGAGTCTGTGCCGCTCATCGTCAAAGGGGCTTTGTCGGGAACATGTGCCCGTTGCACTCGGAAACGAAATACGGCCTGTGCTTCTTGCTCGTCACGTTCTTTTTTCGCTTTCAGACCGGCATTGTCGCCGGTGTGCGAAAAGTCGTTGTATGCGTAAACATCCTCAAGCAGTCGGCTTTTTTTTTTCGTACCTGACGCCGCTCGTCTGGCGGCCGGAGTCGAGTGTGTGCGCAACGGCATTCGTTTTTCTGTAAAAAGTTCGTCGCAGTCCTGCGATTCGTTTATCCTGACGCCCCACAGCATGATAGACGGATGGTGCATATATTGCCGAACCATTTCATCGGTGTTTTTAACCGCCTGCCGCTTCCAGTCCTCGTCGCCGATATGCTGCCAGCCGGGGATTTCGGTAAACACCAGCAGCCCCAGCTCATCGCAGCGCGATATAAAGTGTTGCGACTGCGGATAGTGCGAGGTGCGCACGGCGTTAACGCCAAGCTCGTTTTTGAGTATCTCGGCGTCAAGCTCCTGCACCGATTTCGGCATGGCATAGCCGACATAGGGCGTATGACTGATGCCTGTTAAGTCCGCGCAGCTTTATCCTCTGACTGTTGAGATAGAATCCGTCGTTTTCAAACCTCACGGTTCTGAAGCCGAAACGCAGGCTCTTTTCATCAACGACCTCGCCGCCGCGCATTGCGCGAACACGCGCCGTGTGCAGAGCAGGGGAGTCCAAGCTCCAAAGCCGTGCATTCGGAACGCTCAGCTCAAACGCCTTGCCGCAGGCCGAGGTAATGACCTTGCCGCTGCCGTCAACGATATCGGTAGCAACGCTTTCGCATTCGCTTTCGATCTCACTCGCAGCTCGTGCAGACCGGTGTTCTCGATTAGAACTTCTTTGATATACTCGGGATCCTTTTACCTCAAGCGTCACCTCGCGGTAAAGTCCGCCGTAGCACAGATAGTCGATAACAAAGCCGAACGGCGGAATGTTAAGGCTCTCGCGCGTGTCGAGCCGAACATCGATGACGTTTTCACAGCCGAAATCAATGCTGCCCGTTATATCAACTGAAAACGCCGTGTAGCCGCAGGCGTGATATCCGACACGCGTTCCGTTGCAGAATACCGTTGCCTCGTGCGCTGCGCCGTCAAAGCGCAGTATAAGCCGCTTGTCCTGCCACCCAAGGGAGCGGTAAAAGCTCTTTCTGTAGCCGCAGACCATTTGATAGTCGTGGCAGTCGATATAATTATAAGGTATCTCCCTTGCCGTGTGCGGCAGACGGACGGAGGACGCCTTGTCAAAGCCTGCGTCGTAGTCCTCGGTGAAAAGCCAGCCGTTATTGAAAGCAATGTCCATATCGTAGCTCCTTCGAATTTTTAATGTAATTTTATCATATCCGCGATGCAATGCAAGATGTAGTTGATTTTAAGGCCATAAAACTATATAATATTTCTGAAATTTTTAGATCGGAGTATGAGAATGGATAAGCTTCTGAACACAAAACTGTTTCTGCTGGATATGGACGGCACGCTTTACCTCGGCGACGAGGTGTTTGACGGCGCGGCGGACTTTATCGATACCGTTAAGAAAAGCGGCAGAGAGTATATATATCTCGACCAATAACTCCTCGCGCGCCGGCGTTGACTATATAACACGCCTTAGAAAGCTCGGCTTTCCTGCGAGAAGAAAATGTTTTCACCTCCGGCATGGCAACGGCAATGTATCTCAACAGCCGCCACAAGGGGTAAGCTTGTCTATCCCGTCGGAACTCCGGCGTTTTTGGGCGAGCTTGAAGCTATGGGGTTCCCCTTGGCGACAGCGAGGGAGGTCGGCGTTGTCTGCGTTGGCTTTGATACGACGCTTACTTATGAAAAGCTCGATAAAGCCGTGCATTATCTTCGCCGCGGCGCTGCATTCGTTGCCGCAAACCCCTGACTGGGTGTGCCCCATGCCGGCAAATGAGGTCCTGCCCGACTGCGGCAGCATCTGCGCGCTTTTGACCGCCGCAAGCGGAGTCGAGCCGGTGTTTATCGGCAAGCCGAACCGCAATATGGTTGACATAATATCGGAGCAGACCGGCGTTCCCCAACGAAAATATCTGCTGCGTCGGCGACAGGCTTTATACCGATATAGCCGTTGCGCAGAATGCCGGCGCAGTGTCCGTGTGCGTCCTGTCGGGCGAGAGCAGCCTTGAGGATATTGAAAAAGCCGAGCGCAAGCCGGATTATGTTCTCAAAAACGTCGCGAGATCGCGGATATACTCAAAAGCACACATGTGATTTACAGAATGTTATTTAATTTTTCGCACAAGGTGTGTTATAATAGCTTAACGGTCGGGAGGTGAGCAAATGCCGAAGCAGACCGGAACAAAGCAGATAGCGTCAAATCGCAAGGCCTTTCACGATTATTTCGTGCTTGACAGGTTTGAAGCCGGCATAGAGCTTGCCGGAACGGAAGTTAAATCCCCTCAGACGGGAACGGTCAATATGAAGGACTGCTACTGCACGATCAAAAACGGCGAGCTGTTTGTCAGATCGCTGCATATAAGCCCGTATGAAAAGGGCAACATTTTTAATAAAGACCCTGTGCGCCCGAAGACTGCTCATGCATAAGCGCGAGATAGTCAAGCTCAACGCAAGAGTTATGCAGGAGGGCGTGGCGCTTATTCCGCTGTCGCTTTATTTTAAGGACAGTAGGGTGAAGGTCGAGCTTAGCCTGTGCAAGGGCAAAAAATTGTATGATAAACGAAATGACGACGCAAAGCGAGAAGCCGCGCGCGACATTGAAAGAACTTTGAAGGAGAGACACTGATGAGCAATCCTGTAGTAACAATCGAAATGGAAAACGGCGATATCATAAAGGCCGAAAACTTTATCCCGAGGTCGCACCCAATACGGTCAACAACTTCATCTCGCTGGTAAAAGAATAAGTTTTATGACGGCGTTATTTTCCACCGAGTAATTCGCGGCTTCATGATCCAGGGCGGCGATCCTCAGGGGCATTGGCGTAGGCGGTCCCGGATATTCTATAAAGGGCGAGTTCAAGATGAACGGCGTTCCCAACGATCTCAAGCATACTCGCGGCGTCCTGTCGATGGCGCGCGCAATGGCGCCCAATTCCGCAGGCAGCCAGTTTTTCATTATGCATGAGGATGCACCCCCATCTCGACAGCCAGTACGCCGCGTTCGGCAAGGTCATAGAGGGTATGGAGAATGTCGATAAGATCGCGACCTGCATGACCGGCAGAAACGATAAGCCCATCCACCGCCAGGCAATGAAGAAGGTCACTGTCGACACCTTCGGCGTTGACTATCCCGAACCTGAAAAGATGTAATGCCACGGGGTGCGGTCATCCGCACCCGTGTAAAAGCAATAGTCCAATTACCGGACGGCGTTGCAGTGCGACACGGTACAATGTTACCGTCGAGCTGACGCGAAGATCACCGCCCGACTATCGGACGGCGTTGCAGTGCGACGCGGTACAATGTTACCGTCGAGTTGACGCAATAAAAGAACAGTACCAGCCTAAATACGCCTCTAAAAACGGGGATGTACCGGTTTCGACGGGGGTATGGAGGCAGGAATAGCGGGCGGATGCGCCTACCATCCTAAAATGGGCAACTTATAAATTAAAGAACAACAACGATACTGTTCTTCTCGCTGCTTAATTAGCGAGCGTTCCTCCGGGAGGACCACGGCCCGGAACGGGCGTCGATCAGTGGTGCCCGTGAGTGTGCAAAGCTTTGAGCACACCACGCATAATGAAGCTACCGACTCTGCGAGCCTGACGGCCGGCTCGCAGGGAAGGGATATAAACGACCGTATGCGCTCGGAGAAGTTCCTGTTAAAAGTGCTTTCGGACGGGGGTTCAACTCCCCCCTTATCTCCACCATATCCACCGCAGCATATCTGCTGAGGTGGATTTTCTATTGCCAACGCGGTGAAAATATGGTAAGCTGAATCAAAAATAATGAAATGAGATGTCAAAAATGACAGAATCGCTGTTTATATTCAAAAGAATACGCGCACAATATGATACCGGCATTTTTTTTCAAAATCCGATAAGCGCATAGCCGACTATCTGCTTGAGCACCCGGGTGCAGTTGACGCTGAAACTGCAAGCTCGATCGCCGAGAAGGTGGGGAACAAGTCCGGCAACAGTCGTGCGCTTTTTTGCCGCAAGCTCGGCTTCAAGGGCCTGACGGATATGAAAAACAGCGCCGCCTATACGAACTATATTGAAAGCTCGACTACGGATATGGACCTGAAAAAAGGCGACGATGCGGAGACTGTCACTAACAAAGGTCCTGCAGTATATGAAGATGGTGCTTGACCAGCTGAAGCTGTCGCTCGAGCCGGGCTTTTGCAGAAGGCAGCCGATAAGCTTGCCGATGCAAATCATGTTGTGATACTGGCCGAAGGCGGGTTTCGGGCACGATCGCGAGGGCTGCATACGATATTTTCTCAAGCTTGCAATACCGTGCCGCATTGTTGATGATATAATGTTTCAGATCATGGAGATAAGCATGATGGACGAAAACGATGTGCTGTTTTTGATCCTCAACTCCGGCAGAACATATAACGTTTTGCAGAATGCATCTTACGCAAAAGCAGCGCGGGATATACACCATCGGCGTTGTCGGCACGAAGGAACACCGCTGTCGAAATACCTTGATATCGAGCTGCCGACATGCATTTTCAGCAGCAGTTATCTGAGCGATATCTCCGCTGCACGCCTGTGCGAGCTTGTGACGGTTTCGATCCTTCACTCCATCATGGCGCTTACACGTGACAGCGAACAAATGAAACGCGGAGAGCGTATTGCTAACTCAATCGAGCTTAAACGTATCCCGAAATCAAAAATTCTGAATATAATATCCAGTAAACTTCAACTTAAAAGTACGGTAATTTATGAATTACCGTACTTTTTTACGTTTCAGGAGATAAAATTGTTTGCTTATTAACAAACTATTCGTGTTTTTTACCAAAAACAAAATGTGCATTTTATGCAGTGCAACGAATTTCATAATTTAAGCTTAAAAATGAAATGAAATTTCATTTTTCGCTTGATTTGCACCAAAAAACTCTGCTAAGATTTATATAGAAATTGTTGATGATGATGAAAGAGCAAAAGTGATTGTATTGAATGTGGAGCAATCAAAATGAACGTAAAAAAAGAAAAAATATAAGAGATGAAAGGAAAAGCAAAAATGAAAAAAGTACTGGCAATGGTTCTCGCGCTGGCAATGGTGTTCGCACTTTGCGCATGCAGGAACGGCAGCAACAACAGCGGAGATGATGCAAATAAAGGCAACTCCGACAACAACGGCAACGAACAGGCCAAAGACTTTTTACACTGATCAGATTGATGTAAACGGCATAGACGCTAAGGGAAAGAAGATCGTCTACATTGCTCCCTCGCTTGACATCGAGTACTGGCAGTGGGTCGAGGACGGCGTAAGACAGGCGTGCGAGGAATACGGAGTCAGCGTCGAAGTTTATGTTTCCAACAATAGCGCAGCAGATCAGGCCGAAAACGGCGAGACCGCTGTAATTCAGGGCGCGGATGCTGTTGTACTCAGCCCTGTTTCTTCCGATTCCTGCTCTACAGTGCTTGACGCTTGCGAGGACGCAGGCATTCCCGTAACGATCGCAGCAATCGGTTCTACCGCAGACAACTACTATGCATTTATTTCCGCAGACGATTACACCTCGGCTATGATGCAGGCATTTACCTGTGCGACCAGGCAAAGGCTCTGGGCGGCGATTCAATCGGCGTTCTGGCTCTTCCTATGGATCGTTCCAATGCAAAGGCAAAGATGGCAGGACTTGAAAAGGCCTGCGAGGAAAAGGAGTATCACCATTGCACAGACCATCCAGACCAGCAACCTACCGTTTCAGAATCAACTGATATGTGCAGCGACCTTCTGACCGCAAACCCCGATATCAAGGGCATCTACTGCATGTACGAGCAGGCCGGTATTGCTGCTATCGACGTCGTTGATAACATGGGTGTGACCGGCAAGATCTCTATCGTTTCTTCTGACGGTTCTCCCGATTCAACTAAGGCAATCCGCGAAGGCAGACTAGCGGGGCAGGCCGTTCAGGAAGCAGTCGGACAGGGCTACTGGGGAGCGGTAATGGCGTTCAAGGCCATAAGCGGACTTGATGCAGACGCTCAGGTCATCCTCACTCCCGAACCGCTCGTGACCGCAGCAAATATTGACGATGAGGACGTACAGGCTGTCCTCAAGCTCACTTACCCGCTTCCCGCTGGAGCGTACTAATCCAAATCAGTATTATCGAAAAATGCGGCCGGTGGAGTTATTCACCGGCTGCGACAATTATGAGAATAACAGGAGCATGAAATGTTGACTATAGATCATTCCCCGATATTTGAATTAAAGCATGTGACCAAATCATACGGGAATAATATGGCGGTCAAAGATGGCAACCTGCGTATATATCCCCCGGTGAGGTACATGCTCTGATGGGTGGCAACGGCGCGGGAAAGTCAACTATGATAAAGATTATTGCCGGAGCACATCAGGCCGACTCCGGAGAGATACAGCTTGAGGGGAAAAACGTAGCTTTTAAGCATCCGAAGGAGGCAATGGACAGCGGCATTCAGGTTGTTTATCAGGAGCTGTCGCTGCTGCCGCATTTGACGGTTTCCGAGAACATAGCCATGCCGTCGAACGATATTGTCAGACACGGTATATATGACTGGAAAAAGTCAGATGCTTTGGCGGCCGAGGCTTTGAGTAAGCTTGGTTCGGCGACTGCGGATATCAGTCCGCACGATATCGTTTCGGAACTCAGACCGGACCAGATGCAGATGGTCGAAATAGCACGTGCGGTCGGTCAGAACGCAAAAATTATACTGCTTGACGAACCTACATCGTCTCTTAACTTTGAGGAAACGGAAAAGCTGTTCGAGTCCATACGCGGTCTGTGCAGCGCCGGAATCAGGGATCATTTTGTTTCCCACCGAATGAATGAGGTCAGAGAGCCGTTTCCGACAGAATCACCATACTGCGTGACGGCGTCGTCATAGTTGACGGCGTTCCGATGATCAAGCGACATGTTTGGCGAGAATAATGCTGAGGAGAAGAAACGATTCGAACGCTTTTTGAAAGCTCGGCGGAAGTGCTTGATTTCGGGGATCGGAGAATTAACAAGGAAGCCAGGCCTTGCGGACGATATCCTGCGACGATATGGAACTAAGCCTCGCAGCGATATACATTTGAGATATCTTGGCGAGGAATATAAGCCTAAAAAATCCTATGTATGCGCTCAAAAAGAAGATTGCATATATCAGCGAAGATCGCAGCGAAAGCGGATTGTTTTTCGGCCAGCCGATAAAGGAAACGGTGCTTATGGCTCACCGCAACCTGCAGCGAAAGTTGTTTGTCAAGAATAAGTCGGAGGATAAGCTGCTCGGGCAGATAATCGGCGAAGTGCAGATCAAAAGTTCCTACTCATGAATGTATGCCAGAAGCGTTGTCCGGCGGCAATCGGCAGAACTGCTGTTTGGACGATGGATTACGGACGAGGCAAAGCTTCTGCTGCTCGATGAGCCTACGAGGCGTTGATATAAAAACAAAGCATGAGATATCAGCGTGTGCGAAAAATGGTGGAAGCAAACAACGCCGGTGCCCTTGTGGTTTCATCGGAGCTTGAAGAAGAAGAATTGGTCCTGATGTGCGACAAGGTGCTGATAATCCGCGACGGACATGTTGAAATGTTCTCACCGGAGACAGAATAACAGAGAACAACATGATGGCTGAAATAACTGCCTCAGGAAATACTAAACAGCAAACGGAGGATAACAAAGTGTCTGATAAAAAAGTAACAGCCTCAAGCAGCCCCAGGGCAGTTTGGGAAAAACGATAAAAATTACAAGCTCGAGCTTGGTATGACAGTCATACTCATAGTGCTTTACATAGTGCTGCATGCAGTAACGGAACGGCGCTGGGCAAAGGCAATGTAATGAATGTCCTCCAGTCTGCAGCTCCTTTGCTGATAATGACCATGGGTCAGCTGCTTGTAGTTATCACAGGCGGAATCGACCTTTCCGTTGGCTCTGTATATTCGCTGTCCGGCATGGTCGGTGCTCTGGTCATGCTCTCGACCGGAAGCATTGCGGCAGGCGTAGCAGCTTTGCCTTGCCGTAGGTCTTGTCTGCGGCGTTTTGAACGGCCTGCTTGTCGCAAAAGCAAAGATGGCGCCGTTTATAGTAACTCTTTGAATGCAGGGCGCCGCAGCTTCCTTGACCAAGGTCATCTCCGGCGGCAACTCTCAGACGATCACGCTCACGGCATTCAAAGAATTTAACCGCGCGGCACTATAGTTCCCGGATTAAAGAACTATATACTTTACATGATAATAATCGTTATCGTGATGTACTTTGTGAACTCAGAAAAACCTCCTTTGACGTTGGGTGTACGCAACCGGCTCCAACGAGGGCGCTTCACCCTTGTCGGGATCCCCGTTGACAGAGTGAAGATTCTTTGCTACACGATAAGTGCAGGTCTGTCGTCCATAGCGGCTCTCCTCGGTGCATCGAGGCTTATGACGGTTGAGTGTACGGCAGGTGTCGATGTATGGAGCTTGACGCGTTGCTGCACGACCAACAATACAG
>VOFC01003053.1_pt1 | contig 34204 bp, 46 predicted proteins | sample 5384161 | NCBI WGS metagenome assembly VOFC01 (sample SAMN12384722, study PRJNA508395) | human gut metagenome | isolation source: healthy gut B | host: Homo sapiens | reverse complement strand
ATTAATGTCATTCTGCAACTCCGGATACCGGTCCAACTGCGCTTTCAACACTTCATAAGTCGCCATCGTATCGGCCTCCGCCGTATGGGCGTTTTCAGGCTCTTGTCACAGTAGAACTTATAAGCGGCCGCAAGCGTACGCTGTTCCATCTTATGAAAAAATGGTCTGTACGTCTACAAACTTTTGCGTTTGTTCAAATCGATATCGACACCTGCACGCAGAAATTCTTCTGCCAACAAAGGGATATCAAAGCGATTGGATATATCCTGCCAAATCACACCCTCTATCGGGCTGCCAACGATTTGGCTATTTCTTTAAAGGTAGGACAGTCTTTTTACGTCTTCGTCGGTGATGCCGTGAATAGCGGTCGACTCCGGTGGAATGGGGCATTTCCGGATTGATCCGTCTCGTTTTAGATTCTTCTTTTTCCATTCGGGTAAACCTTTGACAAAGAGATTTCCACGATGACGGTCTTTGGACAATATTAATACCCGTCGTCTCCAAGTCGAAGAAGACTAACGGATTTTTCAGGTTTAACTGCATTTCTTATATTTTAATCATTCAACATCATAGGCATCAGCAGCATCAGCAAATCCTCGTTTTCTTCGTTTTCAGAAGGAACGATCAGACCAGCACGCGAAGGATCAGCCAATTCGAGTATCACCTCTTCCGAATTGATGTTGCTCAGTATTTCAATCAGATAAGTTGCCTTGAAACCGATGCTTAATTGGTTCCGTCAAAACTGCAAACAATTTTCTTCTGCAGAAGTAGAAAATCGATGTCCTGTGCGGAAACAAGCATTTTCGTTCTCTCCTTCAGCTGCAACTTCTGACAAGACTGCTGGCCGGATTGGAGAAAACAGAAACACGCTTCAAGGCATTTACAGGAAAGAGATACGGTCGATTGTCACCTTGAAAGGATTTTCCTGCGGATCACACTGTTGTAATTCGGATAACGACCTTCGATCAGGCGGTGGCACACCATTTTCGAAATTAGCACAGTTGATATACGCATTGTTATCATCAAACTTGATGCTGACCATCTCTCCTTCCTTGATAAAAGGCCTTTCAACAGGTTCGCGGGCTTTTCGGCAAGATGAAAGAAGCTCTTCCGGTGGTTTTACCGAAAAGATTGCGCAGACGTACCAGCTTATGACCGTCGGAAGCCACGAACGTCAAATCATCCGTATGGATATCGAAATAGACACCATTCATTACAGGGCGAAGCTCATCATCAGGCTTTGTGGCGAACAAGGAACGACTGATGCCGTTTAACAACATCTGGGCATCCATCGAGATAGAGATAGCGTTATCATTCAACGGCTTCTGCTGCGGATATGTGTCCCCTTTCTGTCCGATAAAATTATACTTTCCATTCTGGAAATGAATGAAAATCTCAAATTCTCATCATTGATATCAAAAAGTAAGCGGTTGTTCGGGAAGCTCTTTCAGCGGATCGAGCAATATCTTGGCGGAAACCGCAAAGAGTCCGGCACCTTGGGCATTCATGACGTCTACGGAAGTCACCAACCGGGTCTCGGCATCGGAAGCTGTCACCGTAAGCGTATTTCCTTCTAGGTTAAAAAGGAAGCTGTCCAGAATCGGTAAAGAGTTCTTGGAAGCGATAACCTTGCTTATAGACTGTAAACGTGATAATAGCGCAGTGCTGGATACATCGAATCTCATAGTTTTAATTATTTTTATCTTGTTATATTATTATTTCATACAAACTACCATTTTGGATGGGAAGAGACAGGGGCATGCCCTGTCTCTACAAATTAACCAACAAAAATTAAAAATATTTTTGTTTGTAACCAACTATACTTTCAAAAGTTTAGGGCATAAAAAAGCTCCCCTCCGCTTTATCGGAGAGAAGCCTCTTATATTCTTTTTTAATTCGCTAATTTATTATTTAGCGAAATAATCTTTTTACTGCTTCGTTAGGGATCATTTCTTCTTGGAAGATGTATGCACCTGTTTTCGGAGACTTAACCATTTTAATCACTTTGGAATAAGTACGACCGTCACCTTTCTTAAATGTTGCAACTGCTTTTTTTGCCATCGTTTAAAATCTCCTATTACTTAATTTCTTTGTGTAACGTCATCTTCTTCAAAACCGGATTGTATTTCATCAATTCCAATCTCTGAGTAGTATTCTTTCTATTCTTCGTAGTGATATAGCGAGACATACCCGGCATTCCACTTTCCTTGTGCTCTGTACACTCAAGGATTACCTGTACTCTATTTCCTTTTGCTTTTTTTGCCATTTTCTATATTTCCTCCACAAATTATGCGTTCAAATAACCTTTTCAGCCGCCATCTTGATAGCCGCATCCAAACCTAACTTATTGATTGTACGTAAGCCAGCGGCTGAAATATTCAGGCTAACCCAACAATCTTGCTCTACCCAGTAGAACTTCTTAGTAAACAGGTTGACATTGAACTTACGTTTCGTTCTTCTCTTAGAGTGAGAAACGTTGTTTCCAACCATTGCTCTCTTTCCAGTAATTTGACAAATTTTAGACATTTCTAATTTTACTTTTTAATATTACGAAATTAAGTCAACTCCTGCTATGTGTCTTCCCTTTTTGAACTGCATCACGAACAAAAACGAAGATTCTAATAGAGTTTCTCTTCTTTTACGGGGCACAAAGGTACAAATTATTTTGATTCACACACAAGAAATCTACAAATAAATCAACACTTTCTGCTATTTTTCCTTAATTTATTCTGTATAAAAGCGTCAAGACCCGCTGCCGCATAGATTGTTATCGCAAACAAATAAGGATAATGATAACGGGAAGTGATCACGAACAAAACCGTTACTACTGTGCCTAAAACAGGGATCAGAAGATAGATATTCCGCTCTCGTAACAGATCGCGCCGGTTCGTCCAAACGTAATAAAAGAATAGTAAAAGCACCGTGTAATAGACAATGCTTTTTCAACGCCAGGGAAACGATTAACTCCATCATCTTCATATTATTACCCTCCACCTTTGAAAGAACTACTCTAAATCCCATATCCGGCTTTACACGCTCCGTCCAGGTATCTTCACAATACAAAGCAGCCAACTTGAAGGGCAGTTGGGAAACATACTTAAACGGATGCTCCGATATCCAGCGGACTGACGCACGCTTCAGCAGGCTGTCCCGCTCCATGTAGGTATAATCTCCGGGAGGAAGGCAAATATAATTGTCCGGATCATCGAAGCCGTTAAAATTGACTAAACCGTTTGCTTCATCAAAAGAACTCATCGCTAAGTTATAGCCTCCGGACACCGCTTGATAGACAAAATGGCCGGTTCTCTCCTTCGCACTCCGCCCGATCAGGAAAACAGTCAAGACAAGCGGCAAGGCCAATGCTGCATAAGACTGCCACCGGCGCTTTTGCACGATGAAAAGGGAGCAAAATCACGAATAAAAAGACAATTGCCGAGAGGACGGAACCAGTTAGCCACAGCGATCAGCACGCCGGCGACAGCCACAGGAAACAGCCGGCGAACGTTGCATAGCAGCAGGGCTGTCAATAGTAGGAAAGTAAAAGGCAAATCAGTCAATACAGCTATCGGAGCATATAGGTTCGAAAAATCAACATATATAAAATAGCAGCGTAATACCCGTTTTATTCGAAAAACATCCGTCCGGCCAACTTCCGTATTTCAAATACCATTGCAATATTCAGCAATAAATTCAGCAATCGGACAAAGGAGAAAGATCCGCAAAGATGATAGATCCCGATCAAAAGGTTTACATACCCCGGACCGAAAATAAAATCCTCATATTGGTTATGCACGTCCGGATACCAAGTGCCCCTCGCGATGCATTCCGAAGCCAGTTTCACATAAGCCTGGGCATCATCGTGGTTGGGCATATTCCAGTATTTTATTACCAGGCAAACCTGCAGGATCACCCATATGACAAACATGATCCGAAAACGACCGGTATTTTTTTCCCTATCATTTCTTTTGCTCTTTTTGGGAGACAAAGATACAGCCTTTTTCACCGGTAATCCGCCCGTGATAAATTAATTCTATCTGTACATTCGAGAAACAACGGGACGTATTTGCAACAAAATCAAACTTTCGGGATGGTTTCATTTTTAAAGAAACATAAAATAAAAAACGCATTTAATATGACACGAGATTTTAAAGAAGCATTGAGACACCGCAGAACTTATTACCACATCACGGACAGTTCTCCGATATCAGACGAACAGATCAAAGAAATCATAGACTTCGCAGTCATGAACGTCCCTTCTGCCTTCAACTCGCAATCTACCCGCATCGTATTGCTGTTAGGCAAGAATCATAAAAAGCTTTGGGAGATAACGAAAGAGACATTGAAGAGACTTGTTTCAGCGGAAGTCTTCAAAGGGACGGAAGCTAAAATAGACGGAAGTCTGGCTGCCGGCTACGGAACGATCCTGTTCTTCGAAGACAAAGCGGTAGTTGAACAGCTGCAAGACTCCTTCCCCTACTTATTACGACAAATTTCCGGTTTGGGCACAGCAAACATCTGCCATGCACCAGCTGGCGATCTGGACAATGTTGGAAGATGCCGGCTTAGGCGTGTCCTTCAACATTATAATCCGCTGATCGACGAAACGGTATATGCGGAATGGAAACTCGACCCGAAATGGGAACTGGTGGCACAGATGCCTTTCGGAACGCCGACGGAAGGACCCGGACCGAAAGAGATCAAACCGTTAGACAAAAGAGTCCTGGTTTTCAAGTAAAAGAGCACAAGCATGAATTACGATATTGCAATCATAGGAGGAGGACCGGCCGGCTATACCGCAGCCGAACGGGCAGCCGAAGGAGGCCTGAAAACCATCCTCTTTGAAAAGAACGCCATTGGAGGCGTCTGCCTGAACGAAGGCTGTATTCCCACAAAAAACGTTATTATACTCCGCCAAGATATTGGACAGTTTCAAAACATCCTCCCAATATGGCATTTCACCGGAAGGAACACCGTCTTTCGACATGGACAAGATCATCAGGCGGAAGAACCGGACTGTCAAAAAAGCTAACATCCGGTGTGAAGATGCGGCTCACTTCAAGTGGGATCACGATTGTCGAAGGGACAGCCGTTTTGAACGGGGAAACGGATGGAATGATCCGTATACAATGCGGAAACGACCTTTTCACCGTCAAAAACGTCCTCCTCTGTACCGGCTCCGAAACGGTAATCCCTCCAATCAAGGGACTTTCGGATACAGATTACTGGACTTCGCGGGAAGCGCTCGACAGCAAAGAACTTCCCAAAGAACTTGCCATCATAGGCGGCGGTGTCATCGGAATCGAGTTTGCTTCATTCTTTACCAGCATGGGAGTAAAAGTAAAGGTGATCGAGATGATGCCGGAAATACTCGGCGCGATGGACAAAGAGGCTTCCGCCATGCTCCGGAGCGAATACGCCAAGAAAGGGGTGAAATTTCATCTGAACACAAAAGTGACCGAAGTCAACCCGAAAGAGGTCATTGTCGAAAAAGACGGCAAGACGAATGCGATCCCCGCAGACAAAATCCTGGTCAGCGTAGGCCGCCGGGCAATTACCAAAAATTTAGGTCTGGAAAAGCCTTTTCCATCGAGACGGACCGCCGGGGCGTCCGAGTGAACGAATATATGCAGACCTCCCATCCGCACGTTTATGCAGCCGGAGATATCACAGGGTTCTCGCAACTGGCCCACACGGCCTATCGGGAAGGTGAGGTTGCTGTCAACCATATCCTGGGGAATGAGGAACGGATGGACTACAGGGCTATTCCCGCCGTCGTCTACACCAATCCGGAAGTGGCCGGTGTGGGCAAGACGGAAGAGGAATTGAAGGCAAGTGGAGAATATTACAACCTTGTCAAGATACCGATGACCTATTCCGGCCGCTTTGTCGCCGAAAACGAAACCGGCAACGGGCTATGCAAGCTCCTGACAAACGTGAACGGCCAGATCATCGGTTGCCATCTGGTGGGAAATCCGGCATCGGAGATCATCGTCATTGCCGGTATCGCCGTCGAGCACGGTTATACGGTCGATGAATTCAAAAGAAAACCGTATTTCCCCATCCGACTGTCGGAGAGGCGATACATGAAAGTCTCTACCTCTGATAATGCTTTATATCAACAATCCATACACGGATGCCTGGTTCAACCTGGCAGCCGAGGAGCATCTGCTCAAGAACTTTTCGGACGACATCTTCATGTTGTGGCAGAACGAACCGTCCGTCATCATCGGTAAGCACCAGAACGTATGGGACGAGATAAACCGAAACTATATTCAGGAGAAGCATATCAAAGTCGTACGCCGTTATTCTGGTGGCGGAGCCGTCTATCACGATTCCGGCAACCTGAATATCACTTTTATATGCAAAACAGCAAAGGAACTCGCATCCGGCACATTCACAGCCCGGCTGATCGCCTTCCCTTGCCACATTCGGCATCCGGGCAGAGGCTGACGAGCGGCAGGCACTCACGATCGACGGGTTGAAAATATCGGGCAGTGCGCAATCCATCCACAAAGGGAAGGATCTTGCACCACGCCACCCTCCTTTTCTCCACCGACCTGTATCGCCTGACGACCGCCCTCAAAAATACCAGAACGAAACCGGAAAAAAAAAAAAGAAATGAAGCCCGCTCCTTTTTATGTCAAATCCGTAAAGCCCGGTCACCAACATATGCACCTATACCCGTAAAGCGGTATCTATCGGAGAAATTCAAGAGACGCACTCCTGAACTATTTTACAGAAAACAAGACGGACACCCGTCCTATTCATTCACTGAAGACGATTTGAACGCCATCCGGTCCCTACGTGACAACAAATACGCGACGTCGGCCTGGAACTTCAATATCAGAACATAAAATACACATTTAAACTATGTCGACATTTGAAATAAAAATGCCCAAACTGGGCGAAAGCATCACGGAAGGGACGATTGTCTCCTGGTCCGTCAAAGTAGGCGACGCTGTTCAAAGAAGACGATGTCCTCTTTGAAGTGAGCACCGCCAAAGTCAGTGCGGAAATACCCTCTCCGGTTGCAGGAAAGGTGCTCGAACTGCTGTTTTCGAAGGCGATACGGTGGCCGTCGGTACAACCGTCGCCCTGATCAACTGGAAGGCGAAAGGGAGAAAGCGCCCGAGTACCCTCCTGCCGCAGCTAAAAGCGACGAAAGCACAATGGTACGATCTGTACCGGCAGAACCCGCCCAGCCGTCAAATCATCAAAGGAAGAAGACGGAAAGATGGTATTCTCCCATCGTGCTGAAATTAGCACAGAAACCAAAATATCGCAAGCCGAACTGGACGCGATTCCGGGAACCGGCTATGAAGGACGACTCAGTAAAAAAGATATTAAAGATTATATCGACCAAGAAAAAGTGGCATCACCCACAAAGTGATACCGAAACTTGCGTCAACCGTCGACGCAGCTCCCATCTCCGATCGACGTAACCCACCTTCTCCGGTCGATGGTGTCCACCATCACCAACCGACGCAGCCCACCATCGACGATCGACGCAACCCGGCATCTGTCACCGAAGACGAAACGGTCGAAATGGACCGCGCTGCCCGTATCATATCAGACCATATGGTCATGTCGAAAAAAGTGTCTCCCCCACGTTGCAACTGTTGTCGAAGCCGACGTCACCCAGTCTCGGGTAAAATGGCGCAACCGCACGAAAAGACGCATTTTTCAAACGTGAAGGTGTAGCACACTCACTTTCATGCCTGCCATAGCGGAAGCTGCGCAAAAAGGCACCGGCTGAATTCCCGCACGTGAACGCTTCGGTCGACGGCTAAAGTCATTCTGAAAAAAGCATATTAACCTGGGTATCGCCGTGTCGCTGCCCGACGGTAACCTGATCGGCTCCGGTTGTCATGATGCAGACAAGTTGAATCTGGAACGGCCTTGCTGCCAACATCGACACTCTTGCCGCCAAAGCACGCACGGGTAAGCTGGATGCCGCATTTATACAAGGCGGAACTTTCGATCACCAACTTCGTTCGTTCAAGAGCCTGTTCTGGTACGCCGATCATCAACCAGCCACAGTAGCCATCTTAGGCGTCGGTTTACCGAAAGAAACCGGCCGTCGTGGGAGACACCTGAAGGAGATACAATCGCAATTCGCCACAAGAGCCGGGGTGCCCGTGCAATGGTTTATTACGACCATAAAGGCGTTGCGATCGCCGCGGCAGGAGTCCGCCGCTTCCGAGGCTACGTCACGAAGCATATCAACCGGAGACGGCTCAGCGAAACAGCTCCGTTATCTTTGTCTTACCGGACAACAGCTGCAGCATCTCACCGTCCCCAAAGGATCAGACAGCCAACCAAGGTAACCGACAACTTCTCAGAGCTTCAAGAACTTCACGCATCATCCACTGCAACTTGGAAAAGACGTTTTCGACTCGATGAACGCCATGACCGAAGCCCGCGAACATGCGATCAATACGCATAATCCGGTGATCGTCCGTCTGGAAGCTGCGTGCGCATCGATCCGACAACGAACGCGATTGCCTACGTGAAAGCAGCCGATCCGCTGCAAAATTCCGCCGTATGCTGCTCCGTTACAACCGCTTGACCGAAGAGGAACTGAAAGCAGATAGAAGCACAGGCAAAAAAAAAGACCTGAGCACAGCCAACCGCAAAGCGATGGCGGCTCCCGAACCCGATCCTGCAACGATCTTTGACTATGTCTTGCCCGAACCTTACCTGCCGCAGAAATATACAGACGGCACACACAAAGAAGAAAATGGCGAAAAAGAAAACACTGGTAACCGCAATCAACGAAACACTGAAAGCAGAATTCCGCCATAACCCGGATACATTCCTGTGGGGGACAGGACGTGGCCAACAAAGACAAGGCGGCGTGTTCAAGCGTCGCAAAGGCATCTGTGGGAGTTCGGACCGAAGCGTATCTTCAATGCTCCCATTGCCGAACTACATTGGCAGGCACGGCCAACTGGCATGTGCCGCTTCGACCCGAAGCATGTCGTGGTGGAAGGAGCCAGTTGCCGACTTCGCCGGCCGGCCATCGAGCAGTATGTCGAATGTACACGAATACTGGCGAAGCAACGGACAGTTCACCCCTAACCTGACACTCCGCCGCTCGGGCGGTTATATCGGCGGAGGCTCTACCACTCGCAAACGATTGAAGGGCATGACCTCCATTCCGGGAGCCCGCATCGTCTATCCTTCGTTTGCCGATGATGCGGCAGGACTGTTGCGCACCAACATACGTTCGAGGTTTTCGTCTTTCTCGAACCAGCGCAATATAACTCAGTCAAGCAGCCGGTTTTGTGCCGGAAGACTTCGAAGTTCCTTTGGAAAGCCCGTATCCGCCGGCGGGCGGCGGCACGAGCGTGATCACATGGCAATACCACGCATTTCTGCCTCGGTGTCGCCGAGAGGTTGAAGAAAAGAGCATAACTGGGACGTGGAGTCATCGACATCCGCTCATGATCCCACTCGATACGGAAACGTCTTCGCTTCCGTGAAAAAAACTCCCGGCTGAGTGCTGATCGTACATGAAGACAAAGTGTTCTCAGGTTTCGGGCGAAATAGCCGGTATCGTCGGCACGGAATGTTCCGATACCTGATGTTCGATCCAACGCGTCGGTTCTACCTTACCCTGTCGGTTTCCATCCGGTCCTCGAAAAGGATCCTGCCCGGAGAAGAACGATCTACAACGCAGCAAAAGCATTATTGGAATATTAATGAAGAGGGTATGTAAAATCTTCTTGTCCCCGCGCTTGATGCGGGGCCGCAAAAGGACAGACCTTTATCAATCAGATTTTATAGGGCCGGTTTTACCGCGATCCCGCGAGGGGCGCAGGGAACAGATAGTTTCGACACACCTTCTATAAACAACATACAAAATGAAAAAATAGGTTTATTCTATGGTGGCACAACCGCTAAAACAGCCGTAGTCGCTTTGAAAATACAAGAAGCATTCGCAGAAAACGAAGTCGTCCTGATCCCGATAGAAGGGGCGACACGCAGGAGTTCGAATCGTTCGACAATATTATTGCCGGAACTTCCACCTGGTTCGACGGAGAACTGCCGACTTACTGGGACGAGTTCATGCCGGAAATAGAATCCATCGACATGACGGGCCAAGAAAGTCGCCCTATTCGGGCTCAGGAGACCAAGAACGCTATCCCGACAATTTTGTTGATGGGATCGGCATTGGCGGAAGCCTTTTACCAAAAGCAATGCGGAGCTGATCGGTTTCATGCCTGTCAACGACTACCATTTCACCCAATCACGAGCCGTTAAGGGAAGGGGCATTTCCTGGGACTTCCCTCGATATCGAGAACCAGTCCGAACAAACGGAGGAACGGATACTGAAATGGGTGGCGAAACTGAAAAGGAGTTTCAATAATATTTGCATTTGTTTCTGCTCTTGGCAGGAGCTGTGTCGAAGCAAAATTTTGCTTACTAATAGATAATTTGAGCACAGTTTCACGCGGAAAACACCGGAAAAAAGCCAAATTCATCCGTATAAATCCGTAGAGTGCCCTCGACTGTGATAAAGGTGTTTTCCGATTGCACCGCAAGCGACGAATACCCACCGCCTTGTTATACTGGGCGAGAGACGCTTTCTGCTGATACAAGTCTGAATCAAGCCTTATAGGACTACAGATCCAGGAAAGCTGGGCGGAAGGGACAATCGAGGATCGGAAGTTTTTCCCTCTTTATATAAGCTGAACGTATTCAGATTCGAGATTTTCCTCAGCGATCTTGCAGGCTTCTTCGGCAACATCGATCTGCTTCGTGTTTTCCCTTATCCGTTGTCAAATCCACCGACTTATCCGCCATCTGGGTTTGTATTTGGGAAGCCTTGTAATTGTGATAGATGCTTCCACCGGCATAAATAGGTTGTGATACCCCTACTTCGGCACTGTATGAATCGTGCTCCATAGGAACAGCCATTCCGCCAAAATCCATCTCGTATTTGTTAATACGATACTGATAGCTTCCCGTTGCATCAACAGCCGGGAAGAAAGCGGTTTTTGCCGCTTTCATAGCCTTCTGCATAGCTGTACGTTGTGCCACACTCTGTTTTAAGGTTTGGCTATAATCCAGTACCTTTTGTTCAAAGGTAGAATAATCCACGACAGTCTGAGCCGAAAGTGTACCGGTCATACAAGCCATACCTATAATATAGATCATCTTAGTTTTCATTATCTGTCTGCTCTGATTTTAAAGAAAATACAATAAGTTACCGGAAGAACAAAAATGGTCAGTACCGTCGATACGAACAAACCACCCATAATGGTAGCCGCCATACCTGCAAACATGGCATCGCCCAACAATGGAAGCATACCCAGAATAGTAGTTCCGGAAGCCATGGTCACCGGAACGATACGTGTCTTGGTAGCCTCGACCACGGCAGGCACAGCCCCCTTTCCATCCTTCAACTGAAGTCCGATTTCATCGACCAGCACAATGGCATTCTTGATATTCATACCAATCAATCCCAACAGACCGAGGATGGCAAAGAAGTCCAATGACTTGCCAAACAAGAGCAATCCCCATACCACACCGATAAACACCAGCGGCAACATAAGCATAATCAATACCGGCTTGCGGTAGTTGCTGGGGAAAAAGAAACAGCAGAACCACATAAATCAACAGGAAAGTCAGCGGAATATTCTTCGCCAATGCAGCATTACTTACATCCTGTGTTTCCTGCTCACCGAAATATTTCATTTTATACCCTTCGGGCAACTGCATCTGCTCTTGTACGGCAGTAAGCACCTGTTTAAACGCAGCCATCGTATTGGCTCCACGTTTAGGTTCACATTGCATCATCATACAACGCTCGCGGTTAAAGCGACGGACTACATTATAATCATAACCCAAAGCGAAATTATCGATTACCTGTTCCACTTTCACGGAATTTCCTTTCGTACTGAATACAGGCTTGTTCATGATCGGGGAAGAAGCTCTGCGGCATAATGCTCATGATGAACAAAGACAAGAACAAGGTTGCCACCACCGAAGTAAGCGTGAGATAACGACGTTTGATCAGACGTCCCAGCACATTTTCAAACTTATGGTACAGTTTGGTGTCATAGGGATCTTTGGATTCACCCGGTTTCGCCTCCTTCAAGATGAAATTCCCGAAAGTCGTCGTTTGCGTCAAAGCCAATATCCAACTTTAACCCCAAGGATACACCAAGCACGATAAACAATGGCTTGACAATTTCGGCCACCGAAGCTGGCGCCAAGTACATCGGCAAGAAAGAACAAACAGCGATAAAGGTCGCACCCAACAATGCCCACTGCGGTTTCGTCGCGCCATCGATCAACGCCTGATAGCGTGACAGACCGCGCTTGATACCGACCTGCGCATTATCGGTCACCACAATCGCGTTATCCACCAGCATACCCATCGCAATGATGAAAGCAGCAAGAGACGTACGGTTCAGCCCGACACCCCAGATCAGCATAATCAGCAACGTTCCGCCAACCGAGAATAGCAGTGAACTACCCACCAGCATACCTGCACGCGATCCCATCACAAGAAAGATAATCACGATAACGATGAGCAACGACTCGATCAGATTCAGGATAAATCCGTTATTCGCCTCGTTGGCAATCTGATTTTCCGGATAGATGGTTTTCAGTTCCATACCGATCGGGAAAAGCTGTTCCATCTCTTTCAAATGTTCGGCAACAGCGTCACCGACAGCCACCACATCATCTTTCGCACCCGTAGCCACACCGATACCGATGGCCCGTTTGCCATCCACACGCATCAGGTTGGAAGGCGGGTCCATATAGCCTCGTTCGATGGTTGCGATATCACCCAGGCGTACTTCGCCTCCACCCTTTGTCACGATCAGCTGGTCGCGTATATCCTCTATACTTTTATAAGTACCTTCGGCACGTACACGAAGCTGGTAGGTCCCGGTCATGATCTCACCCGTATTGACCAGCAGGTTCTGGGTTTGCAGGACTTGCTGAATCGAATTCGGATCGATCCCCAAATTCGCCAGCTTGGGAACCGAGATACGCACATTCACGACCTGCGTCTGTTCCGCAAACAGATAGACCTTCTGCACACCCTGAATAGGAGTCAGCTCGGTCTTGATCTTCTGCGCCCAATCGCGCATATCGTCGTAGGTAAAAAACCTTCGTCGGCTGTCAGGGCGTAATAGATACCGAACACGTCCCCGAAATCATCACTCACATTGATGGCAGAGGCGCCACTCGGAAGGCGAGGCTGTATGTTAGCCACCTTACGACGCAATTCGTCCCACTTGACCGGCATATAATCCGGGGCCAAAGTCGGCTGCAACTCAATCGAGATCTTCGACATGCCGAAATAAGATTCAGACTTGATCTGAAAAACATCCGACATGGACTGAATTTCCCTCTCGATAGGTTCCGTTATCAATTTTTCTACCTCCTGAGGGTAGCACCCGGATATTGCGTAACCAAAACAGCCTGCTTGATTACGAAAGGCGAGTCCTCCTTCTTCGGCAATTTAAAGAAAGAATATATACCTCCTATCAGCATGATAGCCAAAAAGAAATATATAATCTTCTTATTCTCTAAAGAATATACTGGAAGATTCATTATTTATCAGCTTAATCTGTTAATACTTTTACCTGTTGTCCTTCAACCAGGCGGGTAGCCCGGCGGAAACGACCTGGTCACCGGCTTTCAGCCCTTTGGTTATTATAACATTGTCTTTTCCTACCAGTCCGGATTCTTCGATCTGGCGACGTTCCACCTTTTGCGACTGGGCATTATAAACAAAGACAAATTTGTCGTTATTTTCTTCACTCGCTACAATAGCAGAAAGAGGCACCAACACCGCTCCCTCGTTAAAAGCTTGCACTCTCGATATGCAGCACCACGCGACAGGAGAAGCCGACAGCCACTTTGTATTTGTTCAGATTAAATTCGGGATCGTCGATATATAGGGAAAACGGGAACGCCGGAACCATCGGGAGACGCTTCCACATATTCCTTCACTTTCGCTTTGAAACGGATTCCCTTGTAGTTATCAAACTCCACATAGATCTGATAAGGAGTCGAGAAATAGGTAATGTTCGTTTCAGGCATCGTATACTGGATCTGCAACTTGTTCCGGGTTAATCAAGCAAACGATCCCTTGCCCGGCCTGTACCTTCTGATAATTCTCGACATATTTCTTCTGGATAAATCCATCGAACGGAGCACGCAGTTTCGTTTGTTCCAGCTGATTCTGCGCATATTCGAATGCAGCCTTTGCATTCGAATAGGAAGCTTCGGTCGTTTCATATTCCTGCTTCGAAATAGCCTGTTTGGATAACAGCTTCTTCGCACGTTGCAACTGTGCTTCGGCAGTTTGAAAAGAGGCTTTTTCGCTTCATATTCCCATTTGAAATCCTGAGGGTCGATCTCTGCCACGACCTGTCCCGTACGGACTTTTTGTCCTTCATCCACCTTCAGCGAAATCAGCGGTCCGGACATTTTAAAGGCCGATCACTGAACTGATCCGGCGATACGACACCGCTAAACGACTTTTCCACAAGATTCAATGAGGTCACTTCCGCCAACTTTACCGGACGGGGACCTTGCTCCTTCACCGGCGGCTGACTACACGACATCAATGCTGCCAATACAAAAACAGGGGATTAATTTACCATTCATGATAACTTGCATTTAGTTATTTATTATTACTATTATATTCTGACTATTAATTGCATACCCAGAGAGAATACAACATTCTTTTTAAAATCTATTGTTCCGGTTCCGACCGGATTTCAAAGTGTACCCTCCGATAATTTTTCGGATATACGCATTAAAATGACCAACGGCTCCAATCAACCGCCGCTTCCATTTCGTTTTCCTGATCGTCGGGGATAGACGGGAAGAAGTCAATACCTGTTGCCTTCTCCACGCTGTCGATAGGTATCGCCATCGATTTCAGCGAATTATCTTTATAATCCCTATTCTCGAAAAAAGAAATCCGATACCCTTATAGCCTTTCTCCGTATGATAACACAATACCTTATAAAAGGCTTTGGGTATCGCAACCCTGTTTTTTCCCAACCGTTTCATATCGCCTGTAATAACGGGGCCCGTAACAATCAAAAGCGAACCGTTATCCAACGCCCACAAGCGGCACTGTTCCTCCAGGTCTTTCCATATGCCCCGGTTTAATTTCGGTTTTTGCGGGCAGATATTGCTCAGGTAAAAAGACTCGCGCATGGCTTTTGCAGACCATTTCATATCACCTGCCGGAGCTAAGTGGCCACGATCGTAGCCGGAACGCGTATAATCTTCGTTCATCGCCGTCGAACCTTTCACCTGCGGGTCGGGTACAAACTTATTAGAACGTTCCGTCTTTTTGCTTTTGGCTTCCGTTGCCATCAATTCGTACGCGACCCAGTTAGCTATACGGTACTCGGAATTATAAGAAACCGTATATCCTTCGTGCTTGATAACCTGCTCCTGGCGTTTCTCCTTTAGGCGGGGTATCTCTGTATTTGCGGGGATTTTAAATGTTTTTGTGGAAGACTTGGCAAGAGTCTTATTGGCAGATGTTTTTGTCCTGTATCTTTTGTTTCGAGAGCGGTTGCAGCCTTTTTTGAAGAAACGACTTCCTGTCCCTTTTTCTCCGAGCCGCCGGTTTGTGTCCGGCCATCGGAACAAAAATAATCATATATAAACAGAACCCCTATAAAACAAGCCACTACAATAAAGGCGCCAATAAACATTCGCTTCACTGTGGAAAGGAAAGACGAAGTCTTTTGAACTTTTTTTCCGCGGTTTCCCTTTGCGCTTTTTCTCTTTGCCATCTCTCTTGATAAAACCTATTCCTACTTAGGCGCAAAAAGTAGACAATATAAAGATGCTATACAACACATATGGAGGGAATGTATTGGTTTGAATTGTTAGAAAAAAAGTGCCCCAATGCACACAATCCTCTATAAACATGTTTTCAAACCAATCCTAAGTAAAGATGGAACATATTATACCAACAAGTATATCGATATAAAATGACAGATGCTACCGCCCAATACGAAGAAATGCCATACTGGATGCATATATTTATATTTGTCTAAAAAGAAAAACAGGCAGCCTACCGTATCAAATAGCCCTCCTCCGATCAACCAATACAGAACATCCATCGAACCGGTTTCACGAAAAACATGCAACAAGGGTTTAAAAGCAATTATGACTACCCAACCCATTGCCGATAACAAACTGTTTTCAGATGGTCTTTCTTTCTCATCTTCCTGAAACTCAGCCAGACACCTGCCACTGCCGCGATCCATATGACGGCGAATAGTGACCAACCCCAATAACCTTTCCTGCCGGAGGGCCAGCAACGTAAAGGGGCGTATAAGTTCCCGCAATATGCAAATAAATCGCACCATGATCGAACCGCCGCAAGAGTCTTTTCTGTCGTGCATGGGTCGAAGCATGGTAAAATGTAGAGGTCACATACGAAAGTGTCATACAAACGGCATAAACAGCAAAAACTACCGATCGCCCAAGGATTTCCACCGGATAGCCGCCATCATCAAAATAATGATAGCGGTCATTCCAAAAAGCATTCCGGCACCATAATGTCAAGACATTGGCAACCTCTTCACCATATGTTTGTCGTTGCCTGGCAGCCATCCGCTTATAATTGTTCGGCCTTGAACCCGGCCTCTTTTTACTGCTGCAATCACAATAGCAGGAGCAAGATCAACTTTCACTTCCAACACCTTATTCGGATCGGCCAAATCAATCGACCAGTCATCCGAAGCCATCAATGTATTGAGCTTTGCACCTATTGCCGCTACACATCCACCACACTTTTTTGCATCGTTTTAAATTTTATTGTTGCCATAGCTGTTACGATTTATGATTTATGAATACAAAAATAGGGATATTGCCATGAAATTATAATTCATAAATCATAATTTTTCATTTCATGAATTTCAATCTTAAACTATTCAATACCACTGAGACGGAACTGAAAGCCATTGCTGCACTCGCCAGCATCGGATTCAACAGCAGTCCGTTTATCGGGAACAAAACGCCCGCAGCCAATGGGATACCGATTACGTTATATATAAATGCCCAAAACAAGTTCTGATAAATCAGGCGGACTGTCTGTTTGACAAACGGATCGCACCGGGAAGCAGCAACAGGTCGGACGTGATAAGCGTAACCATAGCCACATCCATTGCAATATCAGTTCCTTTTCCCATCGCGATGCTGACATCGGCCCGTGCAAGCGCTTGCGAGTCGTTAATGCCATCGCCGACCATCGCCACTTTCTTACCTTGCTGCTGTAAAGATATGATATATTCCTCCTTATCGTTCGGCATCACTTCCGCCTTATAATAACCGATATCCAAGGTTGCGGCAACCCGTTCGGCTGTCCGGACACCGTCGCCCGTCAGAAGATGTACTTCTATTCCCTGCTTTTTCAGTTCCTTAACGGCTTCTGCAGAAGTCGGCTTGATACGGTCCGAGATCGCCAGAACTGCTAATAGGCGGGTTTCTGACCATAAAAACAACACTTTGCCCATCTTCCTGCCATTGCCCGATTTGCTTCCGTACCTTTTCCGGAATACCAGCCTGAAATATGTCAAGCAATCCCCTGGCTCCCCACCCAGTAGGTAACTCCTTCGACCTGAATGCGTACGCCACGTCCCGTCAGGCTCTCGAAATTTTCTGCCTCACAGACCTTTGCTCCGGATTCTTCCAACCAACAGAGAATAGCGGATGCCAGAGGATGTTCGGATTTCTGCTCCGCTGTGTACAAGACGTCCAAATAACGGATATTGTCATCTGAAATCCAATACGAATCCGTGACAACCGGCACACCTTCCGTCAATGTTCCGGTCTTATCCAAAACAACCGTATTGACCTTGCATAGATTTTCCAAAGCGAAGGCATCCTTAATCAGGATATGCTGTTCGGCCCCTTTTCCCATTCGACCATTAAGGCAGTCGGCGTAGCTAATCCCAACGCACACGGGCAAGCAATAACCAGCACCGAAACGGCAGATAGCAATGCATATGAAAAATAACTTTCTCCTCCTATCACCAGCCAACAAACAAAGGTGAGAAACGAAAGCAATACGACGACCGGTACAAATATACCACTTATTTTGTCTACAATCCGCTGAACGGGGGCCTTACTTCCCTGCGCCGATTGAACCATCTGCACGATCTCGGGCCAATACGGTCGTACCTCCGACACTTGTCGCTTCCATCGTAAAAAGCGCCTTTTACGGTTGATCGTTCCGGCCAACACTCGGTCACCGGCATTTTTCTCCACCGGAATCGGCTCTCCGCTTAGCATACTTTCGTCCACCGAAGAACTCCCCTGTAAAAGCGTCCCGTCCACTGGAATCTTTTCGCCCGGCCGTACACTGACTACATTACCGACCTGAAGATTCGAAATAGGCACCTCCTCTCTTCTCTACCGTCCGTTACCAAACGAGCTGTTTTAGGCTGTAATCCCATCAATCCTTTTTATGGCTGAAGAGGTACTGTTCTTAGCCCGCTCCTCCATCAGTTTGCCTAACAAGACGAACGCGATGATCACACCTGAAGCCTCATAATAAACATGTGGTTCCAGTCCTTTTCCCAGCCAAAATCCGGGACATAAGGTGTTGAAAAGGCTGAACAGGAAAGCTATCGAAGTACTAAGTGCGACCAATGTGTCCATATTGGCTTTTCCCTTGAGGGCATGCCGCACACCGTTCACATAGAACGAACGTCCGAAAAAGATCATAATAGCCAATGCCAACACCATCATGATCCAGTTTCCAAACGGTACATGCATGAACACCATCCCTAAAAGCGCCAACGGGATAGACAACGTCCATGCTCCTATGGTATTCCTCCTCAATATCTTATAATGCATTCGAGCTTTCTCTTCCTGCATGGCTACAGGGTCCTCGGCTTCGACTATCAGATCATATCCGGCAGCCTGCACAGCAGCTTGCATAACCTCCAAAGTGATAACGGACGGATTATAAGTTACCGTCAATGTACCAGCAGCAAAATTCACGCTTGCCTTCTCCACACCAGATAATGCCTGCACCGTACTCTCCACGTTGCCCGCACAGACGGCACAACTCATTTCAAGAACAGGCAATACCTTCGTTTCTGTTTCTCTCATATCGTGTTTAAATGTCAAATTTGTTTCATTAGTATAACAAAGATACGGTTTATTCGGTTATTTTGTAGCCAAATAAATATTCTTTGATTTTAATAGAATTATTTGCAGATAAAGGCTATTATTTAACATTCGAATATACGACCTTTGCCAATAATCAAACGAATGAACGAATTAAATAATAAGACGTATGATACTTGATTCATTAAACAACACAAAAAAATCGAATGCCTGCATCCTCTATTCAAAAAAGCATTCGACTATCTAAAATCTACAGACTTCTCTAAAGTGGAACAAACAAGAGTATTTAGCTTTGTCATCAAAAAAAGATGAAAGCAGAAACTCGTTTTCCCCGTACAGTAGAAGCCTACAAGGCACATTTGCATGAAGATCGCCCTCATTACGACAGTTTTCAAACCTTTTGCCGTAAACAAGGGGTACGTTATAAAGGAGTGATGCAATGGATGCATCGTCATAATCGAAGCGTAGGAAGTTTACGTTTGGAAGTATTATTGGAAAAAAACGGTAATGACAGTAACTTGAAAAGCTCACTTATAGAAGTGTCAGGGCAAAGCTTTCCGATCAAGAACTCCTGCATATCCTCACGCAATATTCCTTTGGACCAATATATCAAAGGTGCGATCCTCTCTTTCCCTGACGGTGTATCCATTAGTATCCGCGAGACCACCCCTTCGGCCTTAATGAAGCTTTTTGAATTATACACCCAAGTAACAGGCAATCCAAATGTTTAGTCTGAACGAATCCCTGCATTATTATCTTTACCCTTACTATATCAATATGGGGTGTGGAATAGAGATTTTATCCGAACTGGTTCGCAATACAAAGACAGGAAACCCACTCAGCGGAGATGTCTATTTGTTCTGTGGTAAAAAACGGGACATGATCAAACTGTTGCGCTGGCAGGAAGACGGATTTATTTTATATCAGAAGCGTTTAGAGGACGGGACCTTTGAACTCCCCCGTTTTAATCCCCGTGAGGACTGGAATAAGATCGAATGGAAAACGTTCATGATGATCATGTCAGGCATCTCTCTGAATTCAGTGAAGTACAGGAAACGCCTTCGTTTGTAGTCCGGTCTATTGATTTGTAGGGTGCCACTTTATAAATAAAAGCATAAATATTTTGCCGCCGGAAGAACTATCCGTATCTTTAAGGCATGGATTACAAGCGGATTGCCCTCTTATTGGAAGACCAGTTGAAATTGGCTGCGCAGCGGGAAGAGGAGTTGTTGAAAGTGATCGCAGATCAGAATGAACAGCTCAATATCCTGACTGCGGAAGTCAAATCCTTAAACAGTTCCATCCTCTCGTTGGAGAAAGCCCTGTTGGAAAAGAATACATCCCTTGAAGGCCGGCAAAGTAAAGTCCGCATATTGGGAAAGATGGTATCGGGCAAGAAATCCGAACAGGTCTCTGTCCCCGATAAAGGAACGACAATCATAGCCAAAGTAAAACCCAGTCTGAAAGAAAGAGGGAACAACGGGCAGCCGACGCAAAGAATATTTTAATCCGAAACCTGCCATCATGATATCTATCCGGATGCAGCAGAGTTCAAAGTGGAAGAAGGCAAAAAATACGTACGACAGATTGCATCCGCTACGAATTTATTCCTCCCCGTTTTATCAAGCATATCTATCACCAGCACTATTATGCCTGTAAAGGCACAGTTTATGCCGGAAGTCTGCCAGCTGTCCCCTTTGTTGAACTCTAATTATGATGCATCCTTCATCGCCGGTATCCTGCAGTTGCGCTATATCTACTCCATGCCAGTCGAACGTATCATCAAACTCTTCGCAGAGCATGGCTTTGAGATGAATAAAGCCACGGCTCATGGACTGATTAAAAGGCGGCCGGTCTGTTTGACCTGGTTGAAGATGTTCTCAAAGAGACTGTCCTCTCGGACAATTATCTGAATATGGACGAGAGCTATTATACCGTTCTTACCAGTGATACAAACAACCCATCCGGCAAATCCACAGCCAAAGGATATATTTGGGCAGCACTGGCTAATCATCTAAAAAACTGGTACATTTCTTTTTACGAAAACGGTTCACGTTCCAGAAGGTCCTGACCGGTTATCTCAGGGAAGACTACCGGGGAGCTATACAAAGTGACGGATTAGGAAATTACAAGATAATAGAAAAGAGGCCTATCCGGATGCCATCCGCCTATCCTGTTTCCAACATTACAAACGCAAGTTCCTGAATATAACAGGAAACAAGGATGCAGAAAAAATCGTACGAATCATCAATCGCCTTTACCAAAATGAGCACCGTATTCCCCCGGACTGGACAGCCTGCCGATACTGGACTATAGAAATAAATATGCTCCCCTATCCTCAAAGAATTAAAAGAGGAACTGATAAATATAAAAAACAAAAAGTCGACTTTACCCAAAAGTGAATTAAGTAAGGCGATTAACTATACGTTAAACGAATATGATGCTTTATGCAATTATATCCGCAGTGCAGACTATGCTCCGGACAATAATGCGATTGAAAGACTAATGCGATATATTAGCTTAAGCCGCAGAAACTCCTTATTCTGTGGGAGTCATCAGGGGGCTAAAAGGGCTGCACTGATCTACTCACTGGCTTGTTCATGTAGGCTCAACAACATTAACTCATTTGAATATTTTAAAGATTTGCTTACTAAGCTCATTGATATAAATCCCCAGATCACGAGACTATAAGAAATTTTACATAAATGGCAAAGGTAGACTTATTACATGGTTAATAGATGAATGATAGTTCAAAATGGCAACTATCATGCCATAACTGGTTTAAAAACAATATACAAACGGATATGATAGTATGATGGTTGTTTTTGCAAAAACATTAGTTTTTCGTCACTTTCGTAGGCCATGTGTAAAGCCCCTAATAAGTTTATTGCATAGCAAGGCAATGTGCTTGCCCTGTTGAATATTTCTGATCTCAAAGCCAGTTCATCTACATGCTTGAGGATGCTTTTTGCTGTGGTGACATATAGTCCCTGCCTGTATGACCACGCATCAACTTGCATATGACGAACGGATGTACATCTCAGACCTTCAGATATTTTCAGGTTTCTTCACCCGGCCCCTGGAAAGAGTGTGATGGGTTATGGGTGATGTTTCGCATTGACCTGTTTTTATGATAAATCGAGTAGTTAAAAGGGTTGTCCTGATTATAAAAATGCGTACCTTCCCTCCTGAAAAACAACCGGTCTAACAATATATCCGTATGAAAAAATATTCTTGCTTATCTTGTTGCCCGTCAGTCTCTTCTTTTTTCAGTGTAGGAGACCGGATCGCATCGGAAACGATGGACCGGGCAGAAATACTTTTAGAAGCAAATCCGGATAGCGCTTATATCTTATTGAATGAGGTAAAACTCCCGATAGGTTGAACGAGCGGCAGTTTGCACGTTGGTGCATGCTGTATTGCCGGGCGGCGGATAAACTCTTCAAAGATATGCTATATACCGAACAACTCGACCGGGCGTTGGTTTGGTATAAAAAAGTCATGGGGGCCGCGGAACAACAGGCTTGATGGGGCTTTATTTAGGGCGTTCGTATGTGAAAGATAAGCTTTTTATCCCGGCAATGAAGGCTTATTCTGATGCGTTGTCGTTGGCAAAAGAGAAGTATTTATATGATGTAGCAGGGTATATCTGTAGCTATATGGCAGACTTGTACACTTATACGGGCCAAAGAAGCGAAGAGCGGAGGAAGTTTGAAGAAGCGGCAGAATTTTTTTTAGCAGGCCGGTAACGAGCGGAGTTATGCCTTTGCCCTGCGAGATGTGGCTAAAACATGGGCATTTGACGATTCTTTGTCGTTGGCGCTTCACTATATGTTAATAGCGGATTCTGTTATTACAAGGTTTCAAGATTTAAGGGGATTAGTTCGATTTCTAATGGTTTGGGAAATATTTATGACTTAATGGGCGATGTGGAAAAAGCGAGAGCCTATTATAGTAGAAGTTTAAGTTCTGATACGATGGATCAAGTTCCCTCTTATCGGCTTTGAGTGATCTCTATTATAATGAAAGCCTCCTTGATTCAGCCCGCTATTATTTAGCATTAGCCACAGGTCCGTCATTGAACCCTTATACATCGATCGATTGCTTCTATTTAGGTTACCTTATCGAAAAAGAAGCTGGTGATACAGAAAAAGCGCTTTCTTTTTGGAACAATATCAGGCAAAGAGAAAAGATTCTTTATATGATCAACAAAAACAGGTAGATATTATTGATGCAGAGAAACGGCATGATGTGGTCACTGTCGTTCAAGACAATAAAAAACTTGTTGCAGAGAAACAGTTTTTGTTTGCTTTGGCTGTTATCATTTGCCTTTTGTTGATTGTGGGTTATCAGTTGAGGGATAGGAAAAGACGGCTTGAAATAAATCGGCAGCAACAGTTTTTTTAGAAGAGGAAAAAAATCGGCATGAGAAGCAAGAAACGGAACAGGAAGGTCGCCTTCGGGAGTTAACGGCAGAGATGGAAAGGAAAGCTGCTGCGCATGAGGATACAAGTGAATATAAGAAAGAAATCACCGTATTAAGGGTGGAAAAATTGAAGCAATCCTCTTTATTTGAAACAATGAAAGAGCGCTGTCGGAAAAGTAAAACCTGATATCGAACAAAAACTAAACGAAGAGGAATGGAGAAGCCTGATTCGTCTGATTGATTCCCTTTTTCCGAATGTCAGCGTTTTATGAAAGAAAATACGTTGGGTCTGACAAAAAACAGAAACCAAGATCTGTTATCTCAGTTTCTTGATTTGCACTTAAACGAGGAGGCTGTTCTTTTGGGAGTCAGTTCCGATTCGGCCAATAAGTTCCGAAGTCGTACTCGGCGGAAGCTGTGTCCGAATCAAAAGGAAGCGATATAAATGGGTGTATCCTACAAAAAGGATGGTAATAGAGTAGATATGGGTATAAAAATAGGGACAGTTTTTGTCTTCGAAGTGTGGAATATACAGGTAAAGAGCATTAAAAAGGATTTTGGAAGGATTTAGATCGTTTTGCGTAAGCTATATGAAGTAAGTTTATATATTTTATTATCAGTTTTATAGCAGCTGAGAAATAATTTTGTCCATATAAAAAGAAGGTTGTCCATATACCGATTTGTTGCATCCAATAATTCCCTCTATGTTTACATTTGAAAATATTAAACATAATATGAAGACATTTAGAAAAATTGGATGTTTACTGTTAATAGACATTTTCGTTTCCTTGCTTTGCCAAGAAACGAATATATCTGAAAGGGTAGTGGGATACTGCTCCTAAGTCTATTATCCCTGAGCAACCTATTCAAGCATGGATTGAAGACAACAACAAAGACTTGCTGTTGAAGTTTTTCGCTTAAGCGATATTGGTTTTGACATGAAAGCTGTAAAAGAGATCAACTTTTTATCACATATATTTCAAAAAGACTGTTTTTCATAGAGAAAGAACGGTCTTTTGGATATGGATGTCCTCTGGACTAATTTATGCAATAGTCAAATTGCTGATAGGTAAATATAATAACTATAAGATATTTGAAAATGTTTTTCCTCACGTAATTAACGGATTACATTTATATGTGGAGTATCCTACCGAATATTATGATGTAAACCATTATGGTCCGATCTTTGCGCTTGTGATTGCTCCATTTTCTATCTTGCCTGAATGGTTGGGGATGATTTTTTGGATTTTAATGAATACATATTTTCTTTTTTGCTATTCGTCAGTTACCTTTCAATGAGAGTCAGAGGATTATAGTTTATTGGTATTCTTTTGTGTGAGTTAATGACGGCGCAGGGGGTACAACAATTTAATATCTCTGTGGCAGCATTTATTATTCTCTCTTTTGTTTTAATTGAGAAAGAAAAAAGAATTTTGGGCTTCTTGCTTGATTTTATTGGGAACATTAATAAAAATATATCCGATTGTAGGATTAGCTTTTTTTTTTTTTCAAAACACAAATTGCGTCTTGTATTTTCCTGCGTTTTTTGGGGATGTTTGTTTTTTGGTTTTGCCGATATTCTTCTCTCGGGGACAGATTATATTTCTTCGCAATATATTGCGTGGTTGGAACGATTGGATATCAAAATGGCCTCAATATGTTCGCCATATCTCAAAATATTTCTTTATTAGAATCGTACGTAAGCTCACAGGCTGTTCTTTTTTATAGTGATTTGTGGCTGATTATACCGGGACTGATCCTATTCTTTATCCCTTATTTCAGAATTCAGCAATATAAATATCTCCGTTTTCGGCTCATGCTATTGGCTAATGTATTATTGTATGTCGTGTTGTTTAGTACAGGAAGTGAAGCAAGTGGTTATATCACGTTGATGATTGGTGTCGCTATTTGGTATATTTTGCAGCCCTTCTGTCCATAAAAGATATAATCGTTATCTCTTTTTTACGACCTTGATTTTTGTTGCTTTATGTTCTACCGAATTAGTTCCTCCCGGCATTCGGCATCATATTATCGGACCATACGCCCTAAAAGCTTGGCCTTGCACAATCGTTTGCTTTACGATATGCTATGAAATGATTTTTTTAGATTTCAAAGACAAGGTTTGAAAGGGAATATTTTTAGTAATATTTGATAGGGGTTTTCCCATTTTCCCTGTCATATCAACAAAGTCAAACCAATAAAAAAGAGAGTTGATATGAAAAAAGAGTGTGATGTTTTTATTGTTGAGTTTAGTGTGTTTATCTGTTTCCGCACAAAATGGGAAAGTGAAAAGTGGGGTAATAGGTGGTGTTTCGATGGATTGGTATAAGGATGAGGCGATGTCTAAAAGGCAAAGTCGGGTTTAATATACCGGATATGAAGCCTTCTTTTTTTTCATGTGGGATATCAGTTGCAGTTCGAATTGAAACACCGTTTATCGGTGGATGCAGCCTTATTATATGGGCAGAAGCGGGGAGAAATTGCCTCGGTTGGCAATAAAGCGACTCCCGTTAAAGGTTACAAAAAGTAAGTTTGCAAGGAATTACATGGCTTTGAACGGAGTTTTGAATTATAATCTGATCGGGAGGCTGAAGGTAGGAGTAGGAGTTGAGCCTACTCTCCATTTTAAGGATAATATTATGATTGGGAAGACAATCAAATCTGCCTTTGACGTGCCGGTCGTCGTCAAAGCCGCCTATGCTTTCAAATACTTCGATCTGGCCCTGACATACAAACAGGGTACTTGCAATGTAATGAAAGGAGTCCCTTATATGAAATCGGGACGGACACGTGATCTGCAAGTTTCTATCTTTGTCCCGATATTCCGGTGACACAAGTTCAGAACCCGGTAATTCTTATTATCTTTGCCAGTCAAAGTAATAAGAGTATGGAAGATGAATTTGATATAAGGGATGCACGGGTTCCGGAGAGCGAACGGGAGTATGAGAATGCGCTTCGTCCGCTTTCGTTTCATGACTTCAGCGGACAGGCCAAAGTGGTCGAGAATCTGAAGATTTTCGTGATGGCGGCGGATGCGTAAGGAGGCGCTCGACCATGTGCTATTGCATGGACCTCCCGATTGGGAAAGACTACATTATCCAACATTATAGCGAATGAATTGGGAGTCGGCTTCAAGGTGACTTCCGGGCCGGTGCTGGATAAACCGGGCGATCTGCGGGAGTGCTGACTTCGCTGGAGAAGAACGATGTCCTTTTTATCGACGAGATCCACCGGTTGAGTCCGATTGTGGAGGAATATCTGTATTCGGCGATGGAAGATTACCGGATCGATATCATGATCGATAAAGGGCCGAGCGCCCGCTCCATCCGATCGACCTGGCTCCGTTTACGCTGGTGGGGGCGACGACTCGCAGCGGTTTGCTGACAAGTCCGCTCAGGGCCCGTTTCGGTATCAATATGCACTTGGAGTATTATGATATGGAGACGCTGACGAAGATCGTGCTGCGCAGTGCCGATATCCTGAATGTGAAATGCGAGTTGAGTGCTGCACGCGAGATTGCTTCCCGTAGTCGTGGTACACCCGTATAGCGAACGCGTTGCTGCGTCGTGTGCGTGATTTTGCTGAAGGTGAAAGGATCGGAGAGATCGATAAGGCGATTTCCTGCTATGCCCTGGAGGCATTGAACATCGACCGTTACGGCCTGGATCAGATCGACAATAAGTTGCTGACGACTATCATCGACAAGTTTAACGGCGGACCGGTAGGATTGACGACTATCGCGACTGCCCTGGGAGAAGATCCCGGAACGCTGGAAGAGGTTTACGAGCCTTTCCTTATCAAAGAAGGCTTTATCAAACGTACGCCCCGCGGCCGCGAGGTGACGGAGTTGGCTTATACCCATTTGGGACGGCTTCGCCCCGATGGAATACAAAGTTCGTTATTTTAATTGTCAATTATCAATTGTCAATTGTTTTTAAGATTATGGCAGGAGGAATGAAGCGTCTCGCAGGAGAGACCGCAATTTATGGTGTCAGCAGCATTGTCGGGAAATTCTGAACTGGATGCTGGTTCCGATGTACACGCGTGTATTGGCTACCGAGAGCGATTTCGGGATTGTGACGAATCTGTATGCCTGGACAGCCTTGTTGATGGTGATATTGACGTATGGGATGGAGACCGGCTTTTTCCGGTTTATGAACAAGAAAGGAGATCAAGCTCCCGATGCGGGTATATGCGACGACGTTGTTCAGTCTGGATTCACTTCCGTCCTGTTTATGGTGTTTGTGTTCAGTGCGCTGACGCCGGTCAGTAACTTTCTGGGATATGGTGCACATCCTGAATATATCGGGATGATGGCGGGGATTGTGGCGGTGGATGCCTTCTGTTGTATTCCGTTTGCTTTCCTCCGGTATCAGGGGAAGGCGGTTCGCTTTGCGGCGATCAAGCTGCTGAATATATTCCTGAATATCGTATTGGTAGTATTCTTCCTGATCGCTTGCCCGTGGCTGTATGAATGTGCGCCGAGGTTGATAGGCTGGTTTTATGTGCCCGGCTATCAGGTGGAGTATATCTTTGTCAGCAATGTGGTTACTTCGGTGGTGACATTCTTGCTTTTGGTGCCGGATATGATACCCGGGTTGCGCGAGAAAGCCAGTTTCGTGTTGTTGAAACAGATGTTGAGATACTCGTTCCCGATCTTGGTCTTAGGGATTGCCGGGATTTTCAATCAGACGGCGGATAAGATTCTGTTCCCTTTCCTGTTCGAAGATAAGGATTATGCAGCTACCCAGTTGGGGATTTATGGAGCCTGCTTCAAGGTGGCGGTGGTGATGGTGATGTTTATCCAGGCATTCCGGTATGCCTACGAACCTTTTATTTTTGCCAAGAATAAGGATGACGATAATACGAAAGCATATTCGGAGGCAATGAAGTATTTCATTATCTTTTCGTTGATTATCTTCTTGGGCGTGATGTATTATCTCGGATATTCTGAAATATTTTGTGGACGCCAAAGTATTATCCGGGATTGCGTGTCGTGCCGATCGTGATGCTGGGCGAACTGTTCTTCGGGATCTATTTTAACCTGTCGTTCTCGGTATAAGTTGATCGACCAGACGCAATGGGGAGCCTACTTCTCGACGATCGGCTGCGTGGTGACCGTGTTGATGATCGTGTTGCTGGCGCCGGTTTACGGTTATATGGCGTGTGCCTGGGCTTCGTTTGCCAGCAACCTGTTGATGATGATTCTTTCTTATGCGATCGGGCAGAAGAAGTTCCCGATTCAATACGATATAAGATCAGCCGTTATTTACGGCATATTGGCGGTTTTATTCTATGCAGCTGGGATGTTGCCCCGGATCGATTCGGAAATCCTTCGCTTGGCTATCGCACGGTTCTACTCCTGATTTTCCTGGCAATCATCATTAGACGCGATCTTCCGTTAAGCGAATTGCCTTATATCGGGAAAAGGTTTGCATCTAAGAAAAACTGAACTAATTAAATGATGATTTATGGGGGCACGTCTGCCAAAAGAAAACCTGTTGGCTATTTGTAGGGATTAATCGGAAGCCGTAAAATGAACCGGGCTCCCCCGGTGTAACAGGTATCCAGTTTGAGGGAACCGTTGAGGCGTTGGGTGATGAGGCGGCAGAGGTAGAGGCCGAGGCCCGAACCGGGGATAAAGTCGTCGTTCTTGGTGAAACGTTCGAAAATCCATTCGACTCTTTGTCTGCCGGAATTCCGCATCCTGTGTCGGTGTAACGCAGATACACATTATCCTTCCTTCTTCCTCGGGCTGGTAGGAGAGCGTGATGCTTCCTGATTCGTGAACTTGTTCGCGTTGTTCAGCAGATGGGAGATGATAATGCCGAAATGATTCGGGTCCGAATAGATCAGGTCGTTGCTTTTGTCACCTTCGACCTGGTAATGGATATCCGGCTTCTGCTGTAACTTTTTCAATTTGTTCATCTCGTGGTGACAGAGCAGACTGATGTGGACCGGTTCCAGTGGGAGGACCTCGTTGCTGCTGTCCAGTTGGGCGATTACCAGCATCGTTCATCATGGAGGTGATGTTGTGGCAGTTCGTATAGATGATCTTGCTGAATTCTTTTTCTCTTCCGGGCTTATACCGTCGCTGGTGATCAGTTCGGCAAAGCCATTGATCGCATTTAGCGGCGTGCGCACTTCGTGGCACATATTCTTGATAAAGGCGTTCTTCATCCGTTCGCTTTCCTGTGCCTTTTCACTGGCGATAATGACCAGCCGGTTCGATTCCTGCAATTCCTTGTATAGCGATTTGATCTTTCCTAGGCGGAAGAATATGAAGATTCCGAAGCAGATCGAAAGAATGAGCAACGCGAGGAATAGATATAACTGGCTCCGGCTCTTTTTGCAGGTCTATTTCAGTGCCTTTTTCTCGACCACCAGCTCGTCCACATACTTTTTGATCTCCAGGTCTTCGACTTTGTTTTCCATGCTTCGTGTGCGTGCGGAATCCAGGAGTACGGAATATTCCTTGTAGGCTTCATAGGCATCTTTGTATCTGTGCAGACTGTCGAGACAGTCGATTTTGTCTTTTAGTGTCAGGACGATGTTTTCGGTCAGGTCGAACTGGAAATCGCCGTGGCGGAAATAATAGATGACCGAATCGTTGTAATCTGCGGCTTTCAAATCCCGTATTGACTTATAATAGTTGAGCGAAGTGAAATAACGGTCATATTCAGCGGAGAATGCAGCATCTTCAGGATATTTCCTGTTCAAAGTCGATGAAGTAGTTGAAATAGTAGGTTGCCATATCTTTCCCGACTGTTTCTGCTGCGGTAGCCAAAAGTGGAGTAGGCGTTCAGCAGATGCCGTTTGCTTGTGTACGGGCGCTTCTTCATCTCTTTTTGTGTCAGCATATTCCTTTTGCATGTTCAAGTAGCGGAGGAGGCTTTCACCCGATTTTCGGGAGTCGCTTCCATAAGGCTCAGTATGTTGAGCGTATTCAGACGGAACAGATACGAATAGCGGAGCGGGATGTTGTCCGACAGTTCGATCAGGTTGTTCATGTAATAACATACCTCTTTATAGATAGCATCCTGGTTTTTCGGATCGACCCGGTTGCTGTTCGCCATACCGAGGAGATAATAGTTCGATATTTTGTCAAGAACCGGCATGTCTTTTTCCGTTTCGAGGCGGGTTTGTATTTTTTCAATCAGTTTCATCCGGTCTTCGCCTTTGGTGTAATAGACAACACGGACATCCATGATCGTTTTCATATACGTGACAAGGAAATCGCGTGCTTTCCCTTTCAGCTCCCTTTCGGCTTCGGCGAGATACACCTTTGCGCTGTCTTTGGCATCGGTATTCACGTAAAAGCGCAAGATTTCGGTCAGGGCCGCTTCCTTATAATAGTCTTCGTCTTCTTCAAGTGCGAGCCAATAGAGCTGTTTGGCATATTCCACCTGTTCTTCCTGTCGGGGAAAGATCCATCAGATTAGTCATGATTTCCAGTTTTTGCAGAGGAGAAGAGGCTGACGGCAAGGCTTCCGACAGTGAATCTTTTACTGCTGTATTTCCCTCCGTAGCGAGGGAAAAAGCGAGTAAGTATATCAGGAGAATGTAGTATTTCATCTTGTTTACCGGGATTAATTGAGAGTGTTCGTTGTCGTTTCTGTGTTGTGCGTTTGCAAAGTTACGTGAAAATCAATAATTATCAGGATATATACTCCGCTTATTTTATGTTCACAGCTCTTATTTTTTTTATTTCGAGATACTATTTCTATCTTTGTGCGGTTTAGGCGATGTGTTAAAACGGTTGTGAGAGAGTGTTAGCCATTATAAAGGCCGTTTTACGGGATGTTCGTATACAAACGTTGATTTTAATAGGATGGAAAAAGGATTGTTGCACAAGCAGATTAGGGACTTCTTTGTCCGTAATTTCGATGTCCGTCAGGAAAAAGAGGATGAACTCGAAACGATCGAGTCTATCCGGAAAGGCATAGAGTTTAAAGGGACGAACCTTTGGGTTCTGATCTTTGCGACCTTTGTCGCCTCGCTGGGTTTGAATACGAACTCGACGGCGGTGATTATCGGTGCGATGTTGATCTCCCCGCTGATGGGGCCTATCATGGGATTCGGCCTGGGACTGGGAATCTCCGATTTCGACCTGATCAAGCGTTCCTTCCGTAATTTTGCCACGGCGACGGTATTCAGCGTCATCACTTCGACGCTCTTTTTCCTGATTTCCCCGATCAGCGAGGCGCAGAGCGAGTTGCTGGCCCGTACGCAGCCTACCGTTTATGACGTCTTGATTGCCTTCTTCGGCGGCCTGGCGGGGATCGTGGCGAGCTCGACCAAGAGCAAGGGGAATGTGATTCCCGGCGTGGCGATCGCTACGGCTTTGATGCCGCCGCTTTGTACGGCCGGATTCGGATTGGCGAGCGGTAACCTGTATTATTTCTTCGGCGCCTTCTATCTCTATTTTATCAATACGGTGTTTATCAGTCGGCTACCTACGTGGTGGTCCGCCTGCTGAAATACCCGAAGAAGGTCTTTTTAAACAAACAGCGCGAGAAGATCGTGACGAGATATGTCGGGGTGATCGTTTTCTTTACCATCGTGCCGAGCCTTTTCCTGAGCTACAACCTGATCCGGGCCAGTTACTTCAATGACCGGGTGCGGACGTTTGTCGCGGATGAGTTGAGTTTCCCAAACACGCAGATATTGAGCAAGACGGTGACCGATACCAGCGACAAGAAAGAGGTGAAAGTAGTCCTGATCGGCGAGACCGTGCCGGAGACGATGATTGCGAACGCCCGTGCCAAGATGCCGAAATACGGCTTGAAAAACGTGGGCCTTGTCGTGCAGCAGGGTTTCGGTCAGAAGCCACCGACATTAACGAGTTGAAAAGCCTGCTGATGCAGGACTTGTATAAGAATAGCGAAGAGGTTCTTCGGGCGCAGTCCCTCCAGATCGATTCGCTGAAACGCGACCTGAACAAATATCACAGTTACAATCATCTTACGTCCGAGCTGATGCCGGAAATGAAAGTCCTTTTCCCTTATATCAAAAGGAAGTCTCTTGTGCGCATACCTATCTGATGGATATGGATAGCATTAAACCCGATACTGTCCTGTTAGTCTACCTGAAAAGCAAAGAAAAAGTACGTGAGGCGGAACAGGAAAAGATCAAGAAATGGCTTGCCGCGCGTGTAGAACAAAAGAAAAAATCAAATTAATTATTGAATAACGAACAAAGAATGAATCGTATGAAGAAGTTGTGGGCAGTGTTACTGCTTCTCGTTGCTTCAGGCCAAGTGTTTGCCGATGAGGGCATGTGGGTACTGAAAGAGTTGAATAAACAAAACCTGGAGAGGATGAAGGAGTTGGGATTTACTCCGTCTTACGAACAATTGTACAGTGAAACTGACCCGTGTGTAGCCAATGCCGTGGTGATCTTCGGAGGAGGATGTAGCGGTATCACCGTCTCTAATGAAGGACTGATTTTCACCAACCACCATTGTGGTTTCCGGTTCGATCCAGCAGTTAAGCAGTGTGGAACACGACTACCTGAAAGACGGTTTCGTTTCCCAGGTAAGGAAGAAGAGTTGCCGGTCCCGGGCCTGACGGTCCGCTACCTGCGTGAGACGGTGGATGTGAGCGATCGCATTAATTCACAATAGCTTCGATCAAGGGAAGAGCACCTGCGTCGGCCGCAGCCGACTCGATCGGGCAGGCGATGGCCGATTCTGTAGGAAACACGGAGTTCCAGGCTGCCGATGTCGTGCCTTTCTACAATAATAACAAGTATTTCCTGATCGTCTATGATGTCTTCAATGATGTCCGCATGGTATTCGCTCCGCCCAGTTCGGTCGGAAAATTCGGCGGCGATACGGACAACTGGATGTGGCCGCGCCACACGGGCGACTTCTCCGTGTTCCGCGTATATGCCGGAGCCGACAACAAGCCGGCTGCCTACAGCAAGGATAATAAGCCATACCAGCCTAAATACGTGGCTGAAGTGTCATTGCAAGGTTATCAGGACAAGGATTATGCGATGACGATCGGTTTCCCCGGCAGCACGGACCGCTACCTTTGTTCATGGGGTGTGCAGCAGCGTATCGAGGATAGCAACAAGCCTCGCATCGAAGTGCGTGGCATCAAGCAGGCGATTTGGAAAGACGCGATGTTGAAGAGCGACGAGGTGCGCATCAAATATGCTTCCAAATATGCCGGCAGCTCCAACTACTGGAAAAACTCGATCGGTATGAACAAGGGGCTGGCCAACCTGAAAGTGATCGACCGAAAGCGCGAAGAGGAAGCCGCTTTTGCCGCCTGGGTGGCACAGGATGCAAAGCGTAAAGAGGTGTACGGCGACGTGTTGAGTCTTCTGGAAAAGGATATACTTCTTCCAGTGAATATAAGAAGATCTCCACCTACCTGGGCGAAGCGTTCTGAGCGGCGCCGAGATCGTGAAGCTGGCGCGCATGATCCAGAGCGTGGATGTGAAAGGTTCTACCCCTGAAGAAATCGATATCTTCCTCGAAGACAATATCAAAGTCTTTCTTCAAGGATTATGACGCAAGCCTCGACCGGAAGGTGCTGGCGGCTATGATGAAGATCGTAAAGGAACGGGTTCCGGCAGAGAATCTTCCGGATATCTACAAGAAGGTGGACAAAAAGTATAAAGGCG
>VOFC01002012.1_pt1 | contig 34232 bp, 54 predicted proteins | sample 5384161 | NCBI WGS metagenome assembly VOFC01 (sample SAMN12384722, study PRJNA508395) | human gut metagenome | isolation source: healthy gut B | host: Homo sapiens | reverse complement strand
CACCGTGGGCGGCAGCATCTACAGCCGGTTCGGCTTTTCCGATGTGCTGACCATGTTCCTGGCCCCTGAATGCCTCGGTGGAGCTGTACAAGGGCGGCATCGTGCCGCTGGCCGAGTATGCGCAGCGCCCCTATGACCGGGATCTCCTGGTCCGGGTGATCGTTCCCCGGGAAAAGGCTGCTTTCTGCTACCAGTCGGTGCGGAACAGCCAGACCGACTTCCCGGTGCTGACCTGTGCCGCCGCAAAGACAGCCGAGGGCTACCGGGTGGCCATCGGCGCACGGCCGGGCAAGGCGGTACTCCCGGTGCTGTCCTGCTCGGTGCTGGCAGCCCGGGCCGACGGTCATAAAGTCACCACACTGGAGGGCCTGCAGGAAGAGGCGGCCGAATTCGGTGCCTTCATCGCCGATCAGGGGAGCAGAGCAGTGCGGCTTCTGCAACCCGGGCTTCATCATGAATGCGCTGGCCCTCTTCCGGGAAAAGGAGTACCCCACCGAGGACGAGATCAAGGAGTACCTTGCGGGCAACCTCTGCCGCTGTTCCGGCTATGAGGGCCAGCTGCGGGGCATCCAGAACTTCCTCGCATGGAAAAAAGCAAAACAGGAGGCCGCCGAATGAAGACCGTCAACAAAGCATACCGCAAAAAGGATGCCATGCAGCTGGTGACCGGCAAGCCGGTCTACATGGATGATCTGGCACCCTCCGACTGACTGTCTGATCGTCAAGCTGTACCGCTCACCCCCTATGCCAATGCCATCGTGGATACCATCGATACCGCGGTGGCGAAGAAGGTGCCGGGCATCGAGGCAATCTACACATGGAAGGATGTGGACCAGCAGGGCCGCCGCTACACCCAGGCCGGCCATACTTACCCTGAGCAGAGCCCCTATGACCGGCTTGTCATCGACCGCCATGTCCGCTTTGCCGGCGATGTCGTCGCGATTTTCGCAGGCGAGGACGAAAAATGCGTCGATAAGGCGATGAAGCTCATCAAAGTCAAGTATCAGGTGCTGGAACCGGTGCTGGATTTCCACACCGCCAAGGATAACCCCATCCTCGTCCATCCGGAGGACAACTGGGAGAGCCTGTGCCCGGTGGGGCCGACAACAACAAGCGCAACCTCTGCGCCCATGATGAATGCGGCAGCGGCGATATCGACGCCGTGCTGGCGGACTGCGATGTGGTCATCGACCACGTCTACCACACCAAGGCCTGCCAGCAGGCCATGCTGGAGACCTTCCGCACCTGCTGCTGGATGGACCTGTACGGACGGCTGAACATCCTCAGCTCGACCCAGATCGTTTTCCACTGCCGCCGGATCCTGGCCAATGCGCTGCACATCCCCAAGTCGATGATCCGGGTGGCCAAGCCCCGCATCGGCGGCGGCTTCGGCGCCAAGCAGACGGCTGTCTCGGCCATTTACCCGGCCTTCGTGACCTGGAAGACCAAAAAGCCCTGCAAGATCATCTTCAGTCGGGAGGAGAGCCAGACTGCCTCTTCGCCCCGCCACGAGATGGAGATGCACGTCCGTCTGGGTGCCAGCAAGGAGGGCATCGTGCGGGGCATCGACCTCTATACCCTGTCCAACACGGGCGCTTACGGTGAGCACGGCCCCACCACCGTGGGCCTGTCCGGCCATAAATCCATCCCCCTGTACGGCAAGGCCGAGGCCTTCCGTTTCGTCAGCGACGTGGTCTATACCAACCACATGTCCGCCGGCGCTTACCGCGGCTACGGTGCGACCCAGGGGCTGTTTGCGGTGGAATCCTCCGTCAATGAGCTGGCGGCAAAGCTCCACATGGACCCCTTCAAGATCCGGGAAATGAACATCGTCAAAGAGGGCGATGTGATGCCCGCTTATTATGGCGCGGTGAACACCAGCTGCGCACTGGACCGCTGTCTGAAAAAGGTCCACGACATGATCGACTGGGACAACAAATATCCCGTCCGGGATCTGGGCAACGGCAAGGTCCGTACCGTGGGCATGGGCATGGCCATGCAGGGCTCCGGTATTTCCGGTATGGACGTGGGCAGTGCAACCCTGAAAGTCAACGATGACGGGTTCTACTCCCTCATCATCGGCGCGGCCGATATGGGTACCGGCTGCGACACCACCCTGGCCCAGATCGCGGCCGAGGTGCTGGACTGCGAGCTGGACGAGGTCACCGTCTTTGGCGCGGATACCGATGTCTCGCCCTACGATTCCGGCTCCTACGCATCCTCCACGACCTACGTCACCGGCAAGGCGGTGGAGAAGTGCGCCCTGAAGCTGCGGGGACAGATCTGCAGGCTGGGCGCAGAGCTGCTCCACTGTGCCGAAGAGGAAGTGGACTTTGATGGAAAGTTCGTCGCTAAAAATGCAGACCCGGCCCAGAAAGTCTCTCTGGCCGAGATCGCGGCCCTCTCCCAGAACGGCCACATGGTCCCGCTGGAAGTCACCGAGACCCATGCCTCGCCGCTGTCGCCCCCGCCGTATATGGTCGGCGCGGCAGAGATCGAGCTGGACAAGGAGACCGGCGAGGTCAGAGTGGTGGATTATGCCGCCTGCGTGGACTGCGGCACCCCCATCAACCCCAACCTGACCCGGGTGCAGGCCGAGGGCGGCCTGCTGCAGGGCATCGGCATGGCCCTGACTGAGAACGTCACCTACGATGACCGCGGTTACCCGATGGAAATACAAAGAAAATCAGATAATTTCTGCTTATCCTATAAAGTGCTCTGAAAAATGTGAAAAACAGAAAAACTCTTGACAAAAATTTTAGAAATAGTAAAATTTATAAAAAATTGTAAATTTTATAAAATTATTGTGCAGGAGGAACCCTATGAAAATCACAGACGTAAAGGTAGAAACCATCCGTATCCCCATGAAAAAGCCCCTTCCGTATTGCTTTTTGCGGTACAGGATCATTCGCTGAATGTGCTGGTGAAGATCTCCACCGACGAAGGTCTGTGGGGCATCGGTGAGGCCGCACCCTTTTGAACCGGTGACCGGCGAGAGCGCAGCCACCGTTCTGGAAGCACTGAAACTGTTCCGCACCGGATTGATCGGCATGGATCCGCTCGATGTTGAGGGCATCCACAGGATGATGGACCGCCTGCTGTCAGGCAACACCTCGGCAAAGGCCGCGGTGGATATTGCCCCTGTACGATATCAAGGGGCAAACTGATGGGTCAGCCTCTGTACAAGGTGCTGGGCGGCAGCGTGAACCAGATCGTCACGGACATGACGGTGGGCATTGACACACCGGAAGCCATGGCCGCCGAAGCCCGGGAACGGGTGGAAAAGGATGGCTTCACCATTCTGAAAAATCAAGGCCGGCATCAACCTCGAGCGAGGATATCCAGGCATTGACCCTGATCCGTCAGGCGGTGGGCCCCAACATCCGCCTGCGTGTAGACGCCAACCAGGGTTACACGGTCAGCGATGCGGTGCGCACCCTGAAAGCCTTTTTGAAGAGTTGGGCGTGGAAGCGGTGGAACAGTGCCTGCCCAGCTGGGATCTGACGGTATGCGCTTTGTGCGTTCCAAGGTGGACTTGCAGGTTATGCTGGATGAGTCGGTCCACACCCCCATCGACGCAGCAAAGGCCTGCAAGATCGATGCTGCAGACATTATCAACATCAAACTGATGAAGTGCGGCGGCCTGTACCCGGCGGAAAAGATCAACGCCATTGCCGAGGCAAACCATGTACAGTGCATGGTGGGCTGCATGCTGGAGACCAAGGTGGCCATTGCTGCCGGTGTTAGTCTGGTTGCCGCCAAGCAGAACATCACCGAGGCGGACTGCGACAGCTTTATGTACGCCGTTGACCCCGAGATGGGTATGCCCGGCGGTTTTGCCGTGAATGGCGGCGTCTACACCCTGTCCGACAAACCGGGCCTTGGCATCGATATTGATTTTTAAGCGGGACCCCGCAGAGAGGTATAGAAAGGTATATTATGGCGAATACGATTTTTTCCTCCGAAGGCGCGCTCCTGTTCATTATGGTCGCCACGGTTGCACTGGGATTCTGGCTGCAGCGGTTCAAGGTGTTCAAAAACACTGGGCCCGGCCCCTGACGGTTATCGTCATGGGCATCGTGATGTCCAACCTGCGGATCGTGCCTACCTCCAGCCCCACCTATGATGCCATCAGCAGCTACTGCGTGCCGTTGTCCGTTTCCATCTGCCTGCTGAGCCTGGACCTGAAACAGATGCGCAAATTATCCAAGGAACCGGTCATTGCGTTGGCCTCGGCCATATTCAGCGTCTGCGAGGCAGCTTTGGTGTTCGGCGTACTGTTCGCCAACAAAATCGACGAGGGCTGGAAGGTGGCCGGTATGTTCGTGGGTACCTACACCGGCGGCAGTTCCAACCTGACCGCCATCGCTGTAGGCCTGGATGCCAGCAAGAACACCATCGCCTCGGCCAATGCCGCCGACTATGTGGTGGGCATCCCCACGCTGATCCTGATGTTTGCTACCCCCGCCCTGTACAAGAGTTCCAAATGGCTGAAAAAGCTGTGGCCCTATGATATGAGCGAGTCGGAGCTGCTGGGGATGGCAACCACGAGGAACTGATGACCTCCAAGGAATGGTCCATCCAGGAAATCGCCTGGTTGCTGGCCATCGGCTTTGGCACCGTGTGGGCTGCCACCAGCATCTCCTCGATGGTATTCGGAGAAGGGTTCCGCAGTGCAGGCCGCATCCTGCTCATCACCACCTTCTCCATCATCCTGGCACAGGTGCCGGCCGTCCGCAAGCTGCGCGGCAACTTTGACCTGGGCCTTTTCATAGCGGTGCTGTTCCTGGTGACCATCGGCTTTGCGGTGGACCTGAAGCAGTTCTTCGGATCCACCTTCTACATCACCCTGTTCTGCTTCTGTGTCATCGCCTGCTCCATTTTGCTGCACCTGCTCATCACCCGGCTGCTGAAAGTCCGTTTTGAGTATGTGCTGCTGTCCATCGTGGGCTGTATCTCGGATGGCCCCACCGCCGCCCTCATCGCCTCCAGCGCCCAGTGGAAGACCCTTATCAACATCGGCTTGCTCATGGGCGTTTACTGGCCGGTGCCCTGGGCAACTATGTGGGCATCGGTGTAGCCTATGCCATCCGTGCTTTCATCGGCGCCTAAACGGAAAACGGGAGAACGGAAATGCGTAATTTTGACTTATATGTTTCAGGCATCCTGTACGGCAGACTGCGGCTGGGCGACGGCACAACCCAGATCCGGAAACTGGACGTGCATACCGGCGCGCTGCTGGACTGGCAGGACCTGACTGAACAGGACCGGGATTTTTACCGTTTCTTTGTGAAGATGGACTTTGCCGCCCTGGGGCAGAACCTGTCCCAGTACGAGTCGGGGCTGCATGGCACCGGGGAAGTTTCCCTCGTGCGGCGAGCGCTACACCAGCGAAGACGGCTGCAGCTACCTGCAGCGAGATGTAAAATTCCCCCAACAACAAACAGATGAAAGAAGGGCGGCTGATCGCCGTCACCTGCCCTGCCCGGGAGATGGTCACGGTGCTAGTGGAACCCGGTGCCGAGGAGGAGACCATCCTGCGCCTGTGGCGCTCGACCTGGCCGGAGGAACAGTTGTTCCCGGTAGAACATGCGCAGACCTTCCCAGTGCCCATGCGGGACGGGGTACATCTTTCCACCGACGTATACCTGCCTAAAAACTGCAGTACCCCCGGTGCCCGCAGTGCTGGTACGCACCCCTACGGCAAAGAGGACGGCTGTGAGGTATACTACCGTTACGTCCAGCGCGCGGCTACGCGGTGGTAGTACAGGATGTGCGCGGCCGAAACGCCAGTGAAGGCGAATGGCTGCCCAACTACCACGAGGTGGAGGACGGCGACGATACTCTGAACTGGATCGCCGCCCAGCCATGGTGCAGCGGGACGCATCGGTATGGTGGGCGGGTCCTACCTGGTTATGTACAGTGGGCGGCCGCTGCCAGCGGCAACCCCACCTGAAAGCTCTGATCACGTAGTCTGCGCGGGCAGCTCCTTTTGTGGATCTGCCCCGCCGGGGTGGGTTTTCACCTCGCATGCTGGCCTGGGCCTTTGCGGTGTCTCAGAAAACCTTCCACCCTGAGCTGATGGAACGCGATGACTGGGAGAAAGTGCTGAACATCCGCCCCTGACCGACCTGCCGAAAAAGGCTCTGGGGTACGATGTGCCCTTCATCACACGGTGGCTGGAACCCAGTGACTACAACGATTTCTGGCGTATGTCCAACTGGCAGGAACGCTCCGGCGGGGCGCAGATCCCGGCGCTGATTCAGTCCGGCTGGTTTGACGACAACGGCATGGGTACCACCGAAGCCCTGAACTGGTCCATGACTTCCCGCGGGGCATGCGCAAGGTCATTCTGGGACCCCTGGCAGCACAGCGGCAATAGTAAGTACGACATGCACGGGGTATCCTTCGGCAGCCAGGCGCTGCGCTTTGATCTGGACTGGCTGTGGCTTCCGCTGGTTTGAGCATCACCAAGGAAGTGGACAACGGCATCGACCAGACTGCCCCGGTAGAATACTACACCCTGGGCCAGAGGTATGGAAGACCGCCGAAAACTGGCCAGTGCCGAGACCCGGGTCACCCACCTGTATCTGGATAGTGACGGCCATGCCAACACCTCTGCCGGGGACGGGCGGCTGACTTTTTGCCAGGCCGGAGCGGAGAAATGCGACGGTTACGCCTATGACCCCGAAAATCCGTCCCAGCACATCATCGATATGTCGGAGAACGAGATCGAAGTGCCAGAGGACTACACCCGGGAGGAACTGCGTCAGACCTGCTGTGCTACACCTCCCTGTGCTGAAGGAAAACCTGGTTCTGACCGGTGATATGACGGCGGAGTTGTATATTTCTTCTGATGCGCCGGATACCGACTTTGTGGTGCGTGTTACCGACGTGGATGAGAACGGCCGGTCCATCAAACTGGCAGATGGCCTGCTCAGCGCCCGATACCGTAATGGCTTTGCCCGGTCGGAGTTTTTTGCAGGAAGGCGAGATCGTCTGCCTGAAGATCCGCACCACCAAGTTGTCCAATTGCTTCCGGAAAGGCCACCGCATCCGGAGTGACTGTCACCTCCAGCGCCAAGAATTTCATCTTCCCCCAACAGCAACACCCGGGAAGGTTTTGCTTCCGCCCGGACCGTGGTGGCCCATAACCGGGTATACCACGGTGGGCTGCACGCCTCCCGCCTGACGGTGCGGGTGGAACCCTAAGCGGATTGCCTTCCCTGTCAGCAGAAGCGAACAGATCACATTCTGCTCCGCAACCATCAAGCCTCGGCCAGAAAAGGCCGGGGCTTTTCTGGTTCTGGGGGGCAATACCGCATAATTCTAAAGTGCTGCCGCCGCCGGAGCGGTGCTTGAGCCGTTAGGCGGGAATTGTGCGGCGTTGCCTTCGTTATTTGTGCGGGCTTTCCCTGCGTGAAAACCCTGTGAGACGGGTGTCCGCATTCCTCGTTGGGACACCCCATGGAAATGCGTTTTGTGAGTAATCAAACGCTATGCCATGTAAAAACATCTTCCCGCCCAAAGCGTGGGCAATCAAGGCGGATAAGCAGAACCATGATTTATTGAAAATTCGGAAAAGAATCTGTATAATACTTATCAGATAGAGCCTATAGCCATGAAAGGCAAGCGGCATAGCAGTCGGCACATAAACGCATTCATTGCTCTCAAAGGAGAATTCTCGTGAACTACATCGCAGTAGTCGAGGACAGCGCGCAGGATCGGGCCGTGCTGGACTCGTATCTGGAAAAATACCAGCAGGAGAAAAACTGCCATTTTCAAATCACGCATTTTTTCGGATGGCGACGAGATCGCGCTGGGCTATAAGGGCGGCTATGACCTGATCTTGATGGACATCGAGATGACCTTCATGGATGGTATGTCAGCAGCCGAGGAGATCCGCCGCGCCGACCCGGAGGTGCTTATCATCTTCATCACCAACTCGCCGCAGTATGCCATCAAAGGGGTACGCGGTGCAGGCGCTGGACTACATTTTAAAGCCGCTGAGCTATTACGCTTTCTGCCAGCGGATGAACCATGTGCGGGAGCTGCTGGGACGCCGCCAGAAGCACTTCCTCACGGTGCCCTGCGCGGGCGGCGTGCAGAAGCTCGACGCCTCCAACATTTATTATGTAGAAATCTGCGACCACGACCTGCTGTTCCACTACCAAGCAGGGCAAGGTACATTCCACCGGCTCCATGCGCGATGTGGAGCAGAAGCTGCCGCCGGAGAATTTCTTCCGCAGCAGCAAGGCGTACCTTGTTAATCTGGAGCACGTGGACGGCATCCAGGACGAGGACGCCATCGTCAACGGTGAGCGGGTGCAGATCAGCCGCGCCAAGCGCAAGGCATTTTTGGCGGCGCTCAACCACTACATGGGGAAACCATCTGATGGAAACGGAAGTTCTGGGCAACATTCCCCGCCTGTATACCGCGCTGGCGGACTGGCTGGCCTGCCTTTTTATATTGTTCTTCCTGCCCAAGCGTACAGCAGGCTGGCGGCGGTATACGATCCACGCGGTGTTTTGCTGCTGCTCGGCGTCTTTATGCAGGCAACGGGGCAGGTGCCGCAATTCTGGTTTCTGCCCTGCATTGCGGTATCCATCTTGATCATGTATCTGTACATCCGAATGCAGACCGACGTGCCCGCCCGGAGCGCGGGGATATTACTGCGTCCGCGCGTTTATTTTGGGGAACTGGCCGCCTCGCTGGAATGGCAGCTCTACTACTATATGGTCGGGCAGCAGGACACGCCGGGCACGGGTGTGCGTGTGCATTTTGGCAGTCGTCTATGCCGCAGTGTATGGCGTGGTGTTCGCCCTGGCACGCAAATATAACGATATTGCCTCGCCTCTGCACGTCCACAAAAAGGAATTTCCTCAGCACACTGTTCATCGGTGTGGCGGTCTATGCCGCCAGCAACCTGAGCTATGTCAGCCCGGACACGCCGTTTTCCGGCAAGATGACGGCGGAAATTTACAACATCCGCACGCTGGTAGACCTGGGCGGCATGGCCATTCTGTTTGCGCACCACATGCAGCTGGTGGAGTACCGCCGCAAAAAAGGAGCGCGACGCTTTGCAGAACGTCTTGCAGGCGCAGTACGCACAGTACCGCTCGGCGCAGGACAGCATTGACCTTATCAATAAAAAATATCACGATTTCAAGCACCAGATCGCTGTGCTGCGCAGCGAGACCTCAGAGGAAAAAGGCCCACTATCTCGACGCGATGGAGCAGGAGATCCGCAGCTATGAGGCGCAGAACAAGACCGGCAACGAGGTGCTGGACACGATCCCCGACCAGCAAAAGCCTGTACTGCCAGCAGCACGGCATCACGCTGACCTGCGTGGCAGACGGTGCGGCGCTGGATTTTATGGATACGATGGAGCTGTTTTCGCTCTTCGGCAATGCGCTGGACAACGCCATCGAGAGTGTAGAAAAGCTGCCCGACAGCGAGCAGCGGCTCATCCATCTGGTGGTGGCACGGCAAAAGAGCTTTTTGTGGGTCCGGGTCGAAAACACCTACGATGGTGCCTTCCAGGCGGACGGCACGCTGCCAAAAACTACCAAGTCCGACGCCCGCTACCACGGCTACGGTCTAAAGAGCATCTACGACACCGCCGAAAAATACGGCGGCACCGCCGAGATCACCACCCAGGAAAACCAGTTCACTCTACACCTGCCGCGTCCGCTTCGGCAGCGACGAGGACTTGCAGACCTTCGGTATCCGCACCCTTTCGTGGGGCAAAAAGGGCATTCTGCTCAACGGCGAGCGCGTCATTGTGCAGGGCGCGTGCATCCACCACGACCAGGGCATCCTCGGCGCGCGCTGCTATGCGCAGGGCGAAGAGCGCCGCGTTCGTCTGCTGAAGGAAAACGGCTACAACGCCGTCCGCAGCGCGCACAATCCGTGCTCGAAGGCATTGCTGGATGCGTGCGACCGCCTCGGTATGCTGATGATGGACGAGTACATCGACCACTGGTACATCCATAAAACGGAATACGACTATGTGCCGTACTTTGACAAGTGGTGGAAGCAGGACATCGCCGACATGGTGGACAAGGACTACAACCACCCGTGCGTCATCCTGTACTCCACGGGCAACGAGGTCAGCGAAACGGCGCAGAAGAAGGGCATCCAGCTTACCCGCGAGCTGACGGACTACCTGCATTCGCTGGATAATACCCGCCCTGTCACCTGCGGCATCAACATCTTCTTCAACTTCCTGTCCTCCATCGGCTTTGGCGTGTACAGCGACGAGAAGGCGAAGAAGGAAGCCGAAAAGGCGGAGAAGCTGCGCGCCGCCGGGGTGCAGCCGCAGAAGAAGAAGGCCACCGGTGGGCAGTAAAACGCTGAAAATTGACTGCCTGGCGAGGTTCAGCATTCCTACGAGAGTGGCACGCTGGAAGCCGTCAGCTATGACGCAGCCGATCACGAAATGGGTCGCTGCAAGCTGCAGAGTGCCGGCGGCACGACCCGCCTGACGCTGGACGCGGAAGAACCTACTGTAAAAAAAAGTACCGGGGCATCTGTGTTATGTCCGTCTGCGCTACACCGATGAAAACGGGCATCACCAAGCCGCTGGCGCGCGGCAATATTCAGGTACAGGTGCGCGGCGGCACATTGGTGGGGCTGGGCAGTGCCTGCCCTTTCAACAAGCACAGCTATCTGGACAGAGAAACCGATACCTACTACGGCGAGGCTCTTGCCATAGTCCGCATGGGGGACGACGACGCCATGACGATTGCTGCTTCCGACGGCGAATACAGCGCGGAGCTGACCGTGCCTGCGCAAGCATGAGGTGAGCTATGGAGGTAGGGGCTATTTTGCGGCGTTTGCCATCACGCTGTTTCTGGCGGCGTTCGTCCTCATCACCGTCATCAACGGCGGTGTGCAGATGGTGATTTATTTTCCAATCTATAAGATCATCTTCCCGGAGGGGAGCAGAAGAAAAACTAAACTGCCCACAAAGGGTTTGGAACAGGTCGGTACCATGCAGCATTCCTTTGTACGCATGGGACAAAATCCGTTCTGAGCCCTGGCACACAACACCACAAAACTCAGAAAAAGCTCGTTGAAACGATTAACTTCAACGAGCTTTTGTCGGCTCTTTTTTAGGGTGCAAATTTCAGTGCAGGACCTCGCACGGCAATCAGCGTCAGCGCCTGGCTGTAGGCCATCGGGCGGATGCCGATGCCCTTGGCCGTTCCATGGCGCGCTGGAGGCGCAGCCCTTTACAACCGGCGGTCAGGGTGCTATAATAAATCCGACCGACCGGTCAGTCGGAAAAGAAAGGGAACACTTCCATGCCGAAATACAGTGTAAAAAAACCATTTACGATACTGGTGGCGGTCATACTGGTGCTGGTGCTGGGCTTTGTCAGCCTGACCGGCATCCAGACGGACCTGCTGCCCGCCATGAACCTGCCCTACCTGATGGTCATCACGACCTACCCCGGCGCCAGCCCCGAGCAGGTCGAGGCCGACGTGACCAAGCCGCTGGAAAACGCCCTCTCGGTGCTCAACGGCGTCAAGAATGTCACGAGCCAAAGCAACGAAAATTACAGCCTGATCTTCCTGGAATACCAGGATGATACCGACATGGACAGCGCCATGGTCAAGGCCAGCACCGCCGTGAACCAGCTCGGCGACGCGCTGCCCGACATGGCGTCCACTCCGACGCTTATGGAGATCAGCCCTGACATGATGGCGACCCAGTACGTGGCGGTCGACTACGACGGCATGGATATCTACGAGCTGTCCGACTATGTCAGCGAAAACGTGCTGCCCAAGCTCGAGCGCGTGGACGGCGTGGCCAGCGTGTCAACCACAGGACTTGTGGAAAAGTCTGTGCAAATCACGCTGGACCAGGATAAGATCGACGCAGTGAATGACAAACTGCTGGTCAAGGTCAGTGACCGCCTGGCCGACGCGAAAAAGAACTGGACGATAACAAGAAGAAAAAATCAACGACGGCCTGAAGGAACTCGACGACGCCCAGGCCCAGCTGGACGCGGGCAAGGCCCAGCTGAACAGCCAGAAGGCCGACGTGACGACCCAGCTGCGGGACGCCATCACCGAGCTGGACAAGCAGATCCCTGAGCTGGAAAAAGAAGATCGCCAGCCTGCAGACCGACCTGACGAGGCAAACCGCAAGCTGGAGAATGCCAAAAATACAAGCACGACCCTGCCCGAGGTCACGCTGCCCATCGACGATGCACTGTTTGCCAGCTGCAAGACGGTGCTGGCCGCCTACGACCCGCAGTATAACGCCGACGCGCTCCCGGCCAATCTGGCCGAAGCCAAGAGCGACCTGAACAAGATGGGCGCGATGATCAACTCGATCGACCGCGCGGATGCGGCCATCCGCCAGCGCGCCGCAGACGAGGGGCTGTTGGAGCAGAATATGACGGTGGAGCAGACTGCGGCCTACTTAGATGCCCAGTATGCGGCCATGAGCGCCCGCATTCAGGCGCTGGAGGCGGAGATCGCGTCGCTGCAGGACACCCTCAACAACACCGAGGACGAGGCCGAACGGGCCGATTTACAGGCACAGATCGACGCCAAGCGCGCCGAGCAGGCGCAGGACCAGGCCGTCATCGACGGCAACGCCGCCCGCCGCGCCCGCGTCAGCGAGCTGAGCGGCAATCTGTCAACGCTCTCCACGACGAAGGTCGCCCTGCAGAACGCCACGACGCTGCTGACTGCGCGGCAGGAGGCCGAGACTGCGCTGAACGACGGTATGCAGCCGCTGCAGCAGACGCTGAACGACACCGCCGCCGCCCTGCGCGACCAGCTGACCAAAGCACAGAAAATGCTGACCCAGCTGAACGAACAGCGCGACAAGCTGCAAAAAATGCTGGCAAGCCTTGGCGACGAGGCGGTGGATCCCGCCATGGCCGATGTGGCCGTGCAGCTGCTTTTGAGCGGCAGCGAGGCCCAGCTGCAGCTGGGCGAGTTCCAGATATCCAGCGGCAAGACCCAGCTCGAGGCCGGCAAGACCCAGCTCGAGGCCGCGCAGGAGGAATACGAGTCCGCCCGCGAGGAGGCGCTGAAAAGCGCGAATCTGAACCAGCTGCTGAACATGACGACGCTGCAGCAGCTCATTTATGCGCAGAACTTCTCGATGCCCGCCGGTTACATCGACGGCGGCGCAGGGGACGACAACCGCTACATTATCAAAGTGGGCGACGCCTTTGCCGACACCGACGAACTGAAAAAGCATGGTGCTGTGCAATATTGACGGCATCGGAGATGTGCGCCTGGCCGACGTGGCCGAGGTCGAAATGACCGACAACGCCGACGACGCCTACGCCAAGGTGGACAAAAACCGCGCCGTGCTGCTGTCGCTGTACAAGAGCTCGACGGCGTCCACCTCGACGGTCTCCAACGCCAGCAGCGCGGCGATGGAAACGATGATGGCCGAAAACGAGGGCCTGCACCTGACGCCCATCATGGACCAGGGCGACTATATCAAAGCTCATCGTCAACAGCGTGCTGTCCAACCTGATCGAGGGCGCAGCGCTGGCCATCATCGTGCTGGCGCTGTTTTTGAAGGACCTGCGCCCGACCATCGTCGTGGCCATCAGTATGCCGTTGAGCGTGCTGTTTGCCATTGTGCTGATGTATTTCACCGGCATTACTTTCAATATCCTGTCGCTGTCGGGCCTTGCGCTGGGCGTGGGCATGCTTGTCGATAACTCGGTCGTTGTCATCGAGAAACATCTACCGTCTGCGCGGGCGCGGTGTGCCTGCCCCCCGCGCGTCGGTGCAGGGCGCACGGCAGGTGGCCGGGTCCATCGTGTCCTCCACCCTGACGACGATCTGCGTATTCCTGCCGCTGGTGTTCACCACCGGCATGGTGCGCGAACTGCTCAGCGATATGGCGTGGACGATTACCTTCAGTTTGCTGGCGTCCCTTATCGTGGCGCTGACCGTCGTGCCCTGCGCGGGTTCCACGGTGCTGAAAAAGCAGAAGGATATCAAGCACCCCTGGTTCGACAAGGCGCTGAACGGCTATGAAAAGCTGCTGCGCTTCTGCCTGCGCTGCAAGGCTGTGCCGCTGACGCTGGCAATCGTGCTGCTGGGTGTCTCCATCTGGCGCGTGGCGACGATGGGCGTTGTCATGATCCCGGATATGAGCAGCAACCAGCTGACCGTCACGGTCAATGTGCCTGACGATACGGCTAAGGAGGACGCCTTCGCCACGGCGGACAGCGTCATGGACGCGGTCATGACCGTGGACGGCGTCGACACCGTCGGCGCGATGTCGGCGGTGCCAACGACATGGTCGCCATGGCCGGCAGCAATGTCGCTGCCGACAACACCACGTTTACCTATTACGTCCTGCTGGGCGACAAGGCACCCAAGGCCAAGGTCGTGGAGCAGGAGATCTACGGCAAAACAGCAGATCTAAACTGCGAAATTGAAGTGAACTCCAATGGCATGATGGACATGAGTGCGCTGTCCGGCTCCGGCATCGAGGTGGACCTCTACGGCAGCGACCTCAATGACCTGGCCGCCGCGGGCAAGCAGGTCATGGCGCTGATGGAGGGCACCGACGGTATCCAAAACGTCACCGACGGCCAGGGGTGCCGGCGACGCCGAGATCAACATCACGATTGACAAGGACAAGGCTATGCGGATGGGTCTGACCGTCGCGCAGGTCTACCAGCAGATCGCCGCCAAGCTGACCACCGACACCACAGCCACGACCTTGAAAGCGGGCGGCGACAGCTACAGCGTCACCATTGTGGACAAGACCGACACGCCGACGCTGGACGATATTTTCAATATGGAGTTCGAGACGACGACCACCGACGAGAACGGCAGCAGCGTAAAGGGAGACGCACACCCTCGGTGAGTTCGCGACCCGCACCACGACGGCGGGCTATACGACGATTGCCCGCGAGAACGGCTCCCGCAAGCTGGCCGTGACGAGTGAGACCGCCGACGGCTACAACACGACGCTGCTCTCCCGCGAGCTGGAGCCGCAGCTGGCTGCACTGGATCTGCCCGACGGTGTGACCGCCGAGCTGGCGGGCGAGACGACCCAGGTCACCGAGATGCTGAGCCAGATGGCAAAAATGCTTTGCACTGGCATTGGCTTTTGTCTATTTTGTCATGGTGGCGCAGTTCCAAAGCCTGCTGTCGCCGTTCATTGTTCTGTTCACGATTCCGCTGGCCTTCACCGGCGGTATGCTGGGCCTGATGGCCACCGGCGAGCAGCTGTCGCTCATTTCGCTGATGGGCTTTCTGGTATTGATGGGCGTCGTCGTCAACAACGGTATTGTGTTCGTTGACTACGCCAACCAGCTGCGCATCGGCGGGCTGGAGCGCAGCGATGCCCTTGTCGCTACCGGCCGGACCCGTATGCGCCCGATTCTGATGACGACGCTGACGACGGTGCTGGCGATGGTCACGATGCTGTTCGGCACCGACATGGCCAGCGAGATGAGCACCGGCATGGCTATTGTCATTATCGGCGGTCTGAGCTACGCCACGCTGATGACGCTGTTCATCGTGCCTGTGCTGTATGATCTGTTCTACCGCAAGCCGCCGGTGAATATCGACGTCGGTGATGACGGCATGGATGACCTGCCCGACGATGCCGCTGAGTTTGCGGCCGAATTCGCCGCCCGCCGCGCCGCCGAGGCTGCATCCGCGCCACGCCGCCCGGATCTGAGCCGCGCGGCCCGTGCGCCGGAGGAAAACGACGGGGAGAAAAAGGAGGCCGACCATGACAATGGATAACCATGCAGCCCGCAAGGCTGCCGTCTACGAGGCTGCCCTGCAGCTGGTCGCCCGGGGCGTCAGCCCCGCCGCTATGACCATCCAGCAGCTGGCTGACACGGCAGGCATTGAAAAGGTACGATGTACGGATATTTTTCCTCAAAGGAGGAGATTCTGCAGGGCCTGGCCGAATACTGCTTTGCCTGGGAAAACGAACGCATCCGCGTCCTGTTTGCCGACTGCTGCACGCTGGCCGGGCTGGAGGAGCGGGCGGTAGCCTATTTGCAGGACATTGCTGCCAACCGGATGGGCGATTATAAGATGATTGCCCAGGCGCTGGGCACGCCGGGAAAGTGCGAGTCCGTGCCCGCCTGTGCGGACGAGCTGCGGGACATCATGCGCACGCTGCTCATACGCCTGCAGGCTGCGGGGAGATCGACCCCGCGGTAAGTCTGGAATACTGCTGCACCGCGATCTTTTCCGCCGTTGTCGGCGGCCACAGCACGCTTTCCGGCGAACAGCGTGCTGTGCCTTTGTTCTTTTCCGGCAGGAAAGAACTGGATTTAGTTGCAAGATACCTGCAAATGTGCTATACTACAATATGTATAGCTATGCCAATTTCTTAGGGCGCTAAACTTCAGCCGACTGTACCGCAAAGAAAAATACAGCGGGCAGCAAAAAGAAATGGAATGACAGAAAATGAAATTCTGCAGATAGAATATACCGCAGCACGGTGGTCAATAAAAGCCAGCGCCAGAATGCGGACTTGATTTTGCTGGATATTTTGCTGCTGGCAGCCAATACGGCGGCGTTTGCAGTATGCTGGTTCAGCTATTATGAAAAGCATCTGTATTTGAGCTTTGAAGGGTATGGTGACTATATGGTCATCGGACTGTTCTTTGCTTTAAATGCGGTTTTTGCACATTTGTACGGTGCTTTTGAACTTATGACCAGCCGCATAACAGAGCTGATCTACTCAATGTGATCGCGCTGCTCATGACACATTTCTTTATGTATATGGTCACCTGGATGCTTGTGCGCAACAGTGCCCAACGTGATCCCGCTGCTGCTCTGCCTTGCAGCGTGCGGTGGCTTGAGCGCACTGTGGTCGTATATCGCTTACCGGCTGACGGACAAAATCCCGCCCAAGCGTACACTCATTGTCTATGATAATGGGGAGGCGTACAAGAACGGTGCCAAAATCACCCGTAAATATGATAACCGTTTCAAGGTTGTGGAGAGGCTATCGCAACCCGCCCGACACCGGACATTTACCACGAGATCGAGGAAAAAATGCTGAGGCGGTTATGCTCTGCGGCCTTGCTTCAAGTCAGCGCAATGATATTCTGAAGTACTGCATTGACCACGATGTGATGGCCTATGTGCGCCCGGAATATTGGCGACCTGATCATCAGTGAGGCGCGCAGCTTCCGCATGGATAATCTGCCGGTGTTGCTTTGCCAGCGTGCAGCTCCGTCGCTGTTTTACCTTGCCTTAAAGCGCACCATGGACATTCTGCTGTCCGGTGTGGCGCTGATCATCACCAGCCCGTTCATGCTGGTCACAGCCATCGCCATCAAAGCGTATGACGGCGGCCCGGTCATGTTCAAGCAAAAGCGCATGACATTGGATCGTAAGGTGTTTGAAATTCATAAATTCCGCAGCATGAAGGTGGATGCCGACAAGGGCGGCAAGGGCATTGTGACGATGCAGAACGACGACCGTATCACGCCGGTGGGCAAGGTCATCCGTGCCTGCACCTGGACGAGCTGCCGCAGCTGTATGATATTTTCATCGGCAACATGATTATTGTCGGCCCGCGTCCCGAGCGGCTGGAGACAATTGAGCTGTACGAGAAGGAAATGCCGGAGTTCGGTATGCGTCTGCAGGTCAAGGCCGGTCTCACCGGTTATGCGCAGGTCTACGGCAAGGCCAACACCAGCCCGTATGACAAATTGCAGATGGATCTGATGTACATTGGCGAGCAGAGCGTCATCACCGACCTGAAAGATCATTTTGCCACGATCAAAAATTCTTTTTCATGCCGGAGAGCACCGAGGGTTTTGTTGAGGAAAAAGGACGCGCTGGGCACGGAAAAAGAAGAAATCACAGCATAAAGGGCGGAAACGCAGATGAAAAATTCTGGTTGTATGCCAGCATTATTGGCCGGAACCTACCCCGCTGCCGGACATTTGTGAGGAATTGGCGCGTCGCGCCACACGGTCGATTTTGATTACAGATGTACCAAACTATCCGATGGGGAATTACGTATCCGAATACAAAGGCGGTGCCCGCCGCAAAGAAGCACATAACGGTGTCAATATTACACGTACTTTTACTATTGCGCGCAGGCATAACGCAGTGTTCCGTCTGCTGAATTATTACAGCTACGCGTGGTCATCTTCTTGGTATGCGTCTCATTTGAAGGAAGAATACGATGTAGTGTTTACGAATCAGACGTCTCCGATTATGATGAGCAGTGCTGCGTTTGCCCATGCCAGGAAGCACGGAAAAAGTGGTCATGTATTGTATGGACCTTGGCACCTGTCTGGCGGCGGGTGGTCTGACAGAACAGTCGCTGATTTATAAGTTTTTTGCTGGGAGTCAAAGCGATTGTATAATAAGCCGGACCGCATTTTGATCACTTCCCCAGATGTTCCGGCAGTATCTGGAACAACAGCACGGTGTGGCGGATGAAAAAGATCGGCTATCTACCCCAGTATGCAGCGGCGCAGTTTGACACGCTTCCTCGCGCAGAACAAAAAGAACACAGTAGATCTGATGTTTGCGGGTAATATCGGTGCTGCCCAGAGCCTGACGACGGTATTGCAGGCAGCAGAATTACTGCGCGAAACGACGCTGCGCTGGCACATTGTGGGCGACGGGTCTGAACTGGGAAAGCTGACACCCATAGTCCGGGAAAAGAGGCTGGACAATGTTATCTTCCATGGCCGCAAGCCGCCGGAGGAGATGCCGGCCTATTACGCACAGGCAGACGCTATGCTGGTGACGCTGACGGCGGACAAGTTTATTTCCTTGACGCTGCCGGGTAAGGTGCAGACGTATATGGCAGCAGGCAAACCGATCATTGGTGCGGCCATCGGGGAGATCCCACAGGTCATTGAAGCAGCCCAGTGGGCTGGTGCGCCGGGGCCGAGGATGCCGCCGGTCTGGCCGATGCTGTGCAAAAAGTTTCCTGCGCTGCCCGGATAGAGAAAAGCTGGGAGCCAACGCACGTGCGTATTATCAGGCACATTTCACCCGGGCGCGATTTATGGACGAACTGGAAAAGGAGCTGCGCCGCTATGCGCAGTGATACGGATTATGAAATATCTGTTTATCAATGTGGTGGCGGGCATCGGCAGCACGGACGCATCGCGGCGGAAAAATGCCGCGAGTTGCAAGCGCAGGGGCATGAGTGTGCTGGCCTACGGCCGCGCAGAAAACGGCTGCGAGGGCATCCGCACCCACCGCATCGGCACGACAGGGATATCAAGCTGCATGGCTTGATGACCCGACACTGGACCTGAACGGGTTCTGCTCCACAAAAGCGACAAAAGAGTTTGTGCAGTGGATACGGGAATATGACCCTGATGTGATTTGGCTGCACAATATTCACGGCTACTACCTGAATGTGGAGGTATTGTTCGACTACCTGAAAGCTGCTGCATTAAGCCATCAAATGGACACTGCACGACTGCTGGTCCTTTACGGGTCACTGTGCCTATTTTTCGGCGGTGGGCTGCGAACAATGGAAGACCGGCTGCCGCAAATGCCCGCAGCTGGGTACCTACCCGGCCTGCAAGGGCATCAGCAATGTGGCACGCAACTACGCCCGCAAAGGGCGGCGTTCACCGGTGTGCCCGATATGCAGCTGATCACCCCCAGCAAGTGGCTGGTTGATCTGGTAAAGCAGAGCTATCTGAGAGAATATCCTGTGGAAGTCGTATACAATACCATCGATAAGACGATCTTTGCCGACCCCAGCAATTTCCGCGAGAAATACGGCCCTGACAGATAAGACCATCGTGTTGGGCGTCGCGAACCTGTGGGAAGAACGCAAGGGGCTGAAAGATTTTTTACGCTTTGGCCAAAATGCTGGACAGCTCGTATGCAATTGTGCTTGTCGGTTTGAACGAAAAGCAAATACGTGAGTTAACGAAGAATATCCCGGGCCTTACTTTGAAAGAATCCGGGCAGGGCGTGTCTGTCTGTAACCCGGGTGCGGGAACCGGAAAGGACGCTGCGGGAAATCGACCACATACTAACGGATACAGTGGTTCCACAGAATGTACAAGCCGTGTATGAGGTATTGACTGGGAATAAAGAGACCAAGACACACGACATGCAGTGCAGTATTCTCTGTGCATCCCGCGCACAGGCAGCCCGCAGGAACTGGCGGCGGTTTACACCGCGGCGGGATGTGTTTGTCAATCTGACGCATGAAGAAAATTACCCGACGGTCAATCTGAGGCGCGGCCTGCGTGGCACGCCGGTCATTACGTATGATACGGAGGCGCCGGAAACGCTGAGGCGTAATTCTGGATTTTTGACACTTGGAAGAAAAGAAACAAAAAATAGGGACTCAGTGGGCTTCTGTTTCTCGCCATGGGCACGTTCTCGACTATGCCGGTCTTAGAAGTGTCAGCGGCGGGTAGAAGTGTGACGTTTTTTCGCTGACGTTCTTTGCGGCGTTGGTGTTTCTGTGGGTGCGCAACAAGAATTTTTTGCGCACGCCGATTCTGACAAAGCCACTGCGCTATTTTGTGCTGTGGATGGTTACAGGCATTGTGGCGGGCTGCGCGGGTTTGGCTGTATTTAACGGAGACAGCGTCTGGCAGTCTGCGGCAACGTCCTATCTGCCGAAATTGGTACTGTATATCGCCTTTGCTATCCTGTGGGAACAGGGCGCGTCGGAAAAAAGATGGCAGGCTGGTGTTGAAAGGCCTGCTGTTGGGCGCAGTGTTGAACTGTGTGTGGGCAGTATTGGACGGCTTGTGTTATTATGTTGCTCATTTTTCGCTGAACAACGTGGTGTTTTCGGCGTATATCGAGCGCCATGGCATCGCTTTGGGCATGTCGCTGATTTTGGGCAATGGCTTGCTGCGTGCGGCAGGCTTCAACACGGATCCGGCTAACATCGGTTTTTGGGCCGGCCGTCATTGCCGGGCTGCACAAACGTCGTTACGGGCTGACGTTGATTGGTTTATTGAGTCTGGTCTTTCTGCGTCGACGACGGCAGCAGTTGTAACGATTGGCAATATTTGCGTTGGAATGGAAAAATCTGATCCCGAAAAGAAAGCGGCCCCCGCAAGGGATGCAGATGTGGATGTATCTCGTCATCCTGCTGGGCATCGCCGTGGCGGCAGCGGCTGCCGTGCGGCTTCTGCCGCTGGTGATTCGGGCAGCGGGCCTTTTGCAGAACGTTTTAATGGTGTTTATGTCAAAGGTAATGAAGCGTCACCTAGAAAGGTGTATTATGCAGGATTCTTCAAGGCGTTGTTGACGGCTGGGGTGATTGCCTTTTTACGGGTTCCGGCCTTGGGACTCTTCATTCCGTATATCGAAAATACGGAACTATTTCATGAATTGAGCCCTACATCGACAATGGCCGTTCGACCCGGAAATGACCTACATTGCATATCTGTTTGACTGCGGCATTCTGGGACTGGTTTTGTATGTTTATCACCTTGTTCCTTTTCGTACCGATATTACAAAAAGAATCTGCACACGTTGGGGCATGCGGTAGAAGCCTACTATATCTTGCTGGCAACTGTGTTTTCGGCGCTGTTCTTATCACTATATTTTGTTCTCACCGCAGGTTACTGCTGATCGTGGTGGGTCCTGCGGAAATCGGACACAGCTGCACCTGGGGAAAACTACTTTCGGAGGTACGGAGCGGATGAAACTGAGCATAGTTCTGGCGGCGTACAACAGTGTGGAAACGATTTGCGCCCAACTGAAAGCATTCTGTCCCAGACCCGAAAGCCCGATGAAGTGTTGATCTTTGATGACTGCTCCACCGACGACACCGTGGAGACGGTGCGCCGCTTTGCTGCACAGTATGACCCCGACGAAAAGTGAGATCCGCCTGATTCAAAAAATGAAAAGAATCAGGGGCTGGAGGGCAAACTTTATGCAGGGTTTCTGGCAGGCAGCGGGCGATGTAATCTTCTGCGCGGATCAGGACGATGTCTGGCATAAAGACAAGCTGGAAAAGATGACTGCCGTGCTGGAGCAGCACCCGGAAGTCAGGGTGCTAGCCTGCAATATCCATCCTTTTTATGAGGAGGAACGCAGCTGGTGCAGGTGGGCAGCCACCAGACCGACTACTGGGACCCACCCGCTGGAAAAAGTGGTGCTCGACAAAATGTGGCTGGAGCCGTGGCGCGGCCCGGCTGTGCCATGTCTTCCGGCGGGAGCTTCTGCCGCAGCTGGAAGCAATCCTGGTTCCCGGCTTGTGCCCATGATCTGCTGCTGTGGGCAGTGGGGATTGCCGTAGGCGGCGCGTGGATTTTGAACGAAGAGCTAATCGACCAGCGCCGTCACAGCGGCAACAATACGCCCAGCAACGCAAAAACTCGAAGATCCGGGGCGGGCTGATGGAATTGTACACAACCCTGTCAGGAAAAATTTTGCAAAATCAACAGCAGCTGACTCTGCCGCCGGAAAATGTGCAGATGGTTGAGCAGATGAACCGATTTTACACCAAGCGTGGTGCAGCAATCGGAGCGGGAACCCCCTGCAACTAGCCGGATTGCTGGCGACTTGAAATTGTATCCGACCGGCAAGGCCTGGCTGGCAGACTGCCTGGCGGCTATACGATGAGTTTTAGAGGGACGATAATAGGTAAGTATGAGTAGAGAAAAACAGTCTGTCGTAAAAGGCTGGCATAGGATATACCATAGGAACAATCTTGATCAAAAGGCATCTCGTTTATGACATTAAGCCGATATTCAGCAGGCTTTTGACAACAGAGCAGTTCTGTGTTTATAACGTTTTTGTGTCTTATGAAGCAGTCTTATATGTTGTAGTTGGATTGGCGCTTCATGTCAGTATGCGCAGTGCTAATCTGCAATTCAAAGGAAAAATTAATGAGTATACTTCATCGATATCGCTGATCTACATTCTTAATGCGGTGCTTTCTTGCTGATAGCGATACTGTTTGGCGGGCCACTCAGTCGATTATTGGGATTCAAGCAGAGTATTATGATCTTTGTTGGTGCTGGATAGCTTCGGCAGTTCAGTGCTTACACTGTATAATAACCGTATCAGTCTGAATTACGCATATAAGAAAGTATATAGTGGCAGGTTTGTGTAATTCACTGGGGAAATGTAGGTCTATCGTCTCTTAATGTTCACGCTTTATCGTGAGGAACGAGATATAGCGCGGATTTTAGGTGCAACGGTTACACTTTTTCTCGTTAGTGATTTTTAGAAAGTTTTTTCGAAAAGCGAAGCCTGCCTACAATCGGGAATACTGAAATTTGGCATTAGGTACAGTCTGCCTGTTGTACCCCATGGCATCTCACAGGTGTTGTTGGCCCAGTTTGACCGCATCATGATCCGATCAATGGTTAGTGATGCAGCAGCGGGTATCTACAGTCTGGCCGGTAATGTGCAGCTGGTGCTTACCGTGCTGACGGATTCCATCGCAACGGTGTGGAGCACCTGGTTCTACCAGAAAATGGATGCCAACGATACCAAGGACATCCAGCACCGGGCGTTTCAGCTTTGCCGGATGTTTGCGGCGCTCTGCGTGGCATGATTGCCATTGCCCCGGAGATGATTTGGATAGCTTGGGCGGCAAACAATATGAGCAGGCAACCTATGTGGCGGTTCCGCTTGTTATAGTATCGTTTGTGTTGTTTTGTCTATAATGTGTAGCGGTTGCTGAGTATTACTCTCAAAAAGACAACCTATATCATGTATGGTACGTTGGCTGCATCTGTGGTCGACATTGTACTGAATCTGTTCTTTGTGAGTCGGTTTGGCTTTGTGGCGGCAGCCTATACGACGCTGACATCGTATATCTTCTACCTGATATTCCATATGCAGCTTTCCAGAAAGCTGCTAGGATTTTCTATCGTGCGCTGGGCTCAGGTGCTGATGTTAGGAGCGGTAGTGATGTTGGCAGCGGTGATTTCGCTGTTGCTGCGGCAAAATATTCTGCTACGCTATATACTTGGAATGATTATGCTTGCCGTAGTCGGTGGAAAGGCCGCGGTACAGGAAGCGCAGGCATTTTTGAAAGCAAGGAAGAATGGGTGAATGTGGGTTGACAGGTAACTTTGCAGTATATTTGAGCTAAATAATAATTATAGTGCACGGTTCACGGAATGGAGTTATGAGCTGTTTATGCATTTGTTCTTGAAAAATAAAATAGTGCGGCGAGGGGGACACTTTTCCTGCAAAAATGGAAAAATACAACTCCTATATCGAATGTTTGATGCTGAGATTCACAGTTGAACTTTGACTAAGACAAATTCCTAAAGATAATGGGCTGCAAAACTTGAAACTGTTATCGGACCACTTTAGTTACCGATAAAATTTCTCTAGTTGATATTTGTTAGATCATTGACATTTTTTGCTGGGGAAATTTGGATGCTGGATGTGGACAAATAGGTGACGACGGAAAGAGTAGAACTGTTGACTTGATAAATAGTAAGAAAGGATAGAAAATGCAATGGATACGAAAGGATATGACGTGAGCCTGATGGAGTTGTTTCGGCTCCTTATGAAAAAAGATTCGGCGTGATCATAGCAGTGGTGATCGCCTGTGTGATCGTGATGGAGATTGTGACGCCTCGGGCAGCACTTATTATCAGTGTACGGCAATTATGATTATTGAGCCGAATACCAGAACCACGACCATAGTGACCGATGCAGAGGGGCAGTGCCAACTCGTTGCTCGGCTCTGACCTGACAATGGAACAGAATGTCGAGAACAATGACGTGAACTACCGTATCGAGACCGGTGTACAACTGGCTTCTGTGTGCAGTGCCGTCATGAAGAGCGATATGATTTGCAGCCAATTGTGGAGGATTTGGGTTTGTCGCGCACGACGGAAAATCTGGCCAATGACATCGAGTGGAATCCATCGAGACAGCCAGATGATGCAAATTAAGGATCAAAGGCATCGTCCGGCGAGGAAGCAAAAGAAATCTGCGAGCGTTTGATTGCGGATTCCAAGGATATGATTCTGAAACTGACAGATGCGGCAACCTATGAGGAAGCCTATGCCCCAAGGACCTCGGAAAAATCGATGCCCTCCGGCAAGCTGAAGAGTGCCATCATGGGCCTGTTCCTGGGTCTGGTGCTGAGTGTGGCCGGTATCATCATTCAGTATATGCTGGATGACCATGTGCGAACGAAAAGGACATCGTATATGGTCTGGACATGAGAGTTCTCGGGCGTCATCCCGGCGAAACGGAGGAAAAAGCAGAAATGAAAATGAAAAACAGAATGGTAGACAAAAGCCGGAATACACCGTATGATGAAGCGTACAAGGCACTGCGCACAAATCTTGAGTTTTTTGCACACGGCGCAAGATCTGCGGGTGATCCTACTGGTTGCACCGGAAGAACAGAGCGGAAAGTGTGCCTTTGTGCAGAATCTTGCGGTCGTACTGGCCTCCAAAGAGCGCCAGGTGCTGTTGATGGACTGTGATCTGCGCTGCGGTGCCTTGACGAAGCATCTGAGCACAGCGGCGGGGGTCGGTGTGTCGGAACTGCTGGCAGCAGAGCAAAGCCAGTGAAAAAATGCAGCGGATTGCGCAGAATGTGGACTTCCTGCCCTGCGGTGCTGCAGCGGCAGACCCTTCTGAGCTGTTCCTCTCCCGTACGGCAGTGGACCGTCTGGCAGAGCTGCGCGCGGAATATGATTACATCATTCTGATGCACCTGCGGTCCAGACAGCTTCGAAGCAATCGACCTGAGCCGCATGGCGGACGGTGTGGTTGTGCTGATGCAAGCGGATACCACGAAGATGCAGAGCGCAGAAAACTGCAAAAAAAGCTACAGGCAGTGAATGCGTCGATTCTGGGCGCTGTGCTGAACGGCAGCGAGGCGTAAAACGGTGCGTTAACCGAAATTTCAGGGAAAGGAAAAATGCCGATGGTTTCCATGCGGAGTATGCTGGCGTATTTTCTGTCAGATACGCCACGGGTGGCATGTTTTGTCATCAGCTGCGGGTTGGTACTGCTGCTGGCGTGGTGCAAACATCTGCCTGCTATGTGCAGGCTGCGCGATCAGGCAGTCGTGCCGGGCTGGGCAGTCATTGTGGCTGTCCTGAACCCTGTTTCGGCGCATTTCTTGGTCAATTATGCGGCGGAAACGCAGACCTTGCGCTTTATCTGGATGATCCCGGTGGCGGTAATCATCTCCTGCGTAATTGTCGAGCTGGTATTCTGCCTTAAAGCGCGCTGGGCGCGTCGATTTACGGTGGCCGTGGCTGCTTTGGTGTTAGCGTTGACGGTGGCAAGGGATCTGCCCCAGATGAAGATCTACTGGGAGGGGGCCGAACCGGGAACTGGTATAAAGTGCCCGAGGTTGTCATGGAACTGTGTGATTATATAGCGAAAGATGACCCCAATGAGGTGAAAATGGCAGTGTTCCCGTTTCCGCTGAACCTTTGGGTGCGCCAGTATCGCCCGGAGATCCGGCTGCCTTTGCGTGGATGATGCGCGAGGACACCGACATGGAAAATGTTTGGATGTATGAAGACCTGTACATGTTGGAAGAGGGGTGTCCCCGACTGGACCGATTTGGCGGAACACGCCGAAAAAAAGGCGGCTACCGCTATATCATTTTGCCGGATCACGAGCCGCACACCGGCCATGTAGAGGACAGTGGCTACGAGCCGGTGTACCATATCCAGACCGATGAAATGGGTGACTATGGTAAGAAATATACGTTGTATCGCAAGGAAGGCGGGGCTGAAAAATGATCGTTCGTGTGTGCGCGGTCCTGTTGCTTGCCCTGTTTGTGGTCCCGTTTGGCATGGGCGAAGCGTTCATCAGTGCGCGGGATAAGCGCCTTGTGTACTTTGGCGGGTTGTTTGCCAGCTTGACCGTGTTTGAAATTTTAATGCTGATTTTCCATGCAGCTATGGGCAGCCTGCGTGTGATGACGGCACTCTGGTGCCTGCTGTGCGGAGCAGTGGCCGTGTATGGCTGGTGCAAATATGGCCGCAGTGTAGGCAAAATGGCCTTGCGTCTGTGCGTGCGAGTCTGAAAGACTGGACGCGGACGGAAAACTCCTGCTGGCGGTTTGTTTGGGGCTGGTTGTGCTGCAGATTGCCAACACGGTGTTCAACGTTACATACAAAAACTGGGACGATGAAACGTACTGTGCCAATGCAGTGGGAGCAGTGTATACCGATCTTGTCAATCGTGTTGCTCCGGAATCCGGCGTGCTGCACCCGGCTTTCTACAACAAAAAATACGTGATCGCGGGCTGGCCAATTTACAGCTCAATGCTCTCGGTGCTGAGCGGGATCCATGCGGCCATCATCTACCGTACGATCCTTGCCGATTTTTGAGATGGCGTTGGCGTATTATCTGCTGTACAGTCTTTTACGTCATTTCCTGCGGGATGACAGAAGAAAAGCGCTGATAGCATTTGTGTTTGTGTATCAGTTCTTTCTGCTGGCGGCGAAAAACATGTCGCAGTTCAGCAATGAGTGGTGGTTGCTGGTAAACGGCTGGACAGGCAAAGGCGCTGGCGTTCAACGTGGTTACGCCGCTGGTGCTGTGGCTGATTCTGACGATGGAAGATACCGACCCGGCGGAGCGAAAAAAGCTGCTGGCAGGTGTTGTTTGTGGTAGGCTGTGGTGCCTGCCTGATTGCTGCATCGCTGTTTATGACGCTGCCGGTGCTGTTTGCAGTCTGGGGCCTGTCCTACTGCCTGCGGCACAAAGATTGGGGCCAGTTGTGGAAATTTGCGCTGTGTGCAGTCCCGGCGGCGGCTTGTGCGCTGATCACACTGCATTGAGGACAGCAGCTTATGAACAACCTGAAAAAGTATCAGCGTTTTGCGTGCACTGCCGTCCTGCTGCTAGTTGCGGTAGCAGTCTGCCTGCTGGCAGGGGCGATATGGAGCCGGTGGGAAAACCATATCTATCTGCCTACCTATTTTACCAAGATAGATGACCAGTACTTTATTGTGGATGCGGGGCATTACCGCGTTTTTGTACAGCGATGATGTAAAAAGCCGATCTTCCGCTGGAAGACGTTGGACACCGATTTTTGCTACAGCCCGCATTCGCTGGCAGGGCATGATGGTACGCTGGTGGCAGACGATACGCTGAACAGCGGTCTGAAAGTGACGCGGCAGGGTGATGACTGGACTTTGCCGCAAATCATTCCAATCGCCGACAGCGGCTACCCGCATCTTACCGCATACGATGTGGATTACGGGGAGATTATGTGCTGGACGGACGGAATGACCGGATGTATGTGCTGCGGGACAACGGTACGTCGGTGGAAATTGAAAAGATCGTACAGCTGCCAGACGTGACTGGTTATGTCCGGTCTTTTTTTCGATTCTGGACGGCTATCTGTATGTGACGGCGGGAATCGGCAGCGAATCAATCGTGCAGTTGGACTACCGGCATGACTGGGCCGTCGTGGATAAATATTATGTCCCGGAGGAGGTACGCGGTATGAATGCCTTGTGCCGGATAGGGATTTTTTTTATCTGACGGCCAACACCGATGCGGCGTGGGACCTGGCCCCGTATATCGTCCGGACGAACGATCTGCACCACATTGATGTTGCACAGCGTGAGATAGTGACAAACGCTGTACCGTACTATTTTTTCAAAAGTGGACGGAAAATATTATCTGACGACCTATGAGGACTTTAGCAACCTACGACGAAAATTCTATTATAGAGTTGGACTCCGCAGGAGGACGGACGCTGCAAGCGGCAGGTTATGCCTATTTTCAGCGTGGCCATGTGTCGACATCCGACGAAGTCTATCGATCAAACAATCATAATCTTGCAAGCACGCTCGATTTTTGACATCGGGCGTTGCTTTTACTACGAATGTTCACGAAAAGGAGAACTGCTAAGTATATGAACATTCAAGGGTACGATGTGTTGAACACGCTTGCGGAGACACCTTTTTCTCAACCAGCGGGCGCGGATGCCTGCGGGTATTCGCTGGAACGGTCAACCGGTCTCTGAAAGAGTTGGTGGAGGCAGGGTAGGTGGATGAGAAGTCCCGTCTTACCCAAAAAGTCGATGGCCGAGATTGAGGACAAGCGCCCACGCCGGGCTACCATTCTGGCAGCCGGTTTTGGTATGCGAATGGTGCCCATCAACACCGAAACGCCGAAAGGTCTGCTGAGGTCAACGGTGAGCCGCTGATCGAGCGGGCCATCCGCCAGTTGCAGGAAGTTGGCATCCGGGAAATTTACGTGGTCGTGGGCTTCCTGAAAGAGCGCTATGAGTATTTGATCGATGAATTCGGCGTGGAACTGATTGTCAACCCGGACTACGTGGGTAAAAATAATCTCTATTCTTTGAAGCTTGCCTTGCCGCATCTGGCCAACTATTCCATGGGCCAGCAGATGACCGGCAAAGCGGATTTTATAGCGCTGTACAACGAGACGGGGGATCTGTACGGCATGATCGTCAGCATTCTGAAGACGCTGCCCTGTGCGCCACTGGTCATGGCGGTCGTGTTGGTGACGATGATCGCATTCTACGCAACGTCGTTTGATTCCATCGCGCTGACGGCCTCCTGTTACAGCTATCACACGCTGAAAGACGGCGAACAGCCCCATAAGCGCATCCAGCTGCTCTGGTGCATCCTGCTGATCCTGCTGCCCATTGCGCTGCTGTTTGCGGAGAGTTCAATGAACAATCTGCAGTCTGTCAGTATTGTGGCAGCGTTCCGATTGGTGCGGTGATCAAAGGATCGTGGCAAGCTTCCTGAAAGATGCTAAAAATTATATGCAAACACAGAAACCTGAATTATAAAACTAAAAAACGCCGGGGCAAGCCCAACGTCTCTTAGATAGCCACAAAAGAAACAAGAACCAGCACGCAGAATCACGCAATAGAGATTCCGCATGCTGGTTTAATTGCACGTTTGAGAAAAATGCTACGACGAAAAAAGAGAATCGAAGAAATCTGCTTGAAAGACTGTTCAAGAGAGCTACTCTGTAAGAGAAGCTGATCGCAGATTTCTGCGCGAGCTTACGAGAGACCGTTCTTCCCGGTCAAAAAAAAAGGATAGATAAACTCATAAGCAAGGTTTCGACAGTAGGTGGACTGATTTCGCTTCGGACGAATTGCATACAAATGTGTACAGCATCGGAGAAAGAGACCTTGCAGGAGTATATTTTTTCCTTTTTTAAAAATGGCTACGGTTGGGTAATCATTTGGCAAAAGTTGTACATGGCGAGCTTTTGCAAAGATTTCTTGGCAAATAAAGTCGACCTTCTTTGAGTGAGACAAAGCAAAGCCCCCTGCCACCAATGAATCTGCAACAAAATGATGTTATCATCCGGGATAAGGTACTTTTTGTGCGATATTACAGCAGCTTACTCCCCAGCGCGCGGCTTGTGCGGGAGAGGGAGAGGTTGGCAAGCTCCTGATTGTCCAGCGTGTAGCGCAGGACGAGGACGTTCGCCACGAAGAGACGGCCAGCTTGACCGGCATGCTGCCGGAGTCGAGCGGGCTTTCTTTGGCACCGCACAGAAGCACGACATCGGCCAGCGCTGCGCCGGGGGCGTCGCTGTAGTGGGTGAGCAGGATGACCTTGGCACCGTTCTCCTGGCCAGATGCAGCGAGTCCATCATATCCCGTGTTGCGCCGGAGTAGGAGACAAAAGACCACGACGTCCTCGGGGCCCATCAGGCTGGCGGCGATGGCCTGCATGTGGCTGTCGCCTGCCGTGCGGAACTTGGTGGAGAGCATCGAGAACCGTGCCCAGATGTCGCAGGCCAGTATATAGCTGCCGCCCTGCCCCGAAAAAGAACACCTGCCGTGCCCGCTGCAAAAAGCGTGGGCCGCGCGGTCCACCGACTCGGGGTCCAGTGCGCTGCGGGTGCCGTTCAGTGCCTCGATGGCGGTATTGTAGGCGTGGGTGCAAAGGGTCTGGGTGTCGACGCCCGGCTCCAGCTTGAGCGAGACCGGCATCGCCGTGGCCGTGGCCTTTGCCAGCGCGATCTTCATCTCATTGTACCCATCAAACCCCAGCGAGCGGCAGAATCGGAAAATCGTAGCCTCCGCCACGCCGCAGGCCTTCGCCAGCGACGAGATGGACAGGTATTGTGCGTCCTCTGCGTGCTGCAATAAGTAATCCGCGACGATGATGCCCGATTTTGTCAGGCTGTCGCGCTTGGTGCGCAGCATCTCCCAAAAAAACTTTGCTCTGCCATGATGGAGGGTCCTTTCTGCTGTGATGTGTTGCGGAACTTGGCCCCCCCTCTGCGAGGGGGCTCCGCCCGCAGGCGGTGGGGGAGAAGAACTGTGCCATTGCCTGAAAGACTTCAGATAACCGCAAGGTTCTCTCCCTCCGGCCCTGCGGGGCCACCTCCCTCGCAGAGGGAGGCAAGGAGGCTGGCCGCTGCTATTACTTATAATGTATCCCCGGTCAGCTCCTTTTGCAAGGCTTTGGCCAGAACTTTGTGGGACTGGACGGTCATGTGCATGCCGTCAAGGGGCGAGCAGCCCGCGCCGGGCAGTGTGTTGGCGTCCAGGAACCGCACATTGGCGATGTCCTTCAGCATCGGCTCCAGCTGGGCGGCGATGCCGGCACACCGCTCATGACAGCCGGGGCCCATGGCATCTTTTAAAAATCAGGTGGTCGTACTCCGGCGTGATGGACGGCGGCACGATGACCAGCACATCCGGGTTGGCGTTGTCGCGCCAGCACTCGGTGTGCAGCGCTTTTTCACCAGCCGCACAATGCCCAGCGAGATCAAATAAGAGCTGCAGTCGAACCGGTTCTTGCTGTCGTTCGTGCCCAGCATGATGGTCACGGTGTCCAGCGGCGCGTGGCTCATCAAGATCGGCGTGATGACCCGCAGCCCGTTCATACCTTCTGTAATAGGGTCGTCAAACACGGCGGTGCGCCCGGGCAGCCCCTCCTCGACCACGCTCCAGCCGTCGCCCAGCAGGTCCTGCAGCACCATCGGGTAGCGCTCATCGTCGCCGTAGCGCCCGTCGCGGGCAGGGTCATAGCCGTAGGTGTTGGAATCGCCGAAGCAGAGCACCCGGCGGCGGGTCATATTTTCATAATTCATAAAAAAGGCTCCCTTTCTTAAAAATGAAAAAAATTATTTCGCTCCTTCCATTATATAGGGGAAATACCCGCGCTTGCAAGAGGCTTTTTCCCGAAAAAGCGGCCTATTTTTGTGCAAATGTGCAAAAATTGAGACAGATCGCGTGAAAAGGATGTTTCATTTTGACATCTTGCATTTTTTTTGACAAAAGGAGTATCCTACTACCAAAGCAAAGGCACTTACCCGTAAATGTAACGGGTGAGCGCCTTTTGCTTTACAGCACCAAAGCGCGCGCGATAGAAAATTTTCAAAGGTAAAAGTTGTTTCATTTTGTAATAAATCAAAAAGAGGCGATTTTCCCATGAAAATCAAGAAAAACCGATAGAAACGCATGTATTTTGCAACTATGTGGATGGGATTTGTGCAGCATGTACAAAAACGACAGTTTTTCTTGGTTATTTCACCTCTGGACAAAATGAAAAAAGTTTTCTAAAATAGAGACAGCACGAGGGACACAGAACGAAGATGCCCCACAAAGGCCGAAAGGCAAAAAAGGAGAAAAACCTATGAAGAAGCAAGTTTCCGCGATCCTGGCCGCCAGCATGGCAGCCAGCATGCTCGTCGCCTGCGGCGGCTCCACTTCCAGCGCAGCGACCTCTACCGCAACTGCTGAGAGCACCTCTACCGCCTCCAGCGAGGCCGCTCCCCTGCGGAGTCTACCGCCGATGCCGGCCAGGCCGCTGATATTACCCTGTGGACCTACCCCATCGGCAAGTGGGGCGACTCCGAGTCTGTTGATGCGCTGCTGGCAGACTTCAACGCCCAGTATCCTGACATCCACGTCACCGTCGAGTACCTCGACTACACCAACGGCGACGACCAGGTCAACACCGCTATCGAGGGCGGCAGCGCACCTGACATCGTCATGGAAGGACCCGAGCGTCTGGTTGCCAACTGGGGCGCCAAGGGCCTGATGGCCGATCTGAGCGACCTGTGGACCGACGACCAGAAGGCCGACATCAGCGCCAGCGTTGAGGCCGCCTGCAAGGATTCCTCCGGCGCTTACTACGAGTTCCCTGCTCTGCATGACGGCGCACTGCATGGTCATCAACAAGACCGCGTTTGAGGCTGCCGGTGCTATATGCAGTATGTCGATGCCGAAAAACCACCCTGGACCACCGACAACTTCCTGAAGGCTGTGCAGGCCGTCTACGACTCCGGCAAGACCGACGTCGGCGCGATCTACTGCAGCGGCCAGGGCGGCGACCAGGGCACCCGCGCCATCATCAACAACATGTACGGCGGCACCTTCACCGATGCAGCCCACACCAAGTACACCGCTGATTCTGCCGAGAACGTCAAGGCGATCGAGACCCTGTACAACCAGGACGGCATCAACTTCGACGCTTCCATCAACGGCGGCGAGGAGCTCACCCTCTTCCGCAACGGCACCCCTGCAGATGGCTTTCTGCTGGAACATTGCCCAGCAGACCAACAGCGACAACAGCGCGGCCGGCACCACCAACAGCGGCGACGACATCCTGTTCATGGCGTTCCCGACTGAGTCCGGCGACCCCGCACTGTGCGGCGGCATCTGGGGCTTCGGCGTGTTTGACAACGGCGACGAGAACAAGATCGCTGCCTCCAAGACCTTCATCAACTTCATGGCCAACTCCGACGAGACCGCCAAGGCCGTCAAGACCTCTACTTACTTCTCTGTGAAGAACTCCCTGTCTGATCTGTACGCCGACGATGAAGTCATGAACGAGTACCAGAAGCTCATGCCTTACCTGGGCGACTACTATCAGGTCACTCCCGGCTGGGCCGAGGCTCGTACCGCTTGGTGGAATATGCTGCAGCAGGTTGGCCAGGGCACTGACGTGACCACCGCCGTTACCGAGTTCTGCAACACCGCCAACGCAGTGGCCAGCGCATCCTGAACCTCCTGAAAAAACCTCCGGTTTGTAACTAAACCCCACGGCGTCCGACCTCTGACCTCAAACGCAGCGGTGGGACGCCGCTTTTATCGAATGAACCCGTGACTTTAAAAACAGAAGGGAGCGATCCTCTTGGCAAACACAGCCGTTGCCAAAAAGCAGAGCGAGCCTAAGATGAGCCGTGCGCTTGTCCGGCAGGAGACCATCGCCGGTTACCTGTTCCTGCTGCCCAGCCTCATCTTCTTTATCGGCTTTGTCATCTATCCCATGGTGATGTGCATCTTCACCAGCTTCTTTGACTCCAGCATGAACCGCGCC
>VOFC01003198.1_pt1 | contig 34242 bp, 75 predicted proteins | sample 5384161 | NCBI WGS metagenome assembly VOFC01 (sample SAMN12384722, study PRJNA508395) | human gut metagenome | isolation source: healthy gut B | host: Homo sapiens | reverse complement strand
TTATATAATGAATTTAAGTTTTTAGCTAGACATTTATTTTAATATTTTCAGTAAATTATTGTGAAAGTAAAAATTTGGTGGTAGAAAAAATGCTTGATATTAAACAAATTAATGTTGGTGATATTGTTAAAATGAAAAAGCCCATCCCTGTGGGTCAGCAGAGTGGGAGGTTACCAGAACCGGAATGGATTTTGGTATCAAATGTTGTGGCTGTGGCCGTTTTACCATGCTTTCCCGTGTGAAATTTGAAAAAAGCGGCGAAAGAGCTAGTAAAAAAATGAAAAAAGTAAAGAAATCCGTTTATCTACGCAAGGTAAACGGATTCTTTTTTATGCACTTACAAATATTTTTTTTTGACAGCTACAGCAATTTTATGTGCTGTAGTTGCTAATTCTGCTTCTGTATGGGTTGACATTAAAGCAATACGCAGACGGGCAGTATCTTTGGGTACGGTGGGATAACGGATTGCAGGAATTAACAGACCTTGTGCTAATAATTCATCTGCAACTTTTAAGGCCGTGCCTGCATCACCGATAATAATAGGTATAATAGCGGTTTGAGAATGAGCGCAATGCCTTCTTGATGTAAACAATTTAAAAAATAGGTTACGTTATGTTGTAATTGTTGGTGCGTTCGGGTTCCGTTTCTAAAATTTCTAAAGCACGCAAAGGAGGCGCGACAGTAGCAGGAGCTTGGGAGGTAGCAAAGATAAAGCTACGAGCTTTATTTTTCAGATATTCGATGAGAACCTTGTTAGCACAGGCAAAACCACCTTCAGCACCGATTGCTTTGCTTAAAGTACCCATAAGAATATCCGGTTTACAGATATTCTTATAATATTCAACGATACCATGACCGGTAGCACCGATAACGCCTGTAGCATGGGCTTCATCTAACATGGTCAGCAGTTGATATTTTTTTCCTAAGGCAACGATTTGCGGTAAATCAGCGATATCACCATCCATACTAAAGACGGCATCGCTGACAATCAAGCCTTTTTTTGTAGGAAGTTGCTTTAATTTTTTGCTCCAGATCCCTGCATATCATTATGTTTATAAATGATAATGCGAGCCTGACTTAAACGACAGCCGTCGATAATGCTAGCATGGTTATATTCATCGCTGAAAATAACGCTCTCGTTGTTGCAGAGAGCAGAAATAATACCGACGTTAGCCATATAGCCTGTATTGAATAATAACGCCTCAGTGCCTTTAAAAGGCGGCTAAGCGGATTTCTAAATTTTCGTGTAAGGTAGTGTTACCTGTTGCCAAACGACTGCCGCCGCTACCGACACCCCATTTTGCAATAGCATTACCGGCAGCTTCTTTAACACGTGAATCATTGGACAAATCAAGGTAGCTGTTAGAGGAAAAGATTAAAATGCTTTTATTATGCATTTGCACGTTTTTGCTTTGGGCACTTGTCAGAGTACGCATAGAGCGGTAAAGATAATTTTTTGTAGCTGATCCCAATTCCTCAGCATAAATTTTTTGCGGATCCTGATTAACAGGTCTTTCAGGAGGCAGTCCGCGGACTAAAACTTTTTGTTCTTCCAGATAAGCGATGGTATCCTGGATATTAGCTTTTCGGCTATCGAAGATGAAGATACGTCCGCCATGCGGGTTACCGACATCTTTTAACGGTGTCAGACGGACATAACCATGCTTTAAAGAGGAGATATAGCCGGTTACATATTCCGGGTCATCTGACATACACAGCTCACTGATAATACCAGGTGCGTGGACTACCTTAGTGGCTAAAACGATAGCTTCGCGGAAGTGGTTTTTATTGCTTTGCCGGCACAAGAAGCACCTTCAGCATCCATATAGGTAACGCGAATACCACGTTCGTGATCCGGCTCTACTGCTTTTCTTGGTAGCAATATCATATAAAAACAGCACCACGCATGGGGTGAACGTTACGTAAAAAGGTCAATAAGTTCATCAGCCTCGGTAGCTAGATTGAGCTCGCCTAAAATTTCCCGCATAATAGCATAGCTGCCTTCAATAGTATTTGCTGGACGGGTACTGACAGGAAGGACATCTAAGTATTCCAATTCGTCAGGCTTTACTTCTTCCATTTTGATATTAATGAAATCAGCACGGCCTAATCCATGATGTAAGGCTCTTTCGGCTAAAGCAGAAATGTTTTCGGCAATATCAGTTTGTGGAATAATACGTTCTGCACCACTGACATGTTTATTGTTTTTAGAAGCACGCATTTTAATGCTATAATGACATTTTCATTCCTCCGAAAAATATCGCTCAAGCCATAATGACTTGAGCGATAGTAAATCTAAAGTTAATGAACTACGGCAAGACGATGTAATAATTTGGTTTGCCGGTTTGTAGAAAAAGACCTGCGGTAATAGCTGTAAAAAATCATACCAGGTGCAGCTGCAGCAGTTAAGACCATCAGTTGACACCTGTAATCTGCCACATAACCAAGCGGGCAAAGAATGTACTAAAGGACCACTGAGGATAACGGTTAAAAGGTTGGTGCCGAAGGCTAACATGATAGCACCAGTTACCAGACGGAAGGACATTTGAATGATGATACTGAAAATGTTATGTACACCAAGCATCATACCTAATGCACTGGCAATGATACCTGCAATGATATAACGTTTAAACCCAAGCAGGCACAAATTAAAACTGCTATTGGTGCTGATAACGAAATTCACCGCCGGCTACGGGAAAGGAATCTTAAAAAGAGCCGGAGATTAAAATTAGCACAGCTAATAAAGAGATGGTAGTCAAATCTTTTAATGGCAAATTTTTTCATGATTAACCTAAAATTTCCTCCATGGATTGTTTAGCTAAAGCAACGAAAGCTTTGTCCTAAGTCTTCGTCAGCAATTAATATTCAGAGGCGGATTGAAGTAAATCACGTTACCAAGAGGACGCAGAAGCAGACCATGGGTTAAAGCTTTTTTATAGATTTCCATAACCTATACGCAGATTGCTGTCAAAGCCGATTTTATTTTTCTTTATCGGTAACAAGTTCCATGGCGTTAATAAGGCCGATATGTCTGATTTCACCAATGTTTTGTGATTAGCAAAGCTTCGTTTAAAGCAGCATTGAAGTGTTTTGCTTTACTCTTTGCATTTTCTAAAATATTTTCTTCTTTCATGATGTTCAAAACAGCTAAAAGCGACAGAGAGCGACCGATGGGGTTGCCGGCATAGGTATGGCTATGCATGAAGGCTTTGCCTTTGTAATCATCATAAGAAAGCGTCATAGATTTTATCGGTAGTGCAGACAATAGCCATAGGCAGATAACCGCCGGTCAGAGCTTTAGAAATGCACATGATATCAGGAGTGATTTCAGCATGATTGCAAGCAAACATTTTTCCGGTACGACCAAAGCCGGTAGCAATTTCATCGGCAATCAGCAGAACACCGTATTCGTCGCAGAGCTTACGCAGTTTTTTAAGATAAAGAGCAGGATAAATGCGCATGCCGGCACAGCCTGAACAATAGGCTCTACAATAATTGCTGCAGTTTCTTTAGCATGTTTAGCAAATTCTTCTTCAGCAAATTTGAAACATTCACATTGGCAATGCTCACGATCTTTATGGAAGGGGCGCTGATAGCAATCAGGGAGCTTGTACATGGATATTATTCATCATCATCGGTTTGTACATTTGTGCAAACAAATCCATACTGCCGACGACAGAGCACCGATGGTTTCACCATGATAACCTTCAGACAGGCACATAAAACGTTTCTTTTCCGGATGACCGGTTTGTAATTGATATTGGAAGGCAATTTTCAAAGCGATTTCTACAGAAGAAGAACCGTTATCAGCAAAGTTAAATTTATTTAAGCCTTTCGGTAGAACCTTTACTAATTCTTCCGGCTAATTTAATAGCCGGCTCATGGAGTGAAGTTAACGAAAATAACGTGCTCCAACTCATCTAATTGTTTTTGATAAGCAGCATTGATTTTCGGATTGCAGTGACCTAACAGGTTGCACCACCGAGCTGATGATGTCCAAGTATTTTTACCGTCGGCGACATAGAGATAAGAGCCGGCTGCATGATCAACAACAATCGGACGCAGTGTTTCATAGTCTTTCATCTGAGAGCAAGGATGCCAGATATGAGCTAAATCTCTTTGTCCTAATTCTTCCATACGATTCATTTGAGCACACTCCTTTATGTGAAACAGAAAGTTATTTATATAAAGATTTTAAAAGGTTAACATCAATATCTAATTCTTGAGCATCAGGTTTAACACAGGCGATAACAGGGAACCTTGGTTAATGCCTCCATCATCAGTTTATTATCCTTTTTGCATGAAATCGGTGTCATCATAATTATTGAGGATAATACCGCGAACAGGAATACCATGTTGTTGCAGATAGTAAACAGTAAGTACGCAAGCGTTAATGGAGCCTAATGCTGCATTGGAAATAACCAAAGTACCTAAGCCTAGGTTTTAATAACATCTTCTAACAAGATGTGTTCTTTTTTCATCCCAACGGATCGGGCAGATGATACCACCGCCGCCTTCCATGGTCAGATAATCGTATTTAGCTTGTGCAACTTTGAAATCAGCTTGAACTTTTCCATTTCTACAGGGTTGCCTTCATGCGCGCGCACCAGATGAGGAGAAACGGCAGTTTTGTAAATATAAGAAACCATATCATCAGGTTTTTTCGGGATGCCTGCAATTTTCCCTACAAAAGCGAAGATCACCAGGCGACCAAAGTGCCGTCAGGCTGTTCTTCAGCACCACTAAGTGCAGCTTTTATAATAGCCTGCATTTAATTTAGCATCACGCAGTTTTTTGACAATTAAACCGGTAACATATGTTTTACCTACATCAGTACCAATAGCAGTAATAAAAAATACCTTTACTCATAATTTTCACCTTCCAGAATTTCTTACGATAGGAATAAGTTTTTTACCGAGTAGTGCGGCGATGATACAAAGAACAATGTCACCGGGGACTGCCAGATGAAACAATATAAAAACAGCGGCCACAGAGCAATCGGTTGGTTGATAACATAATTACCGATTAAATAGAAGTAAACCATGCCGCAGGGAATATACGGCAACTAGACCGCCGAAATTAGCGATTAACAATTTTTGAAGCTTACAGCACCTTGAGAAAGCATACCTGTAATTCTGGAACCTAAGGCAAAACCGATAAGATAACCGAATGTCGGCTGGAAAACATAACCTGGACCGCCGCCATTGGTAAATACAGGTAAACCTAATAGACCTAGAGCTATATAAACCCATACAGCAAAGACTGCCCAATCGTGCACCAAGCAGTAAGCCTGCCATAGTTGTAAATAAAAAGCTTCAGCGTAAAGGGACAATGAGGAACCGGAATTTTAATAAAAAGCACCTATGGCTGTTAAAGCAGAGAAGAATGCCATAAATACCAATTCTCTTGTTGTAAAAACGACTGTGGGCTGCAGAACTGTTAATCATTGTAAACCACCTCTTATAATTACGTTAACGTAGTTTAGTATAGAACAATAAACAAGATAAGTCAACCTAAAAATATTAGTAGTTAACCATAAAATAAATTAAATTTCAGTTAAATAAATGACATTATTAACTTGCACAAGTTAAAATTCTATGTTATTATAATGGCGATAAATTAAGTTAAGCACAGTAGTATTTTTTGTGCACTGAAGCTGATATAACTTTGATTTATTCAAGACATAAAGTCATAATCGCTTGGTTCTATTAGACCGGGACGAAGACGCAACACAAGCTTATTGTAATAGCATGCGCATTCTGTCTGAATGTGCATTTATTTTTCTAGCGTGCTCTTCTTTACGGTGAAGTGCACGCTTTTTGTTAGCATGGAAAGCGTCTCCCTAAGTCAGAAAGGAGATTTTATGAAAATCGGCATTATCGGTGGCGGGCGTTTAGGTTGCTGTTTAGCAGATTATTTACATCAGCATGATTCTTTAATTGGTATTACAGCTTCTACAAAGGAACATAGTATTGCTTTTAGCAGAGCAATTTCAGTTGCCTGTATATGATAATCAGAGTCTTATTAAAGATGCAGAAGTTATTTTATTAACTTTACCGGATAGACTGCTCGCACCGGTTGTTTGCTTCTTTAGCTAAGAGCGTCTTTTTAGAAGGAAAATTTTTTTTTTTGCATTGCAGTGGTTCTTTAGGAATAGAAGTTTTAAAATCCACTTCAAGAACAAGGAGCACATATAGGCAGTATGCATCCGCTACAAAGTTTTAGTGGCGGTAAAACTAAGCTGACTGGTGTTTATATGGCTGTAGATGGTGATGCTTTAGCAAAAGAGACAGCTGAAACGCTTGTAAATTTCTTTGGTGGTAAAGCTTTTTTTTTGTACCACCTGCTGAGCGTACGATTTATCATGCAGCTGCTTGTATCTGTTCTAATTATGTAGTTGCTTTAGAGTCTGTAGCACAACAACTCATGGCACGTTGGTTAGGGGATGACAAAAGTGCCTGGGATGCTTTAAAACCTTTGTTTTGTGGCACCGCAACTAATCTTTTGCAGACAGATACTTTAGGGAAAGCGTTGACGGGACCGATTGCTCGTGGCGATGCTAGTACGGTGCAAAAAGCATTTAAGTATATTGCCCGGGAAATATCATCCTTTATATAGTTTATTGGGCTTAGAAGCTGTAAAGCTCGTACAAACTCAGCACAATATTGATGATGCTTTGCTATTCAACAATTGACTGAAATACTGCAAAAACATTGCGGTAATACTAAGGAGGATAAATAAAACCATGAAACCTGTTACTGTAAATACTATTAGAGAAATGAAACAAAAAGGTGAACCTATTACTATGATTACTGCATATGATGTAGCGATGGCTCGCAATGTTAACGAAGCAGAAATCGATATGATTTTAGTTGGCGATTCTTTAGGCAATGTAGTTTTTAGGTTATAATTCTACCATCCCTGTAACCATGGATGATATGATTCACCATACTAAAAGCTGTTATGCGTGGTAATAATACTGCTCTGGTTATCGGTGATATGCCTTTAATGAGCTATCAAGCAGATATTAAAGATGCAATTTACAACGCTGGTCGTTTCTTAAAAGAAACCGGTTGCACTGCTGTAAAACTGGAGGGTGGCGCAGCGAGGTTGCTCCTTTAGTAAAAACGTCTTGTTGAAGCAGGTATTCCTGTGTGTGCTCATATTGGTTTAACTCCGCAATCCGTTAACCAATTAGGTGGCTATAAAGTGCAAGGTAAAGAAGTAGCAGCTGCTCAAAAATTAGTTGATGATGCTAAAGCTTTGGAAGAAGCTGGTGCATTTGCTTGCGTTCTTGAATGCGTACCTCTTTGCTTTAGCTGCTAAAATTACTAAAGAACTGCATACTATGGCTACTATCGGTATTGGTGCCGGTAACGAATGTGATGGCCAAGTACTTGTATGCAATGATTTGTTAAGGCGTTTCCACCGGCTTTACTCCGAAATTCGTAAAAAATATGCTAATCTCCATGATGAAACCGTTAATGCCGTTAAAGCTTATATTGCTGATGTTAAAAAAGCAAGACGTTTCCCTGCTGAAGAACATACTTTTAAAATCGACGATAGTGTTTTAGAAAAATTATATTAATCAATATAAATAAATTTGAAGGTGAAGATATGCAATTAGTACATACAGTTGCCGAATTGCGTCAAGCTGTCGCTCGGCAAAAAAAGAAAATTTAACTATCGGTTTAGTTCCTACTATGGGAGCTTTACATGAAGGTCATGCTTCCTTAATTAAAGCAGCTTTGCTGTTGAAAATGATTTTGTTGTAGTCAGTGTTTTCCTGAATCCGACTCAATTTGCACCGAATGAAGATTTAGATGCTTATCCGCGTACCTTGGAAGCTGACTGTGAGTTGGCAGAAAAAAATGGGGGCTGCAGTTGTTTTTGCACCGAATCCGCAAGAAATGTATCCTAGCGAGGATGCTACTTGGGTAGAGGTAACAGGTGAAGTTACTAAAGTACTGTGTGGTCGTACTCGTCCTATTCACTTCCGCGGTGTTACCACTGTAGTTAGTAAATTATTCAATCTGGCCCAACCGGATCGTGCGTACTTTGGTCAAAAGGATGCACAACAGGTTGAAGTTTTAAAACGTATGGTTAAAGATTTATTCTTTAATGTAGAACTGCGTATTATGCCGATTATCCGTGAAGCTGATGGTTTGGCAAAAAGCTCTCGCAATACTTATTTAAGTGAAGAAGAGCATCAAAAGCTGCTTTAGTTTTGAATCGTAGTTTAAAGCATGTTGCAGAAACTTTTGCTAACGGTGAACGTAATGCTGAAAAATTAATTGCTCAAGTTCGTGAAGAAATTACCCAAGAGCCTATGGCAGTGATTGATTACGTAGAAATTTATGCATTACCTGAATTACAAGATGCAGGTAATGAATTACATGGCAAAGAATCTGCTGGCTGTAGCTGTAAAATTTGGTACTACTCGTTTAATTGATAATGTTGTATTGGAGGAAAAATAATGCTTTATAATATGTTTCATGGTAAAATTCATCGCGCTACTGTAAATCGAGGCTAATTTAGAATATATGGGCAAAGATCACCATTGATAGCGAGCTGTTGGAATTATCCGGTATTCTGCCTGGTGAACGCGTACAAATCGTTGATAATAATAACGGCAATCGTTTGGAAACTTATGTTATTGCAGGTGAACGTGGAAGCGGTGTTATCTGCTTAAATGGTCTGCTTTGCACGTAAAGTTGTTGTTGGTGATACTGTTATCATCATTGCTTACAGCATGATGGAAGAAGAAGAAGCTAAAAACTTCGTACCCAAAGTAGTTATGGTTGACGAACATAATCGTCCGTTGAAAGTTCGCGGTACTGAACTGGAAGGCGAAATCGGTTAATTTAACTGCTAAAAGATTTTTCATTCTTTATAATAAAAGCCTATCTGTTTCTAACATTAAAAATTAGAGCAGATCGGCTTTTTCTGATTATATTTTCTAAACCTAAATTGCAATAAGAAGTTGCACACTTTAAAAAAATCAAGATGCATAAATCTTATCAAGTTAATTCTAGAATAAATCATCTGGTGTTTTATAACCAAGTATTTTTCTAGGCAAAAAATTACGTCAGTCAGCTGTAAATAGAATCTCATCAGAAGTGTACTTGTCTTTCCTGTTTTCTTGGCAATAAATATTCTGAATTTCTTTAATACTGTTCATATGCATTTTTGTGCATATCTAGCTACATATATTCCAGTATTATGATGAGTACCACGCTTCAACTCATTACAGATAGTATTGGGAGCACAATTAAAATGTCTAGCCAACTGACGAAGAGAATAACGTACAGATTTATTAGATAACATACCCTGTAATTCTCTGCGGTCACCATAAGAAAAATGTTTACCGTTTGTGTGTTTTTGTGGTATTTTGAGTATAGTCCATTGTGATTGCCTCCTTGTAAGTTTTGTTTCATGACTTAATTTTAACACGAAGAGGTCTAATGGACTATTTTTATTCTGTTTTCAAAGGTGTGCAATTTCATTTTACAATGAACCGAAAATCTTTTTTGAAATTGATAATCTTATTACGGTACTGTCAATAGTTTTGCGCAAATTTCTTTAGACATCCTAGCAAAAGTATAGTTGTATAAGCTAAACGGTTAGTGCACGTTCCCGTTTGCCTATCAAATACCTCCTGCTTTAGAGAGTCCATTGCTTATTAAGTTAGCTAGTTTAAGATATTTTTGTTTTGGAATAATCTTCTTCTGCAAGCATATCTGTTAAATGTTTCATGTTTAAATAACGTTTTTTACCCCAATCGTTACTTGCTATATAGCGTAATCTTGCACATACGAGCATCAATGCTGATTCACCATCAGGGAAGGTTCCAATTACTCTGGTTCGACGTTTTATTTCTCTATTTACTCGTTCAATTACGTTATTAGTGCGTATACGCAGCCAATGCTCAGAAGGAAAATCCATATAGGTTAAGGTTTCTTCCAGACCATTTTCTAGTTTATCTGCAGCCTTATTCAGCTTCTTTTCACGCAACCTAGAAATTACAGATTTTGCTTTTTTTCCTTGGCTGCTGTTTTATCTTCTTGGGCATGAATAGCCTTAAGCATTTTAGAAACTTCTTTTGACTGTTTTTCGAGGAACTACAGAAAAAATATTACGGTACATATGTACTGTACAGCGTTGGTATCTAGCATTTGGAAACACTTCACCTATGCTTTCTACCATTCCTAGATTTTTATCGCCAATTACGAGCTTTACACCGTCTAAACCACGGCTTTTAACCATACAAAGAAGTTTTTCCAGCTTTCGGTATCTTCTTTTAGACCTTCTGCTGTGCCAATAACTTCTCTGTAACCGTCTTCCGTAACTCCAATAGCAACTAGGACAGAAGCGTTTTCAAAGGAACCGCCCCAACATCTTTTCAGGAAAATACCATCCACAAAGACGTAAGGATACTTTTCTGTAAGTTTTCTGGAGCGCCATTCCTCAATTTGAGCGAAGCATTTTGATTCAAATTACTAATAGTACCAGCAGATACCTTCTGACCCCACAGAATCTCTGTAATGCTTTCAACACGGCGCATAGAAACACCGGCTAGATACATTTCTACCAGAGCTTCTTCTACAGAACATTCACGCCTTTGGTAGCGTTGAATAATAGCAGATTCAAATGTTAATCCTTTGAGCTTGGGAACTTTTAAAGTAACATCACCGGCTTGGGTTGAGAATGATCTTTCGTAATGTCCGGCACGATAACCTTTTCTTGCCTGGTCGCGTGCGTAGCGTTCAGCCTGTACTAGCTTGTCAGCCTCTGCATCTAAAAAGGGCATTAAGAGTTTCTTCTACACTATTTTTTACAATAGTTTTAAGTTCGTTATGGATAAATTGCTCGTTTAATTGTATAATGTTACCAGACATAGATTCTACCTTCTTTCATATTTTGTGTGGTAACTTAATTGTAAGCAATGGTAGTCTCTATGTCTATTTTTTGAAATTAATTTGCGCAACTTATTATACGTTATCCTTATTACAGTTACAGCAATTTACTAATAATAACCATATTTGAATAAACAGCCCCCAAAAGCTAGACTTAAATTCTAACGATTAGGGGCTTTTTACTGTGTTTAATTTTGGGATATTTTACTTTCCTTGCATACGCAAATTTTTACGAGCACGAAGGAACAATAAATAAAGGCAATCATACCGACGGTGCCGCCTGCGTAACCGATATAAGCTAAAAGAACTATAGGTGCAGACCATACCGCCTAAGAAGCTGCCTGTGCCGATGCCTAAATTAAAGATGCCGGAGAAAATAGACATGGCAACGGCAGTAGCACTACCTGTAACACAAGTTAAAAGCTCTGCTTGAAATGATACACAGAAAGCGGTAATGGTAATGCCCCAGAAGGCACAAAGAGCAATTAAGGTATTGTAGCTGCCGGATAAGGGATAAAGCAGCAGTAAGGCTACGGCAATACTCAAAGCTGACAATACGTAAGAATAAATAGGGAGCACGGTTGTAGCACAAGGAGAAAAGCAGACTGCCGACTAAACCGAAAGCCCGAAAATGATTAAAGTAATAGTAACCATACTATCAGGCATATTCGCAATTTGCTTTAAAAAATGGTTCAATATAGCTGTAAGTAGTATAGTATGCAGTAGGAATAAGGAAAACCATGAAATAAATACCTTGTAAAAGGGGATTATGTAATAATTCCGGTAATTGACTATAAGTAAAAGGCTTATTAGCAGGAACTTTAGGGAAGACGTAAGCTAAATAAAGCAAAATCAGCAGGGAAATAACAGCGATAAACATAAAGGCCATACGCCAACCGAAGTGGAGACCGATAATACGGCCAAAAGGTAACCCGAAAATGATAGCTATAGATGTGCCCGTAGCTAGCATACTTAAAGCTAAAGAGTGAAATTTTTCTGCTACTACTTTTACTGCTAAGGGTGAGGCAATAGACCAGAAAATAGAGTGGGCAAAGGCGACACCGATACGGGAAAAAGTAAAGACCAATAATTAGTCGCAATAGCAGAGAAAACGTGGCTGACGCAGAATACGGCTACAGTACCTAATAATAGCTTGCGGAATTCAAATTTAGAGGCCCATATCATCAAAGGCAAAGATAAAAGCATAACAATCCACGCATAAATGGTAATAATGGAGCCGGTTTGTGCTTCACTCATCTGAAAATCAGCGGCAATATCTGTTAATAAACCAATGGGCATAAATTCAGAAGTATTAAAAATAAAGGCGGAAAATGTTAACCCGATTAAAGGTAATAATTCTTTCAACGTGATTCCTTTTAACATAAATGTTCCTACTTTCTAAAAATAAAACTATATGAAATGCTTTTTTTAGTATCAAATAATCTAGCAGAAATGTCAAGGTTACCGTAGCTAAAAATAAGTAAAGTTTTACTTTGGTAGTTGTTACTGAAGTGTTTGTAGCAAAACGTTAAACTTACACTGTTCTGCTTTATTTATGTAAAGCATTGTGTTAAAATAATATTATTATGGATAAGACTGCACAAAATCAATATTTATAGGACATTGTGGTCTAAGAAATGCCAATATTATTGAGGCGAGGCTGTGACAATAGAAGTAAATACATATGGAACTCTTTTATTTGTGTGCGACGCCTATTGGCAATTTGGAGGATATGACACCGCGTGCGATAAGAATGCTGCAAGAGGCAGATTTAATCGCGGCTGAAGATACACGTCATACTTTTACAGCTATTAAATCATTTCGGTATTAAAGGTCACTTAATTCGTTATGATGAACATAGTAAGGAAAAACAAGGTGCTTATTTATTACAGCAGTTATTGGACGGCAAAATATTGCTTTAGTCAGTGATGCCGGTTTCCCTGGTATTGCCGACCCTGGTGAAGCTTTAGCTAAGGATGCTATTGCTTTGCTGGTATACGCGTAGTGCCTGTGCCAGGTGCTAATCTTTGCTTTATGTGCTTTGATTGCTTCAGGTTTGACTGCTTATCCGTTCTTTTTCGGTGGATTTCTGCCTAAAAGCAGACGCAATCGTAAAGAACAGCTGGAGCTGTGGCGTTATGTGCCGGCGACGATGATTTTATATGAAGCACCGCACCGCATTGAAGAAGTTTTAAAAGATATTTTAGAATGCTGGGGCGATAGACAGATAGCAAAGACTAGAGAGCTAACTAAGTTGCATGAAGAATTTTTATCGTGGTACTGTTAGTAGTTGTTTAGCGTGGTTGGCTGAAAATTCTCCTCGTGGTGAATTTTGTCTGGTAATCGCACCTGGTAATGAACAGCAGCCATCTGCTGAAGAAGAATTAGAACCGTTAGAAGAAGTTAAACAGCTTATTTCCAGCGGTACTGATAAGAAAATTGCCTTAGCACAGGTGGCTAAAAAAGGAAAATTCCCAAGCGGGAGCTATATAATCAATTAATATCTGAAGGAGAAGGGATTAGCAAATGACAAAACCAACTTTTTATATTACTACTCCAATTTATTATCCTAGTGATAATCTGCATATAGGCCATGCTTATTGCACCACTATTGCCGACAGCATTGCACGTTTCCATCGTTTAAAGGGTGAAGATGTATTTTTTCTGACCGGTAGTGATGAACATGGTCTGAAAAATTCAACGTAAAGCTAAAAGAAAAAGGCGTAACTCCTATTCAATATGTTGATGCTATTATTGCTAACTTCAAATTATTATGGGAACGTCTGCATATTTCCAATAATGACTTTTATCCGTACTAGTCAAAAACGTCATGAAAAAGTAGTACAAGATACTCTGCAAAAAATTTATGACCAAGGCGATATTTATAAGAAAAATTATAAAGGCTTATACTGCGTTCCGTGTGAATCCTATTGGCTGGAGCGCCAATTAGATGAAAACGGTCGGCCGCCTGATTGCCATCGTCCTGTAGAAGAAATGGAAGAAGAAAGTTATTTCTTCAAAATGTCTAAATACCAAGAATGGTGGTTTAATTTATTGAAGAAAACCCTGATTTCATTCAACCGGCAAGCCGTCGTAACGAAATGATTAACTTCGTAAAACAAGGTTTGGAAGATTTGTGCATTACTCGTACTACCTTCGATTGGGGTATTCAAGTTCCGTTCGATAAAAAACATGTTGTTTATGTATGGTTTGATGCTCTGCTTAACTATTTGACCGGTATTAAATATGGTGTTGATGATGAATTCTTCCATAAATTCTGGCCGGCAAACTTGCATTTAGTTGGTAAAGAAATCGTACGTTTCCATAGCATTATCTGGCCGATTATCTTTGCACGCTATGGGATTGGAAATGCCTAAAGAAGTGTACGGTCATGGCTGGTTAGTTGTTGATGGCGATAAAATGTCCAAATCTAAAGGCAATGTTATCGATCCGTTGGGCTTGATTGACGAATTCGGTGCTGATGCTATCCGCTATTTCCTGCTACGCGAAATCAATTTAGGCAGCGATGGTAATTTCTCCCGCGATGCATTGATTAGTCGTGTAAATGCTGATTTAGCTAATGACTTGGGTAATTTGCTTGCATCGTACTGTCAGCATGATTGAAAAATATCATGGTGGTATTGTAGAAGATATTGGTGCGAGTGAACCTATCGATGATGAATTGAAAGCTTTGGTTAATGAAACTGTAGCTAATTATGTAAAAGCTATGGATGCTATGGAAATCAATAATGCTATTAAAGGCGTTTGGGCAATGATTAGCCGTGCTAATAAATATATTGATGAAACTGCTCCTTGGATTTTGGCTAAAGATGAAACGAAAGCGATCGTTTAAAAACTGTTATGTATAATTTTTAGCAGAAACTTTGCGTATTACTGCTATTCTCATCAGCCCGTACATTCGATGACCAGTCCGAAGATTTATGCTCAATTAGGTCTGACTGCACCTGAACAATTCTTGCTGGAAGATGCTGTTTTGGGGCAAGATGCCTAACGGTACTAAGGTTTGCAAAGGTGAACCGCTGTATCCGCGTATCGAAGTTACCGAAGATGGTGCTACTATTATAGGCGGAAAAACGCTATGAACATAAAGCTCCTGAAGCACCGAAAGCAGAAGAAGCAAAACCTGCTATGGAACCGATTAAACCGGAAATCTCCATTGATGACTTCGGTAAAATCGACTTGCGTGTAGGTAAGGTTTTAGAAGCGGAAAAAGTAAAAAATCTAAGAAACTGATGAAACTGCAAGTTGAAGTTGGTAACGAAGTACGTACTATTGTTAGTGGTATTGCTCAATATTATGAAGCGATCAATTAATCGGCCGTAATGTTGTAGTTGTTGCTAACCTGGCTCCTGCCAAGCTGTTCGGTATCGAATCCTTTGGCATGCTTTTAGTCGCATCCGATGGTAATGGTAATTTAGTTTTGGCTGATGCTCCTAATATGGCAAGCAAGAGTCGTGTTAAATAATTTTTAAACTGTTGTATTTCTGCTAAGGTGCTTAGTGCAAGTACGCCGCAGTTATTTTCCTTATGCGTTTTAAAGGAGGACTACTATGTCCGAAAAATTATTTTCCTTTTATATTGGCGTCCCTATATGTTTATTGGTTTAAGTATTTTACTAGTATTTATCAGTAGTCTTATTCCCTATGTACTGCCTCATGCTTGGTTAGCACAACGTTATCCAGGTTATGACTTATATATGTTTAAGGGGATGGCTTTGGCTAATTAAATTATCCATGTTACTTTTATATTTTTTTGCATTTATCAAGCTGTGACAAAAATTATTTTCCGAAGCTACCCAAACTATGTAGCGAAGAAACACGTGCTGTGATTACAGGTTATAAAAAACTTGGTCCCGTGGTAGCCAATTATGCCCTATTTTTACCTATAATGTAGATGGAACGGAATATAGTGAAGCTTTTTAAATGAATCTAAAGGTAGTCGTACTAAAACTGAAGAAACTATTGATAGAGGATTTACTTTAAAATTACCACGTAAGATTTTTTATAATCCTAAAAAATCCTAAGCAATTTTTTTTGTTCCTGGGGAAGAGTATTATTCTCGTAAAGCGGCAATTTTCCGTTTTGTAATTTTTAGTGCGTTATTTTTTTCTGCAATTATATTTAAATGTCTTTATTTATGTGAGGTAAATTATGAGTAGAACTGGTTTATGGGATTCTCATGCCCATTTAGATGATGAAGCTTTTGATACAGACCGTGAAGCCTTGATTGCTGAACTACAGGAATCTCTTTGATGGTATTGTTAATCCTGGTTGTGATGCTGTAAGCTCTGCTAAAGCTGTAGAACTGGCTGAAAAATATGATTTTATTTATGCTGCTGTAGGTTATCATCCGGAAAATTTAGCTGGTATTCCGAAGGATTATCTCTATCAACTAGCTGATTGGGCTAAGCTTCCGAAGGTTGTTGCTATCGGTGAAATAGGTCTAGATTATTATTGGAAGGAAAATGAGCCGAAGGAAGTACAGAAACGTATTTTTTTAGAACAGATTGATTTAGCTAAACAGTTCGATCTGCCGATTATTATTCATGAACGTGAAGCTCATGGTGATACCATGGAATTGTTCCAAAAAAGAAGTTCGTGGTGTGCAGGCTGTATTCCATTGCTTCAGCGGTAGCTTGAAATGGCGAAGGAATTAGCTAAGCGTGGATATTATTTTGGCTTTGGCGGTACACCCACCTATAAGAATTCTCAAAAAGTCCGTGAGGTTATGCAATACATTCCTAAAAGAGCTGATGCTTTTTGAAACAGACTGTCCTTATTTAACTCCGGTACCGTTCCGCGGTAAGCGTAATAATCCTGCTTATGTAGAATATACAGCGAAAAATGCATGGAAGTTTTACAAATTGATTTTGCGGAATTGGCTGCTATTACAGCTGCTAATACTAAGCGTTTATTCCAAAAATTAAATAAGTTTTTCCTGAAATATTTTTATCCCATAAGTGTACTCTTGTAAAAATGGTACATTTATGGGATTTTTCGTTATTTAGGAAAATAAGTTTTAGTTGATTATTGACAACTATGTCAAAAAGAGTATAGTGTTCTTAAACAGGAACAATAAGAAGGGCTAAATGAGGGATTATGAATCTGATTGAATGTCTTACAAACTTTAATCTAACAAAACAAGAAGCAACGCTTTATGTCATACTATTGAAATCAGGTCAGCTGACAGGTTATGAAGCTGCTAAGCAGACCGGTATTTCACGTTCAAACACTTACACTGCTTTGGCAGGCTTAGTGGATAAGGGTGCTTTGCTTATATCTTGAAGAAGGCAAGGTTACACGCTATACTCCTGTTGCTCCGGAAGAGTTTTGTACTAATAAAATAGACAGACTGGTAGAGATAAAAAAGAACTGCTATCGCAGCGCCGGTGCTGCAAAGTGATGCCGAGGGTTATATCACCATCAAAGGTGAGCGTGAAATAATTAACAAATTAAAAAATACTGTAAGGCAGGCTAAAGCACGTATCTATGCTTCTGCTAATGCTAGAGTATTGAAGTGTTAAAGCCAGAGCTGGAAGCAGCTTTTAAAAAAAAGGATTAAAGGTTGTTATTATCAGCGATAAATCTTTTGCTTTAGATGGAGCTATATGCTACGGAACAGTAAAGCAAAATGAACAGATTCGTTTGATTGCAGATTCACATACAGTGCTGACAGGCGATTTGGAAGATGAAGAAAATTCTACTTGCTTGTATTCCTGTAAACGAAATCTTGTAGATTTATTTAAAGAAGCATTAAAAAATGAGATTGCACTAATCAAAATTATGGAAAGGTGATATAGATATGGCTGAAAAGAAACCGTTTATAAATAAAGAACATTTAGAAGAAATCGTAGCTCAATTCCCGACACCGTTTCATTTATATGATGAAGCAGGAATTGTCGTAAAGCACGTACCTTATACAAAGCTTTTGCTTGGAATAAAGGTTTTAAAGAATATTTTGCTGTTAAAGCTACCCGAATCCGTACTTACTGAAAATTCTTCGTGAAGAAGGCTGCGGTGCTGACTGTTCCTCTTATACTGAGCTGTTAATGAGTGATGCGGTTGGTTTTAAGGAAGATGAAATCATGTTCTCTTCCAATGCTACCCGGCTGAAGATTTTCAACTGGCACGTAAACTGAATGTTACCATCAATCTTGATGATATCACTCATATTGATTTTCTGGAACAAGTTGCTGATATTCCTGAAACCATCAGTTGCCGTTATAATCCAGGTGGTCATTTTGCTATTGCTAACAATATCATGGATAACCCTGGCGATGCTAAATATGGTATGACTCATGACCAGATTATCGAAGCATATAAAATTTTACTGAAAAAGGTGTTAAGCATTTCGGTATGCATGCTTTCTTAGCCTCTAATACTGTAACTAACGAATATTATCCTGAACTGGCACGTATTCTTTTTCAAAGTTGCTGTAGAGTTGAAAGAAAAAAACCGGTGCTCATATTGAATTCATTAACTTATCCGGTGGTGTTGGCGTTGCTTACAGACCGGAGCAAGAAGAAAATGATTTAATGGTTATCGGTGAAGGTGTACGTCAAGCATTTGAGAAAATTTTAGTTCCTGCAGGTATGGGCGATGTTAAAATCTTTACTGAGTTGGGTCGTTTTATGCTGGCTCCGCATGGTGCACTGATTACTCAAGCTATCCATGAAAAACATACCTATAAAGAATATATCGGTTGCGATGCTTGTGCCGCAAATCTGATGCGTCCGGCGATCTACGGTGCTTATCATCATATCACTGTTATGGGCAAGGAAAAATGAGCCTTGCGATCATAAATATGATATTACTGGTGGTCTGTGCGAAAACAGCGATAAATTTGCTATCGACAGAATGTTGCCGAAAATTGATAAAGGGGATTTACTCTTTATTCATGATGCAGGTGCACATGGTTTCTCCATGGGTTATAACTACAATGGTAAACTGCGTAGTGCCGAAATTTTACTACAGGAAGATGGCTCTGCAAAATTGATTCGTCGAGCAGAAACACCTGCTGATTATTTTGCTACTTTTGATTTTAGTGATGATTTCGGCAAAAAAATTAGCTGAAGAAGCAACTGTAAAAATGCCGTCTTCCAAATAAAGTGAGATTTCTATAAATATTCAGAAAAAAATCTACCGTCACACAATATTTACTTGTGTGGCGGTTTTTTTTGTATTACAATTTATGTATATAATGGAAGTACAGGCGGTACTTTTTATGGACATTAAAAAATAATGGAGGCATCATTATGGAAAACAAGTATGCAATTTATGAGGAGGCGCTGGCTGCGGAACTAATCCCGGCCATGGGCTGTACTGAACCGATTGCTATTGCTTATTGTGCAAAGAGTCTGTCGTGAGCAATTAGGTGCATTTCCGGAGAAGGTTGATATCTGGGTAAGCCGCAATATTATTAAGAATGTAAAAAGCGTTGTCGTACCTAATACTGATAAAATGAAGGGTATTGAGGTTGCTTTAAAGTGCGCAGGTCTGGTAGCAACATTCCGAACGTCAGTTAGAGGTTTTAGCACATATTAATGCTGTAGAAAAAGAAGAAATCAAAAAGCTTGCAAGTAATGGTTTAATTAAAATTCATGTTTCTGAAGAGCCGGATATTTTTTACATTCGTATTCTGGTGGCTACAGGTGCTGACAATGCGGAGGTTACTATCCGTACGATCATACTAATATTACTTCTATTAAAAAGAACGGTGCTACGATTTTAGAAAAACCGATTGTTCGTGTAGAGGAAGAAGCTAAAAGCATTTGGAGCTTAGAAGAAGTATTAGATGCTTCCAAGAATATGCCTTTTAGACAATGTTCTTCCTTATATTCAACGTCAAATTAATTATAATATGGCTATCTCTAAAGAAGGTTTGGAAAAATGATTATGGTGCTAGCATTGGTAGAATTTTACTGCAGGGTGATGCAGTAAGCTTACGTACTCGTGCCCGTGCTAGTCGGCAAGCAGGCTCTGATGCGCGGATGAATGGCTGTGAACTTCCTGTGGTCATTGTTTCCGGTAGTGGCAATCAAGGTATTACTGCCTCTGTACCTGTTGTTGTTTACGCTCAAGCTTTGAAAGTTAGTGAAGAAAAAAGATGTATCGAGCAGTATTGCTCAGCGATTTGGTTACTGTCTATCTGAAACAGGGTATCGGCAAATTATCTGCTTATTGTGGTGCAGTAAGTGCAGGTAGCGGTAGCGGAGCAGGAATTGCCTATCTGTATGGTATGAGCGATGAGCAAATTGCTCATGTAGTCGAAAATGCTTTGGCGATTAACTCTGGTATTATCTGCGATGGTGCTAAATCCTCATGTGCAGCTAAGATTGCTATGGCTGTTGAGGGCGGCCTGCTGGCATTTGATATGGCTAAGGCAGAGCATAATTTTGCTGGTGGTGATGGTATCGTACAAGAAAATGCTGATGAAACTATTGCTGCTGTTGGCAAAATTGCCAGCCAAGGTATGGTTGATACTGATAAGGAAATCATCAATGTGATGTTGGGTCTGTAATTAGAACTATATTACAAATAAATAACGTGCAAATAAGCAGCATTTTTTTACTTTGAATTTTTCAGGGTAAGCTGCTTTTGTTACTTTTTTAGTTTTATATACTGATAAATAAATTAAATTGTTAAGAAGATTAGTATAATTATTTTTTTTTGGCTTTGAAATTATCTATGAATACAATACCTTAATAATTTAGTATCTAACAATAACTTTATTAAAAAATATAATATATTAAAAGGAATTTTATCATGATTTTTGCCCTATTTTACAAATAAACTTTTTTATAAATTATTACTTTTTTATCACTCTTATGCCTTTTATAAAACGTTCTAAATATGCTATTATATATAAGTTAAGAAGAATATTTAATAAAAAATTATCACTAATTTGTAGGTGCTAACAAAATGCTTAATAGTAGTAATTATCGTTATCCTGCATTTCTTTTGTCTTAAAGATAAAAAATGTGTTATTATAGGAGGAGGGACAGTAGTCGCACGTAAGCTAACCACCCTTGCTGAAGCGGATGCCACGGTTTTAGTTGTTGCTCCGGATTTCTGTTCGCAGACATTGGCCGCAAAGAGAAAAGTATCAATGTAAACTTGTCCGTGATGTCTATAATATTTCATATATCAGAGATGCGTTTTAGTTGTCGCAGCTACTGACAATACAGAAATAAATCGTGAAATATCATCCGCTGCTGTCTTGTCTTTGCAATAATATTACTGAACCTGAACTGAGTAATTTTATTGTTCCATCCACTTTTAGTGAAGGTAATATTACAGTGGCTTTAGTAACCGGAGGTATGCCTGCTTTTACCCGCTTATTAAAGAAACATTTACAGGGTACTTTTACCCGGCATTAGCAGATTTTAACGATTTTTTACTACAACAACGAGAAATAGTCAAAAGCATTCCTTCTACACCTGAAGAACGGACGCTGTTTTGGCGGACGTATTTAAATGAGGAATTGTTGAATTTAGTATTAGCAGGTGACGCCGCTCTGGCAAAGGAGAAAATAATAGATGCAATTAGCAGTTTTAGGACTCAATCACAAAAACAGCCCCTGTTGAGGTCCGCGAACGTTTTAATTTTACAAACGATCGAGTAGCAAGTATTTTGCGTCGGCTACGTAATTATGATAATATTCCAGAAGCCATGCCGCTTTCTACTTGCAACCGTACTGAGCTTTATATGGTTATAGAAAATCCTAAGGAAGCAGTTCCCTTTATTAAGCGTTTGCTGGAACATCTTGCAGGTGAACAATATAATAACGAATATTTTTATAATCTTTACCGGTGCGATGTGCGTACAGCATTTGTTTCGTGTAGCATCCAGCCTTGATTCTCTGATTATTGGCGAAGGACAGATTCTTAGTCAGATTAAAAATGCTTATCAGATTGCCCGCAATCATGGTATGACTGACACTATTTTTAAATACCTTGATGAATAAAGCTATTGCTGTCGGCAACGTGTACGTACTGAAACGAAAATTGCTTATAGCAGTGTTTCTGTTTCCAGTGCTGCTGTAGATTTAGCCATTGATATTTTTAGGTGATTTGACTACTGCCAATATTTTAGTAGTTGGTGCCGGTCATATGAGTGAGCTTACTGCTCGTCATTTGATTGATAAGGGTGCTAAAACAATTTTTGTCAGCAATCGCAATTATGATCATGCTGAAGATTTAGCACAAAAATTTAATGGTACGGCTATTCCCTTATCAGGCAATGTTTAAGCAGGCTGCAGCTGCTGATATCATTATTACCTCCACAGGTGCACCACATTATGTGCTGACTGCAGAAAATTTAGGTCCCTTATTGCCTGAACGTCATGGTAGACCGTTAATTTTGATTGATATTGCTGTGCCGCGTGACGTATCCTGCTTTAAGCGAAATGGATGGCGTTACTGTTTATAATATCGATGATTTAGAAGATGTAGTTGATATTAATAAAAATTTCCGTAGCAATGAGGCTAAGGTTGCGGAACAGATTATTGCAGAAGAAATAGAAAGTCTTAAAGAACGTTTGCGTTATTATACCATGCGTCCTGTTATGGTTAAGTTACATGATAAAATGAATTTCCTGCGTCAGAAGGTACTTAAGAAAGCTTTTATCAAAATGCCTAATCTGACTGATGAAGAAAAACGTATTATAGACTTAATGACCCAGCGTTTAGAGCATAAATTTTTACGTGAGCCGATGAAGGCAATGAATGCTGTAGCCGGTACCCATGAAGAAGAGCAATACAGAAAGATGATGTGTGAACTATTCGTTTTAAACGATAGCGGAGAGGAGTTCGGCGATGAAAACGAAATTGATAATTGGTACTAGACAGAGCCTGCTGGCTTTATGGCAGAGTAATCATATTGCGCCATTGCCTGAAAAAGCAATATCCGGAATGTAATGTTGTCCTGAAAAAGATTGTTACTAAGGGCGATCGTATTTTAGATGTTCCCTTGGCACAAATCGGCGGAAAAGGTTTGTTTACCAAAGAGATTGAGGAAGATTTGTTAAATGGTACTGTTGATTTAGCAGTACATAGCCTCAAGGATATGCCGACTGTACTGCCTGAAGGTTTATGTCTGACGGCGATTACTACTCGTGCTAATGTAGGAGATGCTTTGTCAGCAATAAATATAATGATTTTGCTGAGCTGCCACTAGGTGCAGTTGTGGTACCTCCAGCTTGCGTCGCAAGGCACAGCTGTTAGGCCCGTCCGGATTTGCAGATTATGGATTTACGTGGTAATGTTGATACTCGTTTACGTAAACTGGATGAAGGTATGTATGATGCAATTATCTTAGCAGCGCCGGTTTGGAACGTTTAGGGTACCAGGACCGTATTAAAGCTGTGATTCCTGCGAAAGTCTGCCTGCCAGCTGTAGGCCAAGGTGCATTAGCTATTGAATGTCGCACTGATGATGCTGAAGTTCGTCAGATGTTAGACTTTTTAAATGATAAAAATACCCGTAGTGCTACTGCCGCGGAACGTGCTTTCTTGGGCCTTCTGGAAGGTGGATGCCAAGTTCCTATCGGTGTGCACGCAGATGTTGATGGTGATAAAATTCATGTTGAAGCAATTATCGCATCTTTAGATGGTAGTAAAATTTTGCGAGACCATATTGATGGTAATGCTGAAGATGCTGTTATACTTGGACAAAAATTAGGCAACAAAATGCTTGCTGCTGGCGGCCAGGAAATTTTGGCTCGCAATTCTTTAAGGAGAGTGACATAATGACTAAACAAGGTAAAGTATATTTAATCGGTGCAGGCCCTGGCGATCCCGGACTTTTAGGCTTAAAAGCTAAGGAATGTCTGGAAACTGCAGATGCTGTTGTTTATGACCGTTTAGCAGATCCCCGCATTTTGGCTTTTGCTCGTAAAGATGCAGAAATGGTATATGTAGGTAAAGCAAGTGCCAACCATACTATGCGTCAACCTGATATTAATAAATTGTTGGTAAAACTGGCTGCTGAAGGTAAAACTGTTGCTCGTTTAAAGGGAGGCGATCCTTTCGTTTTCGGTCGTGGTGGCGAAGAAGCTATTGAATTGTTAGAGGCCGGTCTGCCTTTTGAATTCGTTCCCGGTGTAACCTCTGCTATTGCTGTTGCTGAATATGCAGGTATTCCTGTTACCCATCGTCATGTAGCTACCTCCTTTGCTGTTATTACCGGTCATGAAGATCCGACTAAGGGTGCTTCTACCATTAACTGGCAAGGCTTAGCAACTGCTGTTGATACCTTTAGTTTTCCTGATGGGTGTCGAAAATATTGAAAAAATCAGTTCCCGTTTAATTGAAAATGGTCGGTGCAGATTGTCCTGTCGCTGTTATCCGTTGGGGTACTCATCCTGAACAACGTCATTAGTAACCACCTTAGGTAAAGCTGCTAGCTGGATGTCAAAGCTAATAACTTGAAGCCGCCTCAAAATTTTCATTGTCGGTGATGTTGTTAACTTGCGTAAGCAATTACAATGGTTCGATAATAAGCCTCTCTTCGTCGAAAAACCGTTGTTGTTACCCGTGCTCGTGCACTAAGCTAGCGATTTGACTAAAAGCTGGAAGCTCAAGGTGCAAAGGTTATCGAAGTACCTGCTATTAAAATTGTTCCTGCTGATGATTATGCTCCGCTAGATGCAGCATTTATTGCTGATATCAACGCTTATAAATGGCTTGTTTTCACCAGTGCTAATGGTGTAGAATATTTCTTTGAAAGATTGTTACATACAGGCAAGGATGCTCGTGCCCTCTTCGGTGTAAAATTAGCTGCTATCGGTAGTGCAACTGCCATGGCTTTTGGCAGATCATGGCTTGACTGCTGATTTGATTCCTTCTGCTTATAAAGCGGAAGAATTGGCAGAAGCTTTAGTTGATAAAATTACTGCTGGTGATAAGATTTTAATTGCGTGCTAAAGTGGCTCGTGAAGTATTGCCTGAATCTCTGCGTAAAATCGGTGCAGATGTTAATGTTGTTACTGCATACCAAACTGTTGCTGATTGTCAGATAATAAAGAAGAGCTTTTAGAAGCTCTGGGAAGCGGTCTTTGCTAGCATTGTAACATTTACTAGCTCTTCTACCGTAACTAATCTGCTGAAAGTTTTAGGCGACAAAAAAGATTTGCTGAATAAAGTAGCTTTAGCTGCTATCGGACCTGTAACTGCTGAAACCTTAAAAGCAACATGGTCTGACTCCGGCAATTTCTGCCGCTCAATATACAATCGACGGCCTTATGACCGCTATTCAAGAATATTATAAGGAGTGATTGCTATGAGCATTACCGGTTTTCCTGTATATCGTCCTCGTCGTACCGTGCTACTGAAAATCGTGCATGATCCGCGAAAACAGAAAGTATCTGTTAAAGATTTGATTTATCCTTTGTTTGTTGTTCCCGGTACTGGTGTAAAACACGAAATTGAATCTCTTCCTGGTAACTATCATTGGTCTTTAGACCGTCTGCCTGAAGTATTAGATGAAATTACTGAATTAGGTATTCCTGCGGTAATCTTGTTTGGTGTTTCCTTCCTATAAAGATGCTATCGGTAGCAGCGGTTGGGATATGAATGAGCCTGTACAACAGGCTTGCAAGCTGATTAAAGAAAAAATATCCTGAATTGGTTATTGTTACTGATGTTTGCCTGTGTGAATATACTGAACATGGTCATTGCGGTGTTTTAGAAAATGGTTGTACTGTTAATAACGATGAAACCTTGCCGCTCTTGGCTAAGGGTTGCTGTATCCCATGCTCAAGCTGGTGCTGATATGATTGCTCCTTCCAATATGATGGATGGTTATGTCAAAGCAATCCGTGAAGCACTGGATGCTTTGCTGGATTTAAAAATATTCCTATTATGGCTTATTCTGCTAAATTTGCTTCTGCCTACTATGGCCCGTTCCGTGCAAATGCTGATTCTACTCCGTCTGCAGGCGACCGCAAAGGGCTATCAAATGGACCCTGCGAATAGCGATGAAGCATTGCGCGAAGTTGCTTTGGATATCGAAGAAGGTGCGGATATCGTTATGGTAAAACCTGCTTTGGCGTTCTTGGATATCGTACAACGTGTTCATGAAACCTTCAATCGTCCACTGTGCGTTTATAATGTCAGTGGTGAATATGCAATGGTTAAGGCTGCGGCACAAAAAAGGCTGGATTGATGAAAAACGCATTGTTATGGAAACCATGTTAGGTTTTAAACGTGCAGGTGCAAAGATGATTATTACATATCATGCTTTGGACGTAGCTAAATGGCTGCAAGGCAAATAAGGAGAAGATTAATGGAACATACAAAATCTACAGCTGCTTTTGAAGAAGCCCGTCAATATATTCCTGGCGGTAAACAGCCCTGTACGCTCTTTCCGCAGTGTTGGTGGCGTACCGCCGTTTATTGCAAGTGGTAAAGGCAAAGCAAAATTTATGATATTGATGGTAATGAATATATTGATTACGTATTATCATATGGTCCGTTACTGATGGGTCATGTACCTGATTGCGTAACCGAGGCTATTAAGATGCTGCGGAAAAAGGTACTTCCTATGGTGCTCCGACTGTTGGTGAAACTGAGCTGGCAAAGCTGGTTTGTCGTTTAGTTCCTTCTATGGATATGGTACGTATGGTTAACAGCGGTACTGAAGCTACTATGAGTGCTCTGCGTTTGGCTCGTGCCTATACAGGTCGTGATTGTATTGTTAAGTTCATCGGTTGCTATCATGGTCATCATGACAGCCTTCTTGTAAAGGCCGGCAGTGGTGCTACTACTTTGGTGTACCGGATAGCCCAGGTGTACCTAAAGCCGTTGTCGCTACTACTATTACCGTACCCTTTAACGATTTACCGGCTTTGGAAAAGGTTTTTGCTGAACGTGGTGAAGAAATTGCTGCTGTCATCCTCGAACCTACCCAGGTAATATGGGTTTGGTTCTGCCACACGAAGGTTTCCTGCCCGCAGTACGTGAGTTGACTAAAAATATGGTGCATTGCTTATTTGCGATGAAGTAATGAGTACTTCCGTAGTGCACAAGGCGGTAGTCAATCTCTGTATGAAATCGATCCAGATATTACCTGCTTAGGTAAGGTTATTGGCGGTGGTCTGCCTGTAGTCGCTTACGGCGGTAAACGAAATCATGCAAGAAGTTTCTCCTGCAGGTCCGATGTATCAAGCAGGTACTTTTAAGTGGTAATCCTTTAGCTATGGTCGCTGGTATTGCCGCTTTGACTTATATGGAAGAAAATAAGGTTTGCGAAAAACTGGAAAGCATGACTGCTATTTTAACCGGTGGCTTAGAACGTGCAGCATGCTAAAGCTGGCGTTCCGGTACAAGTACATCGTTTGGGGAGTATGTTTACCGTATTCTTCAATGATAAACCAGTAACTGATTATGATAGTGCTCTTTCCGCCAGCGACTTGGAAGCTTTCAAGATTTCACTTCCATTCTATGCTGGAGCAAGGTATTTACCTGCCTCCTTCTCAATTTGAAACAAACTTCTTATCTTTAGCACATAGTCCTGAAGATATTCAGAAGACTATTACTGCTGCTGAAGTTGCTTTTGCTGAGGTTACTAAGGCAAGAGGTCATAAAGCATAATATAGTACCGATTAAGGCCTTCCTATTGTTTCGGAAGGCCTTTAAATATTATTTATAGGAATGTTGTACGGAGTTTTATAATGAAAAAAAAGTATAATGAAAAAGTGATTTTCTTGTTAATGATGAGTATTATTTGCTTGAATGGTGTATCTTTTGCGCAATTACCTCCTGCAAAAATTGTTTTTCATAATATTGTAGATGGAGAGTGTCCTTTAATCCTTTAAAAAAATCTGTAATGCCTAAAAAATATATCAATATTTATGCATCTCCAGATATAAATTCTAATATACTTGAAGCTGTTGCTCCAAATGAATATTGTCAAATAAAAGCTTTAGAATTGCATACATATCCTTATGAAAATCAAGTAAATGCTAATAACCAAATATTTTATTATTTGTACTATGCTGGAGAAGGACATTATGTGATTTGGATTAATGATGAAATTAAAAAAACATTTACATGGGGGACTAACCAAATTGATACTAAGTCTGATTTATGGATTTGTATACAGTCTTCAAAGTCTAAGTTAGAAGGTTGGACTAAATTTGAGTCTAAAAATGACTGGTATACCGAAGTTGAGCTGGAATATTTTTATAATTAATTTATATTTGACGTAAAAATCCCTCCACATTGATATGTAGGGGATTTTGGTTTAGAAAATTTTATTTTAATACATAATGAGGATCTACATATTGACCATCGGCCATAACTTCGTAATGTACATGAGGACCGGTGCTGTAGCCGCTACTACCGGCAAAACCGATAATATCACCTTTAGCAACATGCTGACCGGCACTTACAGCTAAGCCGCTCCATATGACCATAAGCTGTTTCATAGCCATTACTATGATTGATACGCACAAAACGGCCGTATCCTCCATTCCAGCCGGCTTGTTCAATAGTACCAGCAGCTGTAGCATATATTGGCGCACCGAAATCTATAGCAATATCAAGACCGCAATGGTATTCATAACCACCGGAAACAGGATCTGTACGTCCACCGTATTCACTGCTGATGACACCGCCTTCTGTAGGCCAGCGGTCAGAAAGGATGCTAAAGTGCCGCTTACGTCCTTCAACTTCACCTAATAATTGGCTGACAGATTTTTTTTTGTAGTATCCAGCATATGCATGATGTTGACGTTTTGTGATTGAAGTACATTCATGGTTGCTGTAGCGTCCATAGGTTTTCCACTACCCTTGCCTGTGTAATTGCTGTTAGTTGATTCTGCATCTAAAGCAAAGATTAGTGGTGCTTTGTGCCTAATTTTACTGCTATCTACATCACGAATAATAGCACGGCGTAATTTTTTTCTAAGTTAGATATTTCAGCCATATCACGGAGCATTTTTCATTATCATTCAAAAGCTGTTGCAATTTAGTTTGCTGTTCTGCTTTATGTACTTTATATTGAGCATATTCAGGTGCTTCCTGACGATAGTCAGCCAGTTGATAATAAAATATCCAGCACTGCCGACGGCTACGGCAAATGCGCAGGCTACACCACCTGCTAGGGCTAGAAATTTTTTATACGAAAGCTTAACTATCTTACCATTAGGTAAGTGCATTTCGCAAAATTTGTCTTGCATTTTTATTTTCCTTCCTTAAACATTCCAAAATGTTCGCCGATAGCAAGTACTCTGTGCCCAACGAAAGGCACGTTTTCCAAGTCTTTGCGAGTTAAGCCGCCTACAGCTGTAAGGGGGCTATAGCGTAAGTCGGGATAGTCAAGTACCATCGCGAACAGAACACACCACATACCCAAACCTTCAGTGAGAGCTAAAACAAAAATAAATGACGCAACCCATAATACCGGAAGCAATCATCGGGCAGATGATGGTAGTTAAACTAAAGGTATAACCTGTATATTTGTAAATAAACGCCATATTGATAATAGCGGCTACAGCAAAATCGGCTACGGTAGCTAAGGATGCACCTTTAATGCCTAACTCAGGAATAGCAGTAAAATGCCAGCTTAGCAATACTTTTTAATAATGCAGGCCAGAATCATATTTATTACAGGAATTGCTGTTTTACCTAATCCCTGTAGAATACCGGTACTGATTTGATGCATACCTAAGAAGAGAATGCCTATACTCATGGTTTCAATAGCCCCTGCAGCTTTTGGAGCGTTATAAATCAGGGCTAGCTACCTTTTCACCCAAAAAATACAGTCCCATAAAGCAAGGAAAAGTAATAATCATTGCTACACGGAAAGCGATGCGGATTTTTTCTCTTATAGCTATTAAATTATGTAATGCTTTAGATTCCGAGATGGACGGTACAAGGCTGATAGTCATGGCAGCTGTAAAAATAGTTGCCAAGTTTACCAAAGGAACTGCCATACCGGTAAGATAACCGAAGAGCTCAGTTGCATGACGCACATTGAAGCCTGCTACTTCTAAACGCTGAGGTACGATTAAAAGATCCAGATTGGCACCGATAGGGTAGCATTAAGCTGGTTAAGGAAAACCGGCAGAGCCAGACGCAGTAATCTTTTTAATAATGTGACTGGCACTTTTCCTGCGGAACATTAGTATCTTGTTCTTTCATTTCTTTTTGCAGACGTTTTTTCAAACGACGATAGAACCACATTAATACTAATAAAGCACAAATCGCACCTACACCTGCACCCATGCTAGCGCCGCCTGCTGCATAAGCCAGGCCATAGGGCATGAACAAGTCAGCAAAGACAAGCATAGTAATAACGCGTGTCAGCTGTTCAACAACTTCGGAGGTTGCTGTAGGTGTCATGATTTGCCAGCCTTGCAGATAGCCACGGAAACTTGCTAGAAATGTGACAAAGAAGACTGCCGGTGCCAGAGCAATAATAGAATAGTATGCGCGGGCATCACGGATAATATGTTGGTTGATTAAAAAATCAGCACCGAAGAAGAGTGCCGACGAAAAAACCAATCCTGTTAATAAAAGTAACCTTAAGGATACTGTAAAGACTCGCTTAGCACCACGATAGTCTTTTTTGCTAATTTTCAGAGGTAATAATAGAAATTGCCACAGGGAACACCTGCAGAAGAAACGGTAATTGCCATCAGATAAATAGGAAAGCCCATCTGATATAGGCCGATACCTTCACCGCCTAAGACGCGGGATAAAATAATCCAGTTTAAGGAGCCGATGATTTTGACTACGATACTGGAGGCAGTAAGGGATTAGCTAAGTACCCTTAAAACTTACTATTGGAACTTTTGTATTCTCCTTTTTTTCACTGCTAGTTATACATTTTAATTATCCTCTTTTTACACGAAATGACAAGCTTTTTAACAAAATGTTTGACACAGGCTTTTTTCTTGAATATTTTTTTAGTATGATAAAATGAAATCAAATAAAAGAAGTGATATGATTTTATGAAAAATTAGCTATTTTAACTTCTAGTGTTGTGTTAGCACCGCTATTTCTGCAATGCTTGCAGCTCCCTGCAAAAGATTACTCTGCTGGTAGAGTGGCTTTGGATGGTGTAAATATGCCTTCTGATACTGAATATATGGCGAATGATGCAGTAGTTCAATTCCATCTATGCAGGTGCAACTTTAGGTTTAGGTAATAATATGGCTGTAAACTATAAATGGAACAGCTATGATGCTAACCATTTTGATACTGATACTTACCAATTGAATTTGATGTATAAATTTGCTCCTGGTTTGTCCGCTTATGCCGGCTACCTCCACTCCAATACTTCCGGTGCTTTGGGTGATAGCCAAGGTTCTGTACAAGCTGGTTTAGCGACAGAAGCTATGATGTAGTCTTTGCTACTGTTTGTGAGTAATGTTGGTTTTTGGCACTAACAACTCCGGTTATGAAATTGGTCTTAGCAGAGCTGTTGCAAGCAATGTAGATCTGAACATTTCCTATTATGATCAAAAAGTTGATGACGTACTGAAAGATGGCGATGTTGACTTTAAAGCTAAAGGCGTTAATGCTGGTGTGACTTTTAAATTCTAATTGTAAAAATCTACATATAATTTTTGTAAGTAATAGATAATTATTATTGACGACTTTGTAAGAGTGTGTTATTATAATACTCGTCAAGGGTGCACTGCTAAAGTGCTAAACATAAAATATTTAATTAGAATCAATACAAAAATTGGAGGAATATCAAATGAAAAAAAAAATTCGTATGTCAAGTTTGTGGTTATGTATATGAAGGCGAAGTTGCTCCGGAAAGATGCCCCTCAATGTGGCGCTCTCGGCTTCCAAATTCACTGAACAAGCAGGCGAAATGACTTGGGCTGCTGAACACGTTGTAGGTATCGCTTCCTGACGTTCCTGAAGATATCAAAGCTGACCTGCGTGCTAACTTCAATGGCGAATGCTCCGAAGTTGGTATGTACCTGGCTATGTCCCGCGTAGCTTTCCCGTGAAGGTTATCCTGAAATCGGTCTGTACTGGGAAAAAAGTCGCCTGGAAGAAGCTGAACATGCTGCTAAATTCGCAGAAATGCTGGGCGAAGTTGTAACTTCCTCCACCAAGAAAAAATCTGAAAATGCGTGTTGAAGCTGAAAAACGGTGCTACCGCTGGTAAAACCGACCTGGCAAACGTGCAAAAAGCCTGAACCTGATGCTATCCATGACACTGTTCATGAAATGGCTCGTGACGAAGCTCGCCATGGTAAAAGCTTTTTCGCTGGTCTGTTAGCTCGTTACTTCAACAAATAATTTAATAAAGATTTATCTCCCCTGCTACGCTTGTAGCGGGGGTTTTTATTATCTGTATGTGGATGTTATAATTTTAACTCCGGCTCGCTACGCTCGCCGATAAAAACATAAATAAAAAACTCCGTTGTCAGCATATAGCAAAACAACGGAGTACATAACTAGCTTTTAGCTAGCCATATTTTGTAGTTCTTCAATATGTTCGTTTTCAGTCAGTATATAAAAGAAAATCGCCAGGTAATATGCGTATTTCACCATTAGGAACAATTTGTTTTCTCCCGCTTAATATCTACTAACAAGGTATTTTCCGGCCAAAATATCCTTTATCATTTTACCTGCAATTTTACTGCCGTTACAAACGGCGATTTCTGCAATGTTACGTTGTTGGTAGATTTTGCGGTTGAGGAGGTTTAGCATTGAGAGAACGGTTTAGCAACTCTTCATAAATCGGCTTTGCTATGGAAAATTTCGGCAATAACAAATGCCAACATGGAGGCAATAGCCAAGGTCAGCAGCTTGCTGATAAAGAGGCTGTCATTTCCATAATCAATACTGTACCTGTGATGGGTGCACGTACAGAAGACGCGAATAAGCAATAACGACGATATTAGGTGCATAAATAGCTTCTAATAAGCCTAAGCTGATTAAAATATTAGCACAAATACTACCACTTAAGCGTAAACCGATAACCAGCATAGGCAGGAAAAACCACCGGGGAAACACCACAGCCGTAACTGATAAAGGGTGAATAAAATTTACCTGCTAAAAATAGTGCAGTAATTGCAGTGATACAGGGCTTTTGTGAGCTAAATGGTTAATTAGATTATTACCGCCACCTAAAAAACTTCTGGCAAAATAATAGCCTAAAATACCTGCTGTCAATAAAGCAAAAGCAATTTTATGCCATAGAGTTTTAAAAATAGGCAGATCATAAAAACGATGAACGTTTAATAGGCCTTGATTAAAGACTACACCTGCTAAGCCGGCGGACAATAGCGCGACAATAATTAAAAATTCCGTAATGGTTAATGGGTAAAAAGCTGTAAATCAGGGATATCAAAAATTGAAGCACGACCAAAAAAGAGCTCGGGAGATAACTGTTGCTGTCATAGCGGCAGCCATAGAGGGTAATAATACCATAATAGAAAAATTACGGTGTAATTCTTCTAAGGAAAAAAATAACACCTGCTAGCGGTGCGTTAAAAGCGGCGGCTAAGCCTGCACTTGCACCACTAGTCAGTAAATAGCGTTCTTCCATGCGTGTTCTGCCGAAAAGACGGCTGATACCTTGGGCGGCAACAGCACCTAACTGAATAGACGGACCTTCGCGTCCTAAGGACAGACCGGCACCGATACCAAGAATACCGCCTGTAAGTTTTACCCAAAGTACTCTCAACCAAGGCATTTTACTAAGCCCAATAATGCACCTTTAACCTGAGGAATACCACCCGCCGGCTATTGGTTCATAAATAGTCAAACGGTACAAGATAAAGCTGATGAAAGAGTAAAAAAAAAATGAACCAAGCTTTGCATTCCATAATAATTCACTATTGGTAAGATATTGGTATAACTTGCCACGCCAAAGCTCCGCTTCAGTTAGGGCAAAACGAAAAAAAGCTGATAACTAGTCCTGCAAAAACGCCTGTCATAATACCTTCGGCAAATAGACGTAAGCGGAAGCGATGCCAATCGCTGATGGATTTATATGTTTTAATAATTTGCTCTTGTTTGTTCATGGCCAACCTTCTTTGTTTGTGTATAGTATTCTTATATTATAACATAGTATAGCTAAAAAAAGAAAAACGGCGTATTTGCATACGCCGTAAAAATTATCTATATTATAATTTATTATTCAGCTTCTGTTTCAACAGTAGACACAAGATTTACTTGCTCGTTGTATTCAGGATGCATATTTCGGATTCAGATAATTTTTGGTATAAGCTAAAACTGCCAGAAATATTGTTGCCAAGCGAAGAATACTGCACCGGCAGCCCATTTGCCGGCATGGCGGAAAATGTGCTTTTGCTAAACCAGTTGCTAAGCC
>VOFC01006624.1_pt1 | contig 34280 bp, 66 predicted proteins | sample 5384161 | NCBI WGS metagenome assembly VOFC01 (sample SAMN12384722, study PRJNA508395) | human gut metagenome | isolation source: healthy gut B | host: Homo sapiens | reverse complement strand
GAGCACCACTACGCAACTGGCGGATATTCTCCGTTTTTGGGAGACTCCATGGCATCCAGACCACCCGGAAAAACGTCTACAGCGATATCCAACTGCTCGTGGATTCCGGTGTGGACATCATCTGCATCAAAAGCACGCAGAACCGCTACTTCTCGGCTCCCGGCTGTTGGAGCTGCCGGAACTGAAACTGCTGGTGGACGCCGTGGAGTCCTCCCACCTCATCACAGAGAAGAAAAGCACCGCCCTCATTGAGAAGTTGGGCCATCTCACCAGCCGGTACAACGCCGCGCTCCTGAACCGCCCCGTCTACATGGAGGGCACAGCCAAGCCGGACAACGAGGCTGTGTACTACGCCATCGACGCCATCCAGACGGCGATCCACGAACAGCGGCCATCTCCTTCCAGTATTTCGAGTATACGCCGAAAAAGAAAAGGTCCTGAAACACAAGGGGTTTACCGCTATGGCTTCAGCCCCTACGCCCTCATCTGGAACCGGGATTTCTTACGCCGTGGGCTGGTCGGAAAAAGCACGGCAAACTGGCCCCAGTTCCGTGTGGACCGCATGACGGCCATCCAGGATTCAGATGCCCCTTTACATAGCGGATCCGTCCTTTGACCCAGCGTCCTACATCCGGGAAATCTTTGGCATGTATCACGACATGCCCCAGCGGGTGACGCTGCTGTGTGAGAACCGCACCATGCGGAGCGTCATAGACCACTTTGGGGAGGATGTGGCCACAGAGGTGGTGGACGCCAAACACTTCCGGGCCACCGTGGATGTGGCGCCCACGCCGCCGTTCTTTTCCTGGGTGTTCACCTTCGGCGGCGCTATCCGCATCGAGGAGCCTGCGGATGTGCTGGCAAAGATGAAAGACATGGCCGCGTGGCTGCGTACATAAAAGACAAGAGGGATCCGCCCAGGAAACGCTGGGCAGATCCCTCTCACCTTTACGGGGCAGGAGGACCGCTGCGGGGGATGTATCCCCGCAGCGGTCCTCCTGATTTTAGTCCGAAAAGTATACCGGCCTGCCAATGGATGTAAAGCCCTCGATGCCGGTGATCACCACTATTGTTATATCCGCTGGCGCAGTGGATGATGAGCAGATTGCCGTTCTTCCCTGCCGCCAACAATGCCCACATGGGAGTCCTCTGGGTAGAATACCAGATCGCCGGGCAGCGCCTCGTCCCAAGCGATGGTGCAGTAACTATGCTGTGCGGCCGCTCCGCCCCGTGGCCGATGATGTACTCGCCGCCTGTGGCGTTATAGAATACCCAATCAACGTACCCTGAGCAATCCATCCCGTAGGGCCGGTAGGTGCCGGAACTGGAGCTGCCGGGGGCAGTGACCTGCATGGTGGTACCCCAGCGGAGTCCCAGCCGAGGACAAGGCTTTTGCCGCCCCAGAAGTAATTGACCTTACCCACCAGCTGGCAGGCGGTTTCTATGATCTCCCGGCGCTCGGCGCTCAGGTCCCGCCGGCAACGAGGCAAGCAGTTCCTTGGCGTCGGCCTCCGTCACAGCCAGATTCCCAATGGCCCCGCCCAGAAGGTCGAGATTCTCAACAGGTCATCCAGCATGTCGTTCTGTTCGTCGGTAAAGGCGTAGTGTTCCCGCATCTCGTCCACGGTCTTTCCCGTGACGGAGATGGTCAGGATGGTTTCCGTCCAGCTGTCGTCCTCGCCGTCGTCCGGGTCGCTGTCCGGGTGGTCTATGGTTTCCGCAGCGGAGGATAGGACGATACCATAGCCCAGAACACCTCCTTCAGCCGTGCCACCCGGTCGGCGTCCAGGGTGACCACATCCACGCCGTCATTGGTCCCTGCGGTTTTCACCGCAAACACCGCCACGACCTCCCCGCCAGTCCGGCGGGGCGCCGTCTATGATAATCTGGTCGTAGTCCCCGGCCTGCAGTTCCTCCAGCTTACCAGCGTATTCCTCATTGATCTGGGCGATGGCCGTACTGAGCGCCACAGAGGTACTGTCAGCAGGCTCGTTGGCGAACAGGATACCAAAGGGGGGAGGCGATTAACAGGCCGACGACACAAATCAGGACCAACAGGGCAAGGACGACAGATTTCCCGCAGCCGCAGCGGCGATCAGGCCTTGGCGGCGGCATAGATGGCCCGCAGGGCGTTTCCAGCCTTGGCAGCGGCCTTTTTTCGCCGCACTCCCCGCCTGTTTTGCCGCCTGGCCGGAACCGGGCCGTTTGCTGTGCCACATGGGCTGCTTTTTTGGCGCTCTGGGCGGCATCGGGTGGCCCCACGCCCCGTCTGGCGAGCCTCCCGGCATGGTCCGCTGTTTTTACCGCCCGCCTGGGGGCCGGCAACCGGCTTTGCGTGGCGCACGGCCCGTGCCGGCCTGCCTCCTTTATGGCAGGTGTTTTGCGTTTCCCTTTTGGCAGGGGGCCGGCATCTTGGGCAGGCTCCACCTTTGGCCGCATGGGCGATACAGTCCCGTCCCGCCTGCCCCCATTCCCAAGCAGTTCTGCCGGAAGACCGGCGATCTCCTACAGGCTGAGCAGACTCCCGCCCGCTGCCTGCTTTGGGTGACGCATCCGCTCGACTCTGTCCTTGCGCGCGGACTTCTGCGCTGCCTGCCGCCCGCGCTCCCGGATGAAGGGGTTGCTGGCCCTGGGTGCGCTCTGGTGACAGGCCGGAAACCTGCGTTTACCGTTTGAGCGCGCAGGTATGCGTCCTGGTCTTGATCCGCTGCCCGGCTTTTTCCGACCGATTCCGCCGGCTGGTCTGCCGCTGCGGCGTTGACACGGCTTTCCTGCTCCCGTGTGCGGACCTCCGGCACGGGATCCCCAGCGGCGGAATCCGCGGAACTGCCGTCGCGGGAGGCACGGTTCTTCCGTTTCTCCTATGAGCTTTTCCGCACCGCGCTCCATGCGGCGCATGCTGTCCGCAGTGGTATCCTCGATTTGGTCGCCGCCATAGTCATCCCGCCGCCCCTGCGGGCGGCGTCACGGAGCTGCGTCCGCAGGCGGTCCGTCCCATCCTCCAGGCCGCGATGGACCAACTTCCTTCGGTACGGCCGTTATCTTCTCCCGGATGGAGGATGTGGCCTGCGGCTTCTCCTTGATCTTATCCATCCAAGCACCTCCCCCATGGAAACGGGCCGCGTCACGCGGCCCGCCCCATCCCGATGGTGCCATCTGTGTCAGAGGGCTTGGTAGTCATCAATTTATACAGTCGGTTCTTCGGGAAGTTGTCCATGAAGGGTACGATAGCACTGCCGCACTTGATGAGGCCGCGGCCGGAGTCCACATTGGTGATGTAAGAGAGCTGGTTGTCCGAAATGTTCAGCAGCCGCGCCAGTTCTATCCGATCTGTCGCCGCCTGGTTGAGCATGATGAGGAACTCGCTGTTCGCCAGCATGGCGCGGGCGGTGTGGGACTGGAGGAGGTCGTCCACATTCTGTGTGATGCCGGTGCAGCAGGCCCGGTATTTGCGGACGCGCTTCCCAGAGGGTGAACAGGAAGTTCGCGCTGTACTCATGCTGGAACAGCAGATAGATCTCGTCAATGTAGATCCAGGTATTGCGCCCCTGCTGGCGGTTGCGGATGACACGATTAAAAATGCTGTCCAGCACCACCAGCATGCCCACAGGCAAAAGCTGGCGGCCCAGATCCCGGATGTCATAACAGAGGATGCGGGAATTGGTGTCCACATTGGTGGGCTTTGCGAAGGTATTGAGGCTGCCGTCCGTGAACAGCTCCATGGCCAAGGCCACGTCCCTTGCTTCTGGCTCCGGCTGGCGGAGCAGCTCGGCATGGAAATCCTGCAGGGTGGGCACCTGGGCGCCGGTGTAGCCCCTGCGGATGTACTCCCGATAGCACTGGGCGGCGCAGCGGTCGATGATGGACTTCTCTTTGGCGGAGAGTTTCCCGGATCCCATAAGTTGCTCACACAGAGACAGCAGGAACTCCGATTTCAGCACCACCGGGTTTTCCCCCTCGCCGTAGCCCTGCTCCATGTCCATTGCATTGATATGGTTGGGAGAGGTGGCGGAGATGTTGATGACCTGACCGCCCAGTCCTTCGATGAGGGGCGGTACTCGGATTCCGGATCGATGACGATGATATCGTCCGGCGTGCGACAGTTCTCCGCCAGGGGCCAGCCCCACCATCTCGCGCTTGGCGGTGAAGGACTTGCCGGAGCCGGACACGCCGAGAATGACAAAGCCGTTGGCGTTGAGCAGCTCCCAGCGGTTGGCGAGGATGAGGTTCTTGCTGATGGTATTCTGCCCGTAGTACACGCCGCCCGATGGAGGATCTCCTGGGCCTTGAACGGCATGAGGACGGCCAGCGCCTCGGTGGTAAGGGTGCGGAGGGGCATCGATGCGGCGCAGGCCCAAAGGGCAGCGCCGTCACCAGCCCCCTCCGCCTGCTGCCAGTTGAGGGTGGAGAGCTGACACGGTGCTTGCGGGCAATGGACTGGAGGGTTTCTGTGTCGCTGTCCAGTTCCTCCTTGCTGTCCGCCAGATGCACCAGCGTCACTACGGCGAACATCATGCGCTGGTCACGGGTGGTGAGATCGTCCAGCATCTCACGCGTTTCTTTCCGCTGCTGCTCGAGGTCATATGGCACCACGGCGGAGAAGTTGTTGTTGCTGTTCTGCCGCCGCTGCCAGTTGGTCACATTGGTTTCCACGTCCAGCAGCCGGGACTGCATCTCACGCACCGCCTCGTCCGTAGGGGACAGGGGATCACATCGATGGACAGCATGAGACGTCCGGTTTAGTCCCGTAAGCTCATTGATCATGGAATCCTTGATATAGCTGGCATACTCCTTGAAACATTGCCCGGCCATATTTACCGCCCAGGATGAAATGATCCTTTCGAAATTCCATGCTGTCCGGGCAGATGGCATCCTTATAGGAGGCCCCTTCCGCATGCTGTCCTTCAGGTTGAAGTGGAACTCCGTTTCCTCACCTACCCGGTAGAAGTCGTGGAGGATCCGCAGACGCTCGATGGCGTCCAGTTCCTCGCTGTGGGAGTCCATGTATTGAGCCGGCTGGTGACGTCGTGGACCGTGACACGGTCAAAAAAGGTCCTGGCCTCATCTACATTTTTCTTATGGGTGGATACGGTGATGTACCGCTCCTGCACCACGCTGTTGGACGAGTCGGTGACCTTGTCCGTGAGCATGGCATTGTACTCGGCCCGGTATCCGTCCAGAAAATCCCCGCGGGCGGGAGAAGGATGGTTTCCTCGAAGTTCTGGCGGTTGAGCCGCTTGTTGTTGATGGTGATCTTGGTGGTAGAGCCGGTGTCCAGTGCGTTCAGCAGCTCGGAGTGGCTGAGAATATGGCCGTCTTATCCTCTTTCGAAGCGATGGCGTAGTTGATATCCGAAAAGCGGATGCACTTGTAGAGAACTTGCTCCCAAACTGAAAAACCATCCGGCCAGATGCAGCGGATGGGGATGGTGTCCTGTACAGATCTTGGTACGGTAAATTGTTCCTTATCCTGCCTCATCGTATTCTGCAGTGTTTTAATCAATTTCAGGGCCTCCTTTCATACTCGAACGCTCCATGAGCCGCGCATACAGGTTGTCCAATTGGAAGACGAGCCGGTGAGGATATAAAAATTCCGTGCGGATATAAGCAAGTAGAAACCGCTCCAGCGTCATGCCGTTATACTGGAAAAATCCGCCGAGAGCGAAGGGGAAAGCGTACAGGACGCAGACCTATCCGATCTCGGCGGTAGCCAACACGGAGCGCAGGCCGAAATATACGCCTACGGCAACGGCGACGGCCAGCAGCGCGAAGATGAGCTGGCGGAGCGACAGCCCAGGCTCTCCTGATAATTTCGGACCTCTTTGTTGATGCGTACCTCGATTGGATTTCACCTCCGTTTCCGTTCCTGGACTTTTGGCGGACAAGAGTTGCTGTGTCTGCCGGGATATGCTAACATCAAAGTGAAAAAAATAGCGGGAGGGTGTACCCATGTTCTATGCATATATTTTTCTGGGAGCCGGGATCCTGATCTTGTCCATCCTGTTCCACCTGGCTGCGGTGTTCCGTCTGACGATCCCGCTGCTGTATGCGCTGGTGGTGCCGACGCTGCTGAGCGATTGGTACTACGCCCACTACACGCTGGCCAATGTGATCTGGTACATTCTGCTGGCGGTCACGGTCCTGTCCTGGGTGTACTCCCTGGTGCGGAAACTCTCCGCCATCATGGAGCGGCGCCGGCGCGGGAAAGAAAAAAGAGGAAATTTTGATCCAGCGGGTGCGGGAGGCCGGCCGCAACGGCGGCGGTATCGTCCATATTGACGACCTGCGGGATTAACCAAGTCCCATCAACTCCCGCACCAGCCGGTCGCTCATCTTGATGGCGCCCACCAGAACCAGCATATTGAAAACCAATTCCCCGATATAGTTTCCAAACGATGGTAGCGGCAGCCATGGTGTCGTCCGCAATAGCGGGAGGCGCCGCGGCAAATTGGGAAAAGATAATACAGGCCAAAACGATCATACAGCCCTCCAGGCAGATGGCGGCGTAGCTCTTGATAAAAGCCACGCCGATGCTGCCGGAGGGCTGTCCTCGCGAAACTGGCCAGAGGATGGGTGCAATGGCCGATGCCATGTAGAGTTTGAAAAAGCGGGAATAGACGGTCAGTATCATGACCAGCGAGAACCCAGATAAACAGGGACCCCAGGAGCGTTACCGCCCACAGCGGGATACTCTCCAGGAAGCCCACATCCTCGATGATGGCCACCATCTCATCCGGCAGTGCCGTGTCGGACATGGCCGTGAGGCCGGAGGCATCCATGATGGTGGACACCGCCCCTGAGCGATGCTGAACAGGGCCATCATCAGCTCCAAGCCGTAGGTGACGGCCCCCTGCGCCAGCGCGAACCGCACAAAGGTCTTGACCGCCACCTCCGGGCGCTTGAGTTCCGTAAAGCTGCCGCAGGTCTTGACTACGCCGGCGACGAAAAACAGTACCAACAGAGCGTAGCCGATGGCTCTCAGCGCGTCATGGATGTTGAGAATGACGTCCCAGATCCCGCCGCCTTTGAATTCTTCCGGCGACGTGGAGATGAGCGTCCAAATCTCGGTGAGTTTTCATTCCAGGTAGCAAGGGCTGAGTTCAGGTTGTCAACGATCCAGTTTCCACTTCCATTGTGCATCACCTCCGTGTGGGAAGGGTGCCAGCGGGGAGGACGCCACGTGCGCCCTCCCGCTTTGCCCACTCAGCCGGTGATGAGGGTGAGGATCTCCTTGGTAAATGTGATCACAATGCCGCCAGCGATGGTGAGCATGCCGTTGGCGCGCTGGGAGGGGTCGTGGCTCTTGAGGGACAGGCCCAGCTGGAGGACGCCGAAGCCCAGCAGGATGAGGCCGATGGCCCGGATGAGGGAAAAGATGAAGTCGCTCAGATTCGTCACAACCGCCAGTGGGTCGTCCGCCGCGAAGGCGGGGCAGACGGTCATGACGGCGACCAGCACAAAGCAGGAAAGCATTGTGTAAATGCGCTTGACCCGCTTTTTTCGAATTTATGATTCATGCTGCATTCTCCTTGTTTTCATTGGTGTCATCGGTGGAAAATGCCGCAAAAAATTCATGTCCAGAAATCACCGGTGCTTGGTTCTGCCTGTGGTGAATATAGGGTGGCCCGCCAGCCAGTGAGGTTTGCCGGACGGCGGGATGTTTCATTAAATCGTATTTCAGGTCCATGACCGGTCCGGCACCGCGAATGAGCAGGATGGCGTACCGGTTGTCCAACCGGCGCACTTCGTCCGGCGTCAGCAGCTCCCGGCCGCTGATCTGCATGTTGGTGGACCATGAGCCGGACTTACCTTTGGTTTCCCCTGAGTCTTGGTATCGATGGTGGACTTTGCCGAGGGCCTCGGAATATGTACTTGTGGGTGCTGGACTCGTTGCCGCCGAGGTACAGTAGAGTGTCCGAGTTACCGGGGATGGTTTCCCAGGAGTCTTTGAACTGCTCCTTGATCTGCGCCATGTTCTGGATAATGGTGCTGCAGGAGATGTTTCTGGATCTCATGGTTGCCAGTTCGCGGGGCAGCCCCGGCAAATTGACCGAGGGCGCCTCATCCAGGATGAAGTGGACATGCCGTGGCAGCGGGCCGTGGTGGATCTGGTCTGCACAGTAGTAGAGGGTCTGGAACACCTGGGAATAAAGCAGACTTACCAAAAAAGTTATAGGTATTGTCATTGTCCGGGATAACAGCGTACAGGGCACATTTCTTCTCCCCAGCGTGTACAGATCCATATCGTCGTGGTCCGTGATGGCCCGGATCTGGGGCAGGTTGAAGGGGCCAAGCGCACAGCGGTGGACACAAGGATACTCTTGGAAGTCTTGCCCGCCGCCATCTTAAAGACCTTATATTGCCGGACGGCGACGCTGTCCGGCTTCTCCCGTTCAATGGCGCTGAACAGCAGATCCAGCGGTGAGACGTGGTCCTCGTCGTCCTCCTTTACCTCGGCGTATTCCAGCACGCGCATGACCATAGAGAAGTTCTGCTCATATTCCGGGGCTTCCTGGAACAGCATGAGGATGATGGCCTGCAGGAGTGCGGTCTCAGCTTTCGTCCAAAACGGATCCGACTCATGGCTGTTCTTGGGTGTTGTGGCTTGAATGAGGTTATTGACAAGCCGCAGGGCATCCTTCTCGTCCCGGAGATAGCAGAAGGGGTTGTAGCCGTCGGACTGCTGCAGGTTGACCAGATTCAGCACCCGAATTTCATAGCCTTTGCTTTTGAGGTAGCCGCCGGTGGCAGTCAGCACCTCCATTTTGGGATCGGTGATCACATAGTTGGCGTTGGCCTCCAGAATGTTTGGGCAGCACATAGCTGCGGGTTTTTGCGGCGCCGCTGCCGCCGATGACCAGTACGTTGAGGGACCTGCGGTGCTTGTGGGTATCCAGCCCCAAACGGACATTTTGTGTCAGGGGCTTATTCTGCTTTTGACAGAACATAGCGTTGACCTGTTTGGGAGACGCCCACTGTGCCGAGCCGTGTTCCTCGCCGTCCCGGGTGCGGCCCTGTGTGGTGCAATACAGGCAGATGCCTATGATGTACGCGCCGGTGCAGGCGAGGATGCTCATCAGGCTGTGTTCCGTCCAGCGGATCTTCAAAGGAGTCTGCAGGGCCGCGATCAGGTTCGTCAGCAGCTCCGGCAGGCCGTTCCCGAGGGACTGGGCAATCAGGAGAGCGGCCCAGACCACGGGGATGTAGAGAAACAGATACGGGAGGATCCCTCCCGATCTGCCCGGTTTATTCAGCGGCATTCACCTCCAACTGAAAAACAGGGGCGCACCGCATTGGTACGCCCATAGGCTGATGGGATGTATGCCCGTTTGATCAGTCCTGTTCGAAGGGATACAGGATGTCCACGCCGAGGGTGTGCATTCGGTCCTCATACTGCAGGAGGCCCCGCAGGTCGTGGCCCCGGTAGATCCGATCCTGTTTACAGGACAGGATGTAATCCATTTTCTTTTCGGCAGCCTCCCGCGCCAGGAACCGGAGGCTGGGCCTCCGGAGGTCCCATCCGCACATATAATCTTTGTATACGCCGACGATCTGCAGGCTGTTTTTTCCGCAAATTGGCGCAGGTAAGTGTCCTGTCCGCTGATACCGATCTCGTCTGCTGCCGGATTGTTCGTGTTCACCCGAAGATACAGCCAGCAGCGTTTTCCCCGCAACTGTGCCTTGGGCGGCAGGCTCCCGTGCGCGAACAGCCTTTTCAGCAGTGCCATATCCTCCAGGAGCAGGAATCCTGCGCTGCCGGTGCGTCCTCTGTAGTAGTAAACGACTTTCATGGTATCTGGCCTCCTTCACTTTTTCAGTAACGCAACCATACCTGAACCGGCCCAGAATATCCAGCACTTTCCCCGAACAGCACCCAATTATCTGGTCTTGGTACGCGTCTTGGTTTTCTGCCTGGCCGGGGCGCGCCGCCGCTGTTCCTCCAACTGTGCGCGATAGTCCTGCAGGCGGCCCTCAACGGAGGGCCGATCATCACTCGTCGTCCTCGCCGCGCTCCCGGCGTGCATAGGAGAGCTGGTGCTGGTATCGCGCGAGGCGCGTCCCGACCGGGAATCTTTTTTTGGCGTTCCAGGTTCCTTCTCCGGTTGCCGCTCCCGTTCCGGCTGCTCCTTCTGGGGGACTCCGGCTGCTGGTACATCATTTTCTGGAACACCAAATTGGCCCGTTCCACCTCTGTGGCCGGCATGACAACATCTACCATGCTTTTGGGGTCCATTGGAGGATCTCTGGAGTTTTGGATGGCCGCATAGAGCAATTTCGGTTCCCGCGCCTTGTGCCTGAACTCCCGGTATTCCTCCTGTGTCATGGGGAATACCCGCAGATCCGTGTCTGCTGCAGCATCTTACCCATGCGGATCTTGCCGCTGATCTTCTTGTGGCTTTTCGCCAGCGCCAGCGATATGGCCCAAAAGATTCTTCATTGCCGAACCAGTCAGCCGAACTGCGACCTCACCACCAGAGAGCATCATGCGGACCAGTTGGTCCGCAGCTTCACCTCCGATATTCATCTCGTTCCACCTCCTTTGCCTTGGCCTCGGCCACATGGATGTCGTGTTCCATCTGAGGCCGGTTCCGCTCAATGGTATCGCACATGGAAATCTCCTTCCGCGCCCGCCGGATCTCACGGTTGATATCCGCCAATTGCCGGTACAACTCCGCCTTTTCCGCCATGAGCTGCTCCCTATGGATCCCGCACTGCTCCAGCGCAGAAACGGCGTCCATGTAGCGGGCGAAGGGTTCCTCCATGCCGGGCATGCCGGACTCATAGCAGTCCTTTGCCGGGCGAGGGCCTCCGCGTCGGAGAGGGCGTCGTAGAGTGCCCGCCGCTTCTTTTTCCGCACATTGAGGATGGTGCGCTGCTTGGTAAGGCTGGCCAGCGTTTCCTCTGTGCGGGTGCGGACGGATTGCAATCCCTCTGCCGAGGAGATGGCATGCTCCCGCAGGAAGGCGAACTGCTCCTTGTACTGCTCAAACTTCATGATCTCCCGTCTGAGATGGGGCGTCATCCTCGGCGGGTACTGCCGCTGCCCGGCCTTGCCCAGCAGATAGAGGTAATGGACATACAGGGCCATGAATCCTGTGTACTTCTGAGGGTGGCGCCTGCGGTACGGCTGGTACCGCGGCCGGTAGATGATGGCGGGGCGCGTACCTGCGGCAATGGCATCAGATTCCCTCAATGGCGGCGCGGATGCCGTCCTCGGTGAACAGCGGGTCCTTTCGGCCCGGTTCATGAACCGTTCCTGGCCCGGCACCTTCCCGCCGGGTCTGCCGAGGCCCGTTCCGCTGGGCCGAGGCTGGCCGCGAAGGCGATTCCCAACCATGCTTGATCTCGTAGCCCTTGTGCTCCATGAGCAGGAAGAAGTGGCCCAGGTCGTTGGCGTCCTGGATGGCGTCCCGAAGATCCGCTTCCAGCATGGCGCGGAAGGTGGGCTGGCCCCTGGTCTGCCGGAGCCACTCAATGTAGCTGACGGCCTTATCTGCTTTTCCCTCCATGATGACGGACAGGCCGTGCTCCCGGCACAGCCGGTCTGAGATGGCCCGAATCTGGCAGTAATAGCTTGTGGCATTGCTATGATATTTCTCTCCGGTGTCCGCATTTACCGAGTTGAAGATGGTATGGGCATGGATGTGCTCCTTGTCCACATGGACGCCGATGACCGCCTGGTAGCCGGGCAGATGCTCTGCCGCGAACTCCCTGGCGATCTCCAGCGCCAGCTCCGGGGTGACCTCGCCGGGCTTGAAGGACTGGATGATGTGATAATACTGGACGCCGTCTGTTTTGCCCATTGCACGTTTCGTATCCAGCATCTGCCTGCATGCGTGGCCGGGATCGCAATTCAGATAGGCTGTAAGAATCTGTTCGTTAGTCTTATCGCCATTGAGCACATAGTGGATGCCGACATCAGACGACCTTTCCTGGCAAGAACTTTTTTGTAACAGCCATTTACTTTTCGCCACTTGGTACATGAGTTCATAGACACGATCCAGCATATACAGCCCGTGTTTGGCATCGTCCGGTTTGGCAATTCCAGCATTGACACTGCGGGCGATTTGATTGATATTGTTGCCGATATGATGGATCTCCGTGCGGAGGGGCTTTGATCTCCTGAGAAGGGACGCGCGCGAACCTCCGCCCCCCAGAATGAGGCGCCGGAGGTAGGCGGTTTGGAAAGGCCGCAACATCGGGTGCTGTTCTCCAGCAGCGTTTTTTTCCTCTTGGGACAGCCGTAGGCAAATCTCGTATTTCTTCTGCATGCTCACTCCTTCCACGGCTCACAGCCGGCAATTTTCCGCCCGCAGGCGGCATAGGGGTCAGGGGAAGCCCCTGCAAGCGCGCAAAAAGATATCTTTGCGCGATGCTTACGCCATCGCCGCCGAAGGCGGCGGTGGCCTCGCCGCGCAGGGCGCGGCCATTTTTTCAAGCGGTAGGTGGATTTCAATTCCCTCTCCTGCGGAAAAGAAAAATGCTCACCGCTCACGGGCCTTGAGGTTCAGGTTATCCCGCGGGACGCCGGCCAGATCAGTTCGCGCTTGTCCCGCACATACGCCGCATAGCGGGCGTAGGCGTAACCTTCGCTGTCAACGAGGATGCCGTCCTGCCGCCTGCGGGCGGTGACCAGCAGGCAGCGGAAGCGGCCGAACTTCTCGCTGTACCCGGTGAGCTGGGTCCTTTTTGCGGCGATGAAAGGGGCGCTCGGCCAGCAGGTCCGCTTGAAAGCGGCGGTATTTGGATTCCGGCAGGATGATCTCCCGCACCACCGTAAAAGGCGCGGTCTTGATGATCGGGGTGTCGTTTTGCAAATCAGCAACAGAAGCCGCCTTTCTGAAAAATCGTGCTTGCTGCTCTTTTGCTATGGTGCAGACCTCCCTTCAATGGCAGGGCGTGTCATTGGACGTCCTTGCCGTCCACGGTTGAAAAGCAAGGGCGTGTCATTGGACGTCCTCCAGCGCCTGGCGGATCCGGCCTCTGGCCAGTGCGGCATAGGCGTCCGTGACTTCGATGCCGGTGGCGGAGTAACCCTCCAGCACGGCCGCCAGCACGGTGGTACCGGACCCAGCGAAGGGGTCCAGGATATGGCCACCCGGCTCCGTGATCTTCACCACATCCCGCATGAGCTGGAGCGGTTTCTCCGTCAGGTGGATACGGTTCTGGGGATTGCCGTACTTGAATACGCCGGGCAGACAAGGGACGGGGCGGCTGATGGGCATATCCCCGTTGGAGCCCCAGACAATGTACTCAGCCTGCTGGCGGAAGCGTCCCTTCTGGGGCCGGCTGTTGCCCTTGTCCCAGACGGCAGTGCCGCGCCAGATCCAGCCCGCCCACTGGAGGGCGTCGGTAGCCGCAGGGAGCTGCCGCCAGTCAATGAACATGCACACCGGAGCGCCCGGCTTGCAGGCCTTCCGGGCATCGCCAAGCCACTCCGCCGCCCAGCGCGTCCATGACCGCTGGTCCTTGGCGTCCCCGTCAAAGGGCGGCGGGCATGGTCGCCCATGTTGGAGTATTTCTTGGCCGTGGACTTGTTCTTTTCCGCCTGGGTGCGCCCGCCGGATGCGTAGGGCGGGTCTGTGATCACCGCGTCGAAGGTCCCAGGCGCAAAGCCGGACAGCACCTTCAGCGCGTCGCCTTGGATGATTTCCCACTGGGGGTTATCGCTCATAGGCAGGTTTCTCCTTCTTCTTATTCTTTTTGGGTGTTTGCAGTACAGGTTCCTGATATTCTTCCAAATGCACTGTTCCGTCTTTTTTCCGTTATGATTGCAGGCCGGTGGACCCGCTGGCCGAGATCCAGCAGTGTTCCTTCGATGGCATCCGCTACTTCGCCTATATAATGCATATCCCAGGGAAATTCATCTTCCGTCTTGTTGAGGAAGGTGAGGATCGTTTGGTAAACGGCATTGTCGATGGCATCCAACTGCTCGATCTGCCTGCCTGATAATTCGATCTCCAGTTCTTCTGGCGGAATGTTGTCCACCATCACATCATCGCTCCTTCCCTTGCTTGGTTCGCCGGTGCGGGGGGCTTTCCCAGCTCCTTCTGGTCTGTCAGGACAGGGATCCCCAGCCTCTCGGCGTGGTTGATCTCCGCCCACATGCCCTCCGTCCAGACGGGGCCGTAGACGTTGACCTGCTGGCAGGACTCCACCAACCGCAGGCCCATCTCCCGTGCCGCCTGATCCTGTGCCGGGTTTTCCGGGTCGGCAATGGGCGGAAACATCAAATGGGGGCAGATGGGCACGTTGCCCGCTGCGAATACCTCCCGCGCTTTATCTCTGGCGAAGGCGATATTCTTCTCCACCTCGCCGCGGAGCGGGGCGCAGATGTAAACGAGTTTCGGGCCGTCCTGCCGGCGCTCCGTCACACGATCCCGAAACACGTCCAGGTACTCGCTCACAGCCTGCCGCATGGCGGAATAGTCCGCCGCGGATGGGCGGAAGGCATATCACTCCACTTTCCCGCTATCTTCCCAGATATGCGGCGCTACGCCATTACGGAAGTTGGGGTTGCCCGGCACTTGCTTGACGCCGAGGACGTCCTTCAGCCGGAGGCGGAGCTTATCTACTACGCCGTCTGTGCGGTTCAGCACCGTAACGCTGATGACGTCATAGTGGTCCGCGTGGCCTGATGTCACAAACTGCACACGGGCACGGAGATCCTTTCCCAGCGTTCCCAAACAGGCCCGGCCTGTAAACTTGGGGCTGCCGATCACCGTGCCGTCTGCAAACAGTTTCCAAGTTCCTGTTCGTAAAATGTCATCTCGCCGGCCCATCCTTGGTGCGTTTTGTTTTGGATGGGTCCTCATGGTACTCATAGGTGCTTTTTATCCGCAGAGAGATAGAGGTCAAAGTCTGCAAGGTCGATCCCCATGATATCCGACGCCAGTTCATACGCCTCTCTGGATCCGGGTTCCGGGATGTTTGCATCGATCATTTCTCCGTTTTTGTATACAGCCTCTCCCACATTGCTCCCGATGTCCTCGTCTGCCCAGCAGTAGGAGATAGTCTGATCCGGGTACTTTCTCGAAAGGGCCTCCAAAATTGTCGGGACGCTGCTCCAGGCAGTAAAGAACTCCAGGGTATCATCATCCTTACCCAGTTCCACACAGGAATACGCATTCCATTTGGTTCCCCCAATTTTTATTACACCACTCGTACCAGGTGGGGGAACCGTACTGCTGAATATTCTCATACGCCTGTTTCCCAAGCGCCCATTCCTCCGGATGTTCTTTTTGGAAAGCTTCCGCGCCGGCTTTGTCACCAGTTATAAACCGGCGATATGCGTCAAGGCCGTTGGTTGTCCTGGTTCCGGATTCAATGTCTAAGGCTTTTGGCATAGGGATGAGTTTGTTAAAATCGATGCTCCCGTAAACACCATCCTTCTGGCGCAGATCCCGCAGCATTTGATGGAAAGCGGCGACCTGCTCCGGCTGATCTCCAAATGAGATCAAATTTGTGATATGATTTGGCATGAAACCTCCCTTCACCGCTATGCGGCGTTTTCCATAGGCTGAGTTGTTCATCTTCACGCCGAAAACCTGCGTCAATTTCCGAAAATGTCGTGGTCGGTTAAACTTCTCAGTGACCTTTCCCGGCAGGGCCTGCAGTTCCAGCATCCTGGCCCACAGATCCGGGTGGTGGTCATAGAGATGGCGGAGTTCCCGCCGCCTGGCGTTGGGGCAGAACCAGCAGCCACCCCTGTCGGTGAAGTCATAGACAGAGCAGCCCCGCCTCCCGGCAGAGCTGCTTTTGCGTCCTGTTCCGTATAGCCATACTTGTCCAACAGGGAAACACGGCGTCCGTCCCAGCCGGAAAGCAGCCGCTCCTGCTCATCCCCTGGCGATGCCGATGTATTGACCGTGTCCGGTGGGAGGGTTTTCTGGTACCGCAAAATCGGTTTCAGTTTGCAGTCCCGCTGGACGGCGCATCGCCCACAGATGGGAAAAAGGCGCGGAGTAGGCCCTTTTCGGCCCGCGGGTGATCCGCCCGGTGAACAGCCCCACATAGGTCTGCCTGAGCCACGAAGAATGCGGATCTTTACGCCCATGCGCTCCAGTGCGGGGATGGCCGTGCCATAGATGAAGTCCCGGTGTTCCGGCACCTCGCCGGAGATATGGCTGTCAAACATAACTTCGCAGTACACCGCCTCATCCAGCGGTTCCCCGTAACGGAGCGCCAGCAGGATGGTGGCGATGCTGTCCTTATCCAAAAGAACAGGATGCTATATATTTCAGCCGCCACCATCTCCGTGATCCAACTGCGCACACAGCTCCGCAAACTTTCCGGCCTGCCGGTCTGCTCCCACGGCAGGTTTGCCCTGGTAAAGTGGCCATAGTTGCAGGCGTCCGCAAAAAATCGGCTGGTTCAACTGCAGGGTATGGATCATACCTGCGGGCGTGAGGTCAAAGAAACAGCGGACCGCCTGTTCCAGCAGTTTGTCCGGTATGTACCGGTGAGGTGGGTATCCACGTCGACGGCCACCGGATCGGCCCGCCCGATTGCATAGGCCAGAGCGACTGTGCATTTCTCCGCGAGGCCGGCGGCCACAATATTCTTGGCGATGCAGCGGGCCATGTAGGCGCCGCTGCGGTCCACCTTGGTCCCATCCTTGCCGGACAGCGCGCCGCCGCCGTGGGGGCCAGCCCTCCATAGGTGTCCACCATCAGTTTGCGGCCGGTCAGGCCGGTGTCCGCCTCGATCCCACCCAGTACAAAGCGGCCGGAGGGATTGATGAAAATCTCCGTGTCCTCATCCGCGGGGAAGATGCGGAGGGCTGGCTGGATGACGAATTCCAGCAGTTCCTCCCGCAGTTGGGACAGATCCTTATCCTCCGCATGCTGGCAGGAGGGACGATGGCGGAGATCCGCCGGGGTGCGCCGAAGACATACTCCACAGACACCTGCGCCTTTCCGTCCGGCCGCAGGCCGCTGATCCTGCCCATCGTCCGCGCACAGGTAAGCAGGGCGGTCCGGTGGGCCAGCACTACCGGCAGTGGCAGGAGATTTTCTGTTTCACTGCAGGCGTAGCCGTACATGATGCCCTGATCGCCGGCACCTGCTTGGCCGCTCGTCTGCGACAGCGTCTGCAATGTCCGGGCTTTGGGGGTGGATGAGAACCTCACATCAAAGTCCCTGCAGTTGTATCCGGCCCGGCGCACCGTGTCGCGCACGATGGAAGAGATATCCGGGATCGTCAGCGCGCTAATCTCGCCGGCCACCACAAATTTGCCCGCTGTCGCCAGAACTTCACAGGCGACGCGGGCGTTGGGGTCGTGTTCCAGGCAGCAGTCCAGCACAGTGTCCGCGATGGTGTCGCAGAGCTTGTCCGGGTGGCCCGCCGTGACAGATTCCGCTGTCAAAACAGTTTTATCTTTCATGCTCATTCTTTCTCTCTTTTGGGGAGCGGGAACAGCATCTCCCGGCTGTACAGGGATTCATATTTTCGAAGCTGTTCCGGCGTCAAAGACACAAAGGTTTCCCCACCGAGGCCAGCCAGAAAAAAGGTGCCGCACACAACATCATAGGGATCTCCGTTTTCCAGCCGGAGGAGGCGGTTCGGCTGCAGACCGGCAAACTTGCCGCTGCTGTTAAATATAAGCGCCACGGGATCCTCATAGGGGTATGTGGCGTCGATGTCCCCGCCGACAATCTCCTGCATGGCCTGCAGGGTGTCTGGGATCTGCCGGGGATATGGCGGTTTCCCCCGGCTCTACAACGAGGATTGTCAGATGGTTATCGCTCATGGCAATCCTTCCTCTTGGCGGGAGCGCCCTGTTGACTGCTGCGGCCTGTATCCCGTTGCACAACTTCGCGCTCCCGTTCTATCTGTTGGAACATTTTTTAGCGTTTCCCGAAATGCCACATATTGCCGGATCCGTTCCGGGTCATCTGTAATTGTACGCACAGTTTCCCAAAAGGGACTCCCATGTAAGCTGACATCTTCCTGTACAACCAGCGCCGGCCGCTCGCCATTCTCCATTGTGACACGGCAATCCCGCAGATCTTCCGCATGGTCATAAACACCATACGCGATACCAACGATTTTCAATGTTTCCAGTGCATCTACGGTTACGGAAAATCCTGTGGAATTCATGTGCAGTTCTCCCGTCAGAGAGATGGTTTTTCTTGCCATACCGCGCCTCTCTTTTCCTTTATCGCTCATGGTGGCCCTTCTTCCTGCCTGGCTTTTTCGCCGGAAAACAGATCCATTTCCTGCATGCGCTCGAAGTGCCGGGCTTGCCGCACCTCGTCGTGCACATTTTTCAGCGCAGCCTCCAGTTCCGGCACCGGCAGGCCCGTTCTGGCGGTATCCCTCCAGAATGCCGCCATAGTAGGCGGGAGAAGGGATGGCGGGGTCCGCCACAGTTCCCCGCTGTCATAATGTAGGCCATGACGGTCACGTCTTTTCCGTCACCGGTGTGGACCGTGATATCCTCTTTTTCGTACAACCGCGGGTATCCCTCATAGACGTCCCAGAGATTGCTCACACTCCGTCGTCAGTTTCCACAGCAGGCCGTGGACCTGGCTGCCGGGCAAAGGCTCGATGGTGGCGACGCCGGTCCCGCGCCGGTTGCCGCGGAACCGCAGTTCATAGCCGTCCAGCACCGCAGGTCCAACCACTTGAGCGGCAGGACAGCGGATCGCCATCTGCTCCAAATTGATATTGCTGCCATAGGCAAAATACAGCCGTTCCGTCATATCAGTTCTCCAAAATCGTGAGAGCGCCCACTTTCGCCAACTGGGCAAACATCATGCGGGCCTGCTGCTCCCACATCCCCATCCGGCAGTGGGAAGTCCAGGCCGGTGGTACGCACCACATTGTTTCGCAGGAACCAGATGTAACTCTCCGTGTCAGGGAACCCGTGGGGTCAAACACACGGGCGCGCAGCTGGTCCATGATCTCCGCCCCGGTACCGGACAGGATATCTTCTTCCATGCGGATCTTCATCTCGTCACCTCTCCATCTCGGTTCTTTTTCTTCTTTTTGTTGACTTCAACTGTCCTTGTCGTACGCCAGGCGCGGTCACCGTCCAGGTTGGCCAGCAGATGGTCGCGGGTATTCTTAAACTCCGGCCCATTGAGGCCCAGGCGCACCAGCCAGACACGGAAGGTGAACAGCTCATTGTCGCTGTGGGTTTTCCGCATGACGGTGCTGCGCTGGGCGATGGCCTGGGCGGACATGGCGAGGCACAGGTTGATGTACGCCGCGGCACGGCCTGCATGGAGGGTGGAGTTGAAACAGCGCCACTCCACCGTGCCGCGATAGAACACCGGTGCAGGTTTAAGGCATAATAGCGTGTCCAGTTGTAATGCTCTCCTGCGCTGACCTCCCCTTCATACCAAATGTCTCCAACTGCGTCAGATCCTTGGTTTCCTCGGCAGAGAGGGTGCGGGCCTGCAGCAGCATGGGTTCCCGCACCTTTTGGCACCAGCGGGCGGCACGGGCCTCATTCACCTGCAGGGCCTTGAACAAGATATCCTCCTTGGAGTACATGATGCTCAGGAGGTTTTTTCAGGCTCTGGCGGTTGTGGTTGGCCGCGTCCACATGGATGTGCAGGCCGCAGGACTCATTGACTTTGGCGCCTGCACGGCGGACCTGCCGCACACACTCCTGGAACTTGGGCAGCTCCGGATAGGCCAATTTGGGCGAAACCATCTCTACCTTATATTGCCTGTTATTTGTCTGTTCGTAGCCATGTAATGTCTTTCGCTCTGCATGGATGCTCCCGTCACTCATCAGTTTCCCACTCTTTGTTCTCTGTATCTTTGACGACCCATGCATCATAAACCCCCTCCTTTGTACTGTGGGATCGTTCGAAATAATCTGCCAGCGCCTGCGCGGCCTGTTCGCGGTGATGCCCGTCATCTCTACTTCGACACCGAAGCACTGGTCCCAGTCCGGTCACGCAGCCGCCTCCTTTCGCAAAGCCTCGTCCACAGCCCGGATCCGCCGGCCGATGGCCTCGATCACTGTAACGGTGACACTGTTTCCCGCCTGCTTGTAGGCTTGAGCGTCCGAGTTGATGGCGAGGATCTTGTCGATTTGCTCATCTTCAAAGCCCTGCAGGCGCAGGCACTCTCTGGGCATGAGGCGGCGGATGCGTCCGCCGCGCTCTCACGATGCCCTGTACACTGGCGGCATCATGGGCGACTCCAGCCCCGACCCGTCCGGCACGTGTGCTGCCCGGATAGCCCAAGTCCACGCTGTCGCCAGGGCCGCCTCCTGATAGCCTTTTCGGTGTGGCTTCGCTTGATCAGCAGCGCCCCGTTCCGCCTTAGACAGCGTCGTCTGCCCATTAGCGGGCAGTGATGCATCGGGATTGCTGCGTCCGTTTCGGATGCCCCGCACAGATCCACAAAGGGCGCGTCCGGCGGCAGCAGGTATAACCGGTTTTCACACCGAGGCCGCCACCACCGGCTGTCTGGGTACAGGCTACTCCTTCTGGGTCATAGACCCGGTGTCCTTGCGCCCCCGCCGATGAGTTGTATAAGAGCTTTTGCACCATTTCCGAAGACAGGTAATATTTTTCCGGCGCATCGGGGATCAAGATAGCAGATAAGGAACACCCCTCCTTGACTGCGGGACTCCAAAATGTTTGCTGTTAAGCACAGCCCATTCGACATGGTACCCCAGGTCAGAAAGCGCGGAGAGGATGGCCGCAAACGTCCGGCCGCCGTCATGGTTAAGCAGTCCTGGAACGTTCTCGAGCAGAAGATACGAAGGTCGTTTGGATTGAGCCAGTCGGGCAATTTCAAAGAAGAGAGTGCCTCTTGCATCGTCAAATCCTTTCTGCGGCCAGCGAGAGAAAACGCCTGGCAGGGGAATCCCCCACACAAAAGGTCGAAGTCGGGCAGGTCGTTGGGGTCAATGGCTCGGGCGTCTGGATAGTATCGCTCCTCCTTCCTGATGTCGTGGATCGCGCGGTAACTGGCTTCGGCATATTTGTCGATCTCGCAATGGCCGACGCACTGGAAGCCTCCAGCTCGGTCCAGTCCGGCCCGGAAGCCGCCGATCCCGGCGAACATATCAAAATAGCGTATCAGGTGATCTCATCTCCCTCCTGCAGCGCACGGAGAAAGCCGAGACGTCTCATCGACGGCCCCGGCCTGCTCACTGCTGCGTAGTGGTCTTTGGGAAGGAAACTCCTGCCAGTTCCTCCCGGATGGCGCCACGAATGGCCTCCAGCAGTTCCTGCTGTTCCATGTAGCCGTTGATCATCCTGCACACGGCGTCCATGCGCTGTCCGGGCGCAACGGCGGACAGGCGCTCCCATGCGTTCCGCTGCTCCCGCTGAGTCAGGGAGAAGGAAAGACTGAGCCGTCGCTTTTCAGGCATGGGCGCCGCTCCCCGACATCTGCCGTACAAGCCGTTCATAGCCCTTGGCGTTCAGGGATACATCATCGAGGATCACGGGGCCGACACAGGCCGTTTGTGGCCGAAACACGCCGCTTCATGAGCGCCGCTCCGCCGCCTATAAAAATAGTAGGCATGGCGCGGGTGTCCAGGCCGCACTCCGTGATGGTGGAGAGCAGGTTCTGCACATACAGGTCCGCCTGGGCATGGATGATGCTTTTCGCCTCGTCCGGGAGGCTGCTGGCATCACCCCGCAGGACGCACTCGATCTGCGCCGTTGTCAGAGAAAGACCCAGGACGCGTCGCACCTGTTCGCTGATCTCATCGATGCAGCGGATCATGCCCCACCCAAGCTGCGGCAGGTGGCGGCATTGGGGATGCGGTTGTCCAGACGCATCAGGTCCACTGTCCAGCCACCGATGTCCGCCACGATGACGGACGGTTCATCCAGCAGCTCCGTCTGGGTCAGCACAGCGGCATAGCCCTGGGGGAACAGTTTCACATCCCGGACGGTGACGGTATAGTCCCGGCCCTCATAGCGGAAGGGCACCGGTTTGCCGTCCCGCAGCAGATAGGCACGGAACTTCTTCTTGTCCCGGCCAAAGCTGGTCAGGGGCAGGCCGGCGGCCAGAATGACGGAGCAGGTGCGCGGCATTGCAGGCAGTCCAGTTCCCTGGCGATGGCCGCCAGGGTCAGCAGATAGTAGTCCTCCGTCCGGGTCTTGTCTTTTGCAGGGGTTGGCGGCCGCTGCCCACCACATAGTACGTACCGCCGTATTCCAACACATTCTTCTGGGTGTACGGCTCGTGCTCATAGGCCACCAGCCCCGAGGGGAAGGAACCGTGGACAGTTTTCATGGCTGCATAGCCATGGTCCACGCCGATGACGTATCCCTCGCTCACCGAGCGCCGCCCCCTTTCTCTTTTTTGGTAGCCATGTCCTGGACCTTGCCCTCGTCCAGCAGCCGGCGGATCTCATGGAGGTCGTAATTCCATGTGGATGGCGCCGCCAGGGAAACGCCCGGCCCGCCGTATTTCTCGCACAGCCGGGGGTAGGAACCGTGGCAGGTCCTTCGGATCCCTGGGGTATTGGATGTCATCCTTGTAAACGATATCCTTTCTAGCTCGTCCCGCAGTTTCTCCATCCTGTCCGGCTCCATCTCATCATAGGCGCTGCGGCCGGTGAGCTGCTCATAGGCGTAATCGCCCACATAGGACAGGCACTCGAAACAGCAATCGCCGTATGGCTCTATATCCGCCAGCGTGTCGGGATCCCGCAGCGCATTCATGTACACCTCTTTGCCCTGGGCGATCAGCCAGGGCGCGGAAGTCGATAAAACCGTCATCCGAACAGCCATACCTTGATCACGCTGACGGCATCCCCTACAGTCCGTATTGATCCGCCAGATCCTCATAGGTTTGCAGAATGTCATGGAAATTTTTCGCCGCGGCAGGCCCCATAGACACAAGCTGCTCCCGCAGGTAGTACTCCATAGCGTTCAGATCCTGGCCGCAGGCGGTTTTTGCCTCCTGAATCAACGCCCAGAAGGCGTCCTTGCTCATCCCATTGTCAGGTTTCTGTTCTATCGCTCAGCACCTTCCTTCCATTTTTCTTTTTGCTTGCCGATCCGCCGTTCCTGCTCCTGGGGCAGAAGGCCCTGAAAGCCCATAAGTCACACAGCACCCGCGTATAGAGCTGCTTTTCAAAGGCCCGGTACTCCGGGGTGGCGGTATCCACATCCAACAGGACAGCCTTTTCATAAGGTGTCCCCGGCACGGCCTCCCACCGAACGGCATGGAAGTGCAGGGCGGTCAGGTACTTCAGCAGTTGATGACCGTCCGCCTCATCAAAGACACCGCGGTTGTCCTCATAGGGGAACTCGCCGGGGAGATTGGGATAGCCGGAGATCGCCAGGGCGGCGTCGTAGAGGCGGGAAACCACCATCATCAAAAATCCGGGGCGATGGTGTCATAGAACCGCCGGAGTTGCTCTGTGCTGTCCAGGGCCGGGCAGAAGGTCGCAAAGGGCTTTCTTCAGCGTTTCCACTTTCTGACGCTCCTGATTGGCAGCATATTCCTTGCCGCAGCTCTCCTGGTAGTATTCATCGACGAGCGGTTCCAGTTCATTGATCTTGCTCTGCAGTTGCGCGCATTCCATCCGGCTGAGGTCCAATTCAGTGTTGGATTCCTCCAACGCCTGCCGCAGAGCGGGTAGTCCCGGACCGCGGCGATCAGATCCTTGATCTTCATGTCACGCCGCCTTTCTGAGCCGGGCGATCAGGCGGTCCAGCACAGCGATGCGGGCTCTCACCTTGCCGGCGGGAGGCGTTCAGGCCATGCGCCTGATTTTGGATGCGGCGGCGGATGGCCGCAAGCTGTTGGCGGTCCCTGCAGCACTCCAGCACAACATACCGCCCCTTCCCATTGGACAGGACCTCGCGCTCACCAGAGGCATCCCGGAGGCTGGCCATAAGGCGCTGGCCCAGTTGCCGGCGGTAGCGGTCCTGCAGAACGTCGATATCGCAGGTGACATGGTGTTTTTTCAGAATGGCCGCGATCTCGTCGCCGCTGATCTCCATGTTGGCAAACAGCACATGGAGGATCTCAGCCTTGGCCTCGGGCGGCAGGCGGGGCGACCGTTGGATCTCCTGGTCATCGCGTCTGCTCCTTCCTGTGCTGTGTGCGCCGCAGCACGTCGGCCCTGTCCAGTGCGGGCGCCTCGCTTTGGGAAAACATAGAGCATGCCGTGCTGTTCGGCCCGCTCCGCGGGAAAGCCCTGGGGACATTCTCCGGAGAGTCCGAAACCGCGACAGTCCGATATTTCCAGTCGCGGGGGATTGGTGGCGAACAGGATCCCCGCCCGCCGGATGCTGTAAGCTGCTTTTCCCCTCGTGCTGCCGGACATATTCGCCCACAGCCGCTTTCTCCTGCACGAAGCGAGGCTGGATCCCCCTGCGCCAGCTCCGGGGCGATGGCGTTGATGTTTTCACCATGTCACGGACATTGCCGCATTCAAATTCCGGCGCGTCATAGCCATACCGCTCTGTAACGAGCGCCCCACTTCATATGCCGCTCATGGGGGCTGTCCAAAGAAACGACAAAGTATTTTCCCGTCGCGCCCCCGGTGAGAGGCTCAAACCGGACGTCGTCATAAAGCGGTCCCATCCAGCGGGCAGTTGTTCTTGAACCACATAGTAGTTGTCCAGAATGAAGGGGTCCGTGATCCCAGCACCACGCTGGAGATCTTCTTCAGGCGTCCGGCCAGGGCGTCGTCCCGGCAAACCAGTCATACCAGCCGGCCTCGCACTGCACAGCACGGTCCCGGCTGCTGAAATCCCTGGCACGGAACCGTTTCCTGCCATGTCCGCACACTCATCTCATTCATAGCGTCCCCTTTCCGGCAGGAGGTGTTCCATGAGGCCGGCGATGGAGGTAAACACCCCGGCCAACTCATGGGACTCCTTATGGTATCCTCCATTTCTTCCCTGGTCATGCGGGTGCATTTGACCCAGATCCGCACATTTTCCTCTGTGGGCGTCAGCAGGACGGCCTTTTCATACGCCTTGCAGAACACGCCGGCGATCTTGCTCTGGCGGTCGATCTCCGCGTCCTTTTCCTGGATTTCCTTTTTCGCTTTTTCCAACTCCTACCAGGTCCAATGCTGCCTGCCCCTGCTCGTCCTCCGGCAGATCCTGTATCTGCCGGGTGATCTGATACCCCTGGTTGACGGACAGTTCCTTTTTATCCAGGGCCTCCTTCACGGCGGCGGGGGCGTGTTCGTCGATCTGCATCACCTGCCCATCGTGCGCTCTCCGAGGCCAACGGATGCAGCCAATTCTTTTGCGGGTGTCCACAGGTGCGGAGCCTTCCGGCAATGTTGCCGAAAGGTCTGCTCTCATACGGGTTCCCTGGTACGCCTGCTGGTTGGCCTTTGCCCTGGCCTCGATCTCCGGCCGCAGTTTCAGGGCGATCTTGCCCAGCTCCCATTTGTCCAGGTTGCGGCGGCCCTTCTGGGTATCCAGCGCCCACTGCTTGGCCTCCAGCAGATCGTCAAAGGCAAACACCGCAATCTTATAGGGCAGACCGTGCCGTGCAGATCTGCTGGCGGTTGTGGCCGTCTACGACGACCAGGTCCTCATTGACGATGATGGGCGCATAGCAGCCGTTTTGCAGGATGTCCTTCTCCAGCGCGGCGAGCTGCTCCCCGCTGAGAGGAGGGAGCAGCTCCGCCAGATCCGGCAGAATGGTGGGGGTGCGTTCCGCGCTGGTGTATTCAATGCCTGTATTACGCATGGCGCTCAGGCCGCTGCCTCATCCATGCCGTCCGCGGGCATGGACGCGACGTTTTCCTCCACCCGGCGGGGAGACAGGAACCCACCTCCGTGGCTTTGATGAGGAAACCGGGCTGACGCTCCGGCTCGTCCGCGAAAGGTGATGGTTTCAAAGTCGCCGGAGGCGGCCAGCTTTGCAGCCCTTCCAGGCAAACTCCGCGCAGCGTTCCGCCAACGGGCGCGGACCTTGATGGAGATGAAATCTGTCAGGCGGTTGCCCTCCTTGTCCCGGTAGCGGCGGTCCGAGGCGATCCGCAGGATAGCGTAGGGGCTTGCCAGTGGCCTCATGGACCTTCAGTTCCACGTCGTTGGTCAGGTTTCCGATTGCTACGATCTTCAGCATAGGTGCATTTCTCCTTCTTTATTTAATGTAGAGTGAATCGTGTGGGATAAAAGCGCCGCGGCCCACAGTGGGGCCGCGGCACAGCGGTTGATCACTTGTCCCAGGTTTCAGGGGCGGTGAGGATGGCGGTGTGGGCGTTAGCGGCCTCAAGCACGTTGTAGTAGGCCCAATGGCGGGAGGACACGTCGGGGAACATCACCAGACGGCGGTGATTATCGGCAATATAGTCCTCGTCAGCCTCGCGGCCCAGCAGGCGGTTGACAATGGTGACGACTTCCGCCCGGTCAATGGGATCGTCGGCCCGGAAGGTGCCGTCGCCGTAGCCCTCCACCCAGCCGTGGATGGCGGCGTCCTTGATATACTCAGCAGCCCAGTAGCCGTCGCTCACATCGTCAAAGCCCTCGTACTGCTCCATGATTTCCTCGGCTCCATCGCCGTACACATCAAAGAACCGCGCCGCCATAGCGGTAAACTCGGCGCGGGTGATGGCCTTATCACCCCGGTAGGTGCGATCATTGTAGCCCACGGCACGCCGTAGCCAGTGAGATATTCCACATAGCCCGCATACCACATATCCGGGTCAATATCCTTGAACTTCACATTATTTCCGCTGGGGATGCGCTCGTCCAGCCGGTCAGAGAGCAGGCGGGCAAAGATGGCTGCGGCCTCGCTCCGGCTCATGCTGCGCTCCGGGCCAAAGGTGCCGTCCGGGTAGCCCACAATATAGGCCCCGTGATATTCGGTTTCGGTGACGGCGGGAACCGTGAGTTTCCCGTCCTCGTCTGTTTCGCCGGTTTCCCGCTGGCCGAGGTCGCCCTTGACGATGACGGTCACGTCCTCCTGCGGGTCGCGCTCATTGTCTGTGACCGTGACGGTGATGCGGTTGTCCTCGTCCATATCGGTCCCGTCCGGCAGGGTGACGGTGATGTTGCCGCCCCTTGCCGATGGACACCTCCGCGCCCTCGATGGGGCGTCCGGTTTCGTAGTCCTCTCCACGGTGACAGTCAGGGTCCAGCGGTCGCCGTCCTCGTCCTCCCAGCCTACGGTGGCGTCGCCGTCCTCATTGGTCGTGCCGGTGGTGCCGGGAACAGTGACCTGCCCATTGCTGTCAGTGTTACCGGCACAGTAGTTATCGTGCTTGTCAGTCATAGTAACGAACATACCCTCCACGGCGCTCTTATCCTTGGTGAGCAGGACAGTCACGGTAGTCTGGTCGGCATAGTCCAGCTGGCGGGAATTGGGGAGACGGATGGACAGGGTATCGTCCGCATGGAGAGTGACAATAGCATTGGAAACGGGGTCTTTAGTGTCGGTATCCGTGACAATTACCAGATAGCCGCCCACAACGGCCTCGCCCTTACTGTCCGTAGTGGCCTGATTGTAGATCTTCTCAATGGTTTCTTCCTCTAACTTCTCACCGCAGACCTCGCACTCCCTTATGCTGGCTGCCCTCGGTGGTCGTGGTAGGCTCCTTGTCCACGATCCAGTCGCTGGGCTTATGGCCCGCGGCGTCGGTGTAGTCACCCTTGTAAGTGTCACCGCAGCGGGAGCAGGTAAAGGTGGTGTAGCCCATCTCGGTACAGGTCGGCTCGGTCACAACGGTTTCATAGTCATGACCCAAAAGCGTTCTCAATGACGGCCCCACAGCGGGTGCAGAGCTGGGGATCGGTGCAGGTGGCCGGGTCGCCGGGGACATGGCCTGCGGCGGTATCGCCCTCCAGCCGGGTCATACCGCATCGGATGCAGGTGTACTCGGTCACACCCTCGCCGGTACAGGTGGCGTTGGTGACCTCCTTGCCTTCGTCCCAACATGCCCCAGCGGGTCGTATAGTCGGTGATGAAACTGGAACCGCAGCCCTCGCAGATATGGAGGGTACGCCCGCCGCCCTCACAGGTGGCCGGGGGTTACTTTGGAAATAGTTGTGCGCCAGCGCGGCGGTGATGTCCTCAATATGCCGCTCCCCGCAAATGGTACACTCCCCGCAGGGTATAGCCGGGGCTGGTGCAGGTGGCGGGAACGACGGTAGTGGAAAATTCATGCTCGGTCTGGGGCAGGTTGGTTTCTTTCACATTGCCGCACCGCTCGCAAATATCGATGGTCTTACCGGGAACTTCACAGGTGGCGTCCCGAATGACAACACTCTGATAGGCGTGGCCCAGCGCGGCCTCATAGTCCCGCTTTTCAATCATGCCGCAGTCCACGCACAGATAGCGGTCATAGCCCAGGGTCAGGCAGGTGGGGTCTACGCTGTCCAGCATCGTCCAGTTGTGGTTATCCCCACAGTCCCTTGTCCTCACAGCAGCAGCCGTCGCAATCCGGGTCTTGACAGCCGCAGTCTGGGTCGCCGCAGCCGCAGGAGCAGGAGCCATTCTCGGCGGTGGTTTCGTCCCGCAGGTGGACATACGACCACGCCGTCCTCCACCATGTCGGTATCGTGGTAGGTGTAGGTGATTTCATAGTAAACCGGATAGTCCCCCGGCCTCGGTGTAGTTGGGGGCGGAAGTCAGGGTGCAGGCATCTGCGCTGTGGCCGTAGCGGATAGCCAGTAGTAACGCCTGCCTCGCTCAAGTCCGACACCGTGACGGTGTGGGGCTGGCCGTCTGCCACGCCGAAGTAATCCGCCACAACAGCTTTGGCGGCGGTGTAGGTGGTTTCGGCATAGCCGCAGTCCGCGCAGGAGTCCATCTCCACAAAGCGGTCATGGGCCAACTCGGGCCGGATGGCATTCTCCATGTGGTGACGCTCCAACGTGGAATTTTCCTCCTTGAATGTGCCATAGCAGAACCCGCAGTATTCGCCGCTGGTGGTGATGACGCGGTGATACTCGCTGTCTGCTTGCTCAATGGTCTGGGTTTCCGGCAGTTCCTCGAAAAAAATTGTTCGCGCAATCGTAGAGCCAATAGACGTTCTTCAGGTAGCCGTAGTCCGTCTTGGCCATGTTGGTGTTGATGCTGCCGCAGGTTTCGCACACCGCTTTCGTCCAGTGGTAGGCGGTGTAATAGGCATCCTCACCGGGTACGCCGTCCAGGAATGGAACCCTTGCCGGAACCATCTACAAAGGTGCCGTCCGAGTATTTCACATTCCGGCTCATGGCCGTCTGGCCATCCCGGTATATTCCGGGGCGGAACACGATAAAGGAAGTCTGCTGCTTGCAGACCTTTGCAGTTAAAGGTTTCGTGGGTCACGGTGGCGTTGGCGTCCAGTTCGTTGGTGCGGTTGTTGGCCTCCTGCCAGTTCTCAGCGGGGTCGTGGTAACTGTCCTGCTGGGCGACAAAGGCGCTGGGCATCATACCCACGCACAGAACCACGGCCAGCAGCAGGGGCCGTCATGCGCTTCAGGCCATGCCTGGTTGTCTTGCTTTTTCAAGCGTTCTTTCCTCCTTTTTGTGTAGAAATTGCTGGTTCAGGTTTTTATTTTTCGTTTACTTGGTCACCGCCCCTTTCCCGGAACTGCTGCACAAAGGTCAGATAGGCGTTCCAGTCCTTCCGGGAGGGAGGGGACAGCGTCTGCACGACATATCCCTCCGCCGCGTATTTCCGGCCCATGCGCTCCGCGGCCTCCTGGCCGGGGCGGTCGTGATCCAGACACAGGACAACCTTTCGCACTGTGGGATGCTCCCGAAGAAACACCGACAGGGCGCGGTCATCCAGGCAGCACAGGGCAAGTGCATTGCTGTGGAACTCCCGGTGCAAAGTGCAGTAACTCATGAGGTCGATAGGTGCCTCGAACACATACACGGTCCTGCTGTCCGGGGCATACGGCAGTCGGAAACCGATGGATTTGTCGCTGCCGGCGGCGTCGCCCTTGAAACCGCTGCCGTCCCGGTCGTAGGTGCCCCGCAGGCTGGCGAAGGCAGCCTTGCCGTCCCTGTCATACCCTACGAACACGCAGTTGTGATGCTCGGAGTCCTCATACAGCAGTCCTGCGGAAATAAAACTCCGAATAATCTGGGGAGAAACCCCGCGCTTTTTCAGGTAGGCGTACACTCGGCGGGCATCGGTGTGCCTGGGCGGCAATGCAAACGGTTTCGGCGGTTCCGGCGCCTGCTCAGTCTGCCTGCTCCGCTCCGCGGGGGGGCATCCCTGGCGTGGCCGTGGAAGGCCAGCAGATCCTCCACCGCCTGTGGGAAACTCCTGCCGCAAAATGCTGCAGGAAAGTGATGGCATCCCCGCCCACTCTCTCGGAGTAGCGATACCAGGTGCGGCGGTTCTTGATCCGCAGGCTGTCCATCTCCTTGGTGGAGTAGTAGCGGCCTATCCGCGTCACGGTGTAGCCGAGACGCCAGCAGGTCCGGCAGGTCCGTCCCACGGGCAATCTCCAACTCCTGTTCTGAGAAACGATTGGCTCTCTGTTCCGACGTTTTCTCACCTCCGGTTCTCTTTGTGAAAAGACCGCCCGGGGCGTCCCTGTCGGGCGCCCGGGCGGTTCTGGGGTCCTGATTTACTTGGTTGTTCTCTTCCTGGGCGGCCGCTCCACATACTCGGAAACGTCGCAGTCGCAGCTGATGAGCTGCCCTCCGCACACCGGGCACCGCTCCGCATCACACCCCACATGGTGGTAATGGCCCGGCTTGGCGCCGCAATCGTGGCAGCGGGCGTCGTCATGCGCCATGCCGTCCTCACCGTACTTGATGCGGCGGTAGTAACGGCTGCCGCATTTCACATGGGTCCAGGTGCAGCCGTCTACTTTTCAGCATCCGCTGGCCGCAAGCCCTGCAGGGGGCGCTCCGCCGGCCGCAATCATGGCCTCCAGTTCATTCTGCCACATTCTTGGCTCCTCCTTCCGTTTCTTCAGCCTCCCAGGACGGGGCGCTGTCTGCCGGCTCATCTATGGGATCCAGCGTGTCGTTGGTGCGCCGGGATCGGCATCCGCTGTTTCCCTGCTCCCACCGCTCCAGAGCGGCCTCGATCAGCCCAATCACGAACTCCTTCTGGGTCACTTTCCGGCCCTGGCGCTCATTCCCTCGTGGGCCAGATAGTCCTTGATCCGCTGAACAGGTCCTCACTGATTTGAAATGCCATTGTCCTTGTCTGTGCCATGTCTTTTTTTTCCTCCATTTTCATAGTAGTTGATGAGTAGGTCCGTGATGTACTCGCTGAGGGGATTGGCTTGCCGCGACGCGCTCCGCCGTCACCCTGGCATGCAGGGATTCCGGGATCTGGCAGGAGAGGCCCTTGGTCTGCTCCATGTCTGACCTCCCTTTTCTTGATTTGCTAAACGCAAGTATAGCCGGAAAGCATCACGAAAGCCATTACCAACACCACCAAGGAATGGCGAACAGACGCAGCAAATGCAACAATTTTCATCCTGCGTTGGGGAGCCGGAAATAACCGGCGCCCTTGCGGTCACGGTAGAACTGTTCCACTGCCCGCAGGCTGCCCGTCACCGGCATCCCCGGCAGGGCCTCTACCATGCTCTGGAAATATCTCCGGCCGCGGGCGGCGCGGGGATCCAGCACAGCGACAAGCAGGTGTCCGTTTCTGTGCGGATGGCCCGGCCAAAGCCCTGCCGCAGTTTGATCTGCATTTCCGGGACAACGACGGAGCGCAGGAACTCCCTGCAGGTTCAGGGTAGTCCTCACGCTCTCTTTTCTTTTTACAGCGTCCGGTAGGCGAAGGGCAGGCGCGGGATGATGAGCAAGGGACACGCCGTCGCCGGCGAAGTCCAGCCCCTCCCACGCCGCGCCGGTGGCCAGCAGGATACTGCCGGGGCGGCGCGAAATGCCGCCAGGGTGAGGGCCGGGCGTTTGCCCATCGTAAATACAGGGAAGGGCAGCGCCGCGGCTTGCAGCCGTTCCTTGACCGCCGACATGGCGAAGTAGAGAAGTGAACAGCACCAGGGCGTGGCCGTAGGATGCCGCCGCCAGCTGCCGGATCTGTGCGGCCAGCCGGTCGTAGTAGTCCGCCGCGTCCAGCGGGATCGGGTCCGGGGAGATAGAGGAGGCAGTTGTGCTGATAGTCAGGGGGACGGACACACAGTTTCCGTCACGGGCCGTTCCCCCTGTCAGGCCGGCGGCGGTGCGGAACCGGCTGAAATCCTTCCCAACGGCAAGGGTGCCGAGGTCAGGATGATGGGCTGGTCCTGCCGCCAGAGCGTGGCCTGGAGCTGCGCGGCCAGTTCCGACACCGTGCCGCACAGCATGGCCCCGCCGTGGTCGTCGTCTGCCGCGTAGAAGATCATCTCGGGATTCCCCAGGTAAAAGAGGGATACTGTGGAGGCGACGGCGGACAGCAGGCGCCAGGTTTCCCTGGTCAGCAGGCCCCTCCAGCTGCCGGCAGATCACCGTCAGGACCTGATGCGGCCGCCCAGGAACATCTGGTAGGCGTCAAATCCGGCCCCTTCCTCCACCGGGAGCGACAGTTTCTCCGCCAGAGGCTCCACGGCCTCGGACAGCAGTTCCGCCGCGAGGACATACCGCTCCACATGCAGGCTGCGGATCAGCTCCGCAAAGTCCTGCGCATTTCAGCGTTACGCCGAACATCTGCCGTGCGGTTTCCGGCAGCTTGTGGGCCTCGTCTATGATGATGGCCGCGCTGTCCGGCAGGATGGGCTTTTTCTTTGGCTGCGGTGGATGAGGTCCGCCAGCAGGAGGTTGTGGTTGCAGATCTGGACCGTGTACTGCCCGCTCTGGCAGGCGTCCAGGAAACAGCGGTACCGGCAGTCCTTCCGCCGGCAATTACACCGCTTGGGGAAACGCAGATCCGCTCCCGGTTGTAACTGCTCATCCCGGACAGCTGGTCCAGATCCAGCACATGCCGGGCGGCGTGCAGGGCTTGGCGGGCGGCGGGATTCTTATGGCTGCCCTCCACCTGACGGACCCGCCGTTCCAGCCGGGCGTCGCAGGCGTAGTGAGCCTTGCCCTCTGCGGATGACCGCCTCAATGGGCGCGGAGATCAGCCCCTCGGACAGCAGCACGCCGGACAGCAGGGGCAGGTACTCCTTCTGGATGGCGCTCTGCAGCGCGATGCTGGAGGTGGAGATCAGGATAGGGCGCTGCGACCTGCCCTCTGCCGCCTGGCACTTGCCAACAGGACGCCGGCGGTCAGATAGGCAAAGGTCTTGCCGATGCCAGTTCCTGCGTCGCACAGGGCGATGCCGCCGTCCAGCATGGCATCCAGGATGCTGTGACACAGCCGGATCTGTTCCGGCCGCTCCGCCATGCCCCTCTGAGGCAATAGGGTTTTAAAAATATAGTCGATTTCCTCATGGGCCTTTTCATGGGTGTATTTTTTCATGGATCATTCCGTCCCTTTATCTTTTTCGTGTTCCCATCGTATTCGCACTCGCCCCCCCGATGGGTTCGGGAACAATGCGGGCAGGCCCTGGCCAGGGCCTCACGGGCATATTTCCGGGATCTCTACTGCTTTCAATCCCGGAGCAGCGCCGCCTGTCTTACGCGCAGGCCGTGCTTGGTGTGTCATTGTATGAGCCGTCCCATCTCTTGCCCGGCCTGCCAGGGCCGGCCGCAGGCGGAATCGCTCGCCGGCCGCTGGGGCCGGGTCTTGGCGCGCTGTGGGGTGGGTACGGCTGCGTGTTACCCGCATTGCTGGTATGCACTTTTCAAGGAGCAGCGAAGGGGAGGTATTTCCCCCTTTCGCTGTCCTCCCGAAAAAGGGGCTGGGAATACCCTCACGCCGCAAATTTTTCAAAATATTTTTTCATGTCCCGCAGGATCCGGTCCCTGCGCTTGATGACGGCCCGCTGGGTCACGCCGATTCGCCGGGCGTATTCTCTGGTGGAGAGGTGGTCGTAGAACAGCGCGGTGATGAGCTGCCTGTCCCGGTCCTCCAAGGCGATAAGCGCCGCCAGCAGAAGGCTGGTCAGTTCTTCCCGCTCCGTTCCGACTCCCGTGCAAGGACGCAGTCCCTCGGCGCTGGGCGCCGTTTCCGCGCCCACATAGTCCGGCAAAACGCCGTCCTCTGCCATCTGTTCCATGGAGAGGACCTTGCCAGTGGGCAGATCCTCGCTGAGATACCGCTCCCGCCGGTCCATCTGGGCATACCGCCGCGAATACGTCCTCTGTGACCGCCACATCCCTACCATCCACGGTGATGATGTTGGCAATGACAGTTCCATTCTCGTCCCTGATTTTTCTGTAGTTGCGATTTTCCTGCCATTTTTTCCATAGTCGTGATCTCCAATCTCAGATTTTTTAGGGGAAACTTCTGAGTTGGGGATCACGGGTACTTTGCTATGTAGGGCTGCCAGGCGTTCCGCATTTCGTGCCTTTCCGCTGTTCTG
>VOFC01004034.1_pt1 | contig 34309 bp, 51 predicted proteins | sample 5384161 | NCBI WGS metagenome assembly VOFC01 (sample SAMN12384722, study PRJNA508395) | human gut metagenome | isolation source: healthy gut B | host: Homo sapiens | reverse complement strand
GTAGAAAATGCAATTGTCCATGGACTGGAAAAAGTCTGAAACCAGGCTCTATTCTGATCGGTGCCGGACGAAATCCCCCGGCACGGTTATCTGGCCATCTGGATTTTTGATACCGGTGTGGGCATGCCTCCGGAAAAATTACAGGAGCTGCGCCATTTGCGCAGAATCACGACAGCATCGGAATTCTAAATGTCAATAGCCGTATGGTGCTTTACTATGGAGCTGACTACACTCTTATCATTGACTCCGAGGAAGGTGTAGGAACCAATATTCAGCTGCGGGTTCCTTATCAGACAAGTGATTCTTTTGCAAACCTCGTAACAGTTCACCTCTTCACCAGGGCATCTAAAGGAGAATATTTATATGTATCAGGCAATTGTAATTGACGACGAAAAATGGGTTGTAAAAAGTCTGATTGCTACCATTAAAAATCAGGACTATTTTGAAATCACCACAGAATTTTATGACGGCCTTTCCGGTCTTGAATATATCCGTATTCATCAACCGGCCCTTGCATTTGTGGATGTAAGACTTCCTGGCATGGGTGGACTGGAAATTCTGCAGGCAGCTCATGCGGAAGGCTTATCAACTCTTTTCATTATGATAAGTGGACATGCTGAATTTGCGTATGCTCAGAAAGCAATGTTTCACAATGCTATCGGATACTGTTTGAAGCCATTTTCCCGAAGTGAGCTTATGGATTCCATGCAAAAAGGCCTATCAGCTTCTTCAGGAGCAGGAGCAAAAAGCAGAAAATCAAGATGCTTCTTTGGAAGAGCAGCCAAACATTTTTCATCCTCAGCATCTTGTTTCTTCCCACAAGTCTGTGCAGATGATGATTGATTATACAGAAAAGCATTATCAGGAAGATATTTCCATACAAAATCTTGCAGAATACTGCAGCATCAATCCCTAATTATGCCAGTCAGATTTTCGTCAGGAAACAGGAGGAACCTTTGTCAGCTATCTGACTAGCCTTCGGATTGAGCATGCTGCATGGCTTCTTGCACACAGCGACCAAAACCGTATTTGCCATTGCCACTCAGGTTGGCTACAGTGACTATTTTTATTTTGCAAAGGTGTTCAAAAAAAGTAAAAGGATGTACACCTACCGCTTATCGAGGATTCTGAAGAACATGTGTGATCTTATTTCTAAACAGTTATTGGGGATTTCCATTGCAGCCACTTTGATTTTCACAACCACCGGTTGTGGTTCCTCTTCAACTACTACAAAAACCAGCCGTCAGGCGCTTCCTGAATCCATTCAGAATCTGTCCTTTGATGAACATTTAAATATCAGTGTTGGCTACTGGAATATTGAGGAGATGGAAAAAGCAGCCGAACCAGATGCTATGACTCAGTATATTGAAGATTTATTTAATATTACGCTGGAACCGGTAGCTGTAACCTGGTCAAATTACAAAGAACGTTATCAGATTTTAAGTGCTACCGGAAGCCTTCCTGATGTTTTTGCCACATTAACACTTTCTTCCAACGACAATAATGACTCCGCAACCTTTTCTGATTTTATCAATACCGGAGTCATCCGTGCTCTGCCTGAGGATCTGACAGACTATCCGCGCCTGAATGAGATTTTGAATTCTGTATCCTACACCCGATATACAGATGGCAAGTATTATGCCATTCCCCGTGTTTCCTTTCTGGATCCAGTTCTTGGTGCTACAGATGCTGCCATGCTGGTTCGCCGGGACTGGATGGATAGCCTTGGGATTTCCAATCCGGAAAGCTTTCAGGATTTTGCAGACATGACTATTGCTTTTGCCAAAAATGATCCGGATGGAAATGGCATTGATGATACGCTTGGTTACAATGTTAATTCCATAAATGCACTTGGAAAATGGGTGATTCTTGGCATCGCTCCTGAATGCAATGTTTATTCCTGGACGGAAAATAACGGTTTCTATGTTCCATCCTGGTCCACTGATGCATTTAAGCAAGTAGTAAAGGATTATCGCCTGCTGTACGAAGAGGGTGGGCTGGATCCTGATTTTTACACCAAATCTCCCTCCGCTGTTATGGACGACTTCGCAGCAGGACGGCTCGGTGCCCTGGAATATAAATCCTCCCCTTCTTCACTTATGGAATTAAAAAACAGATGGGATGTCTTAAATGACAAGTCCTTTGAAGACTGTGTGGATGTACTCCCTGTTTTTCCCGCACAGGACGGGATTCGATACAGTAATTCCTCCAGCAGCTTCTGGTCAGAATCTTATATTTCCTCGGATGTAGACGATACAAAGGCAGAGCGCATTCTTGCTCTATTTGAATTTCTTCTTTCTGATGAAGGACAGGATTTCTGTCATTATGGATTAGAGGGAATTGATTATGAAAAGGATAAAGATGGAAATTATTCCTGCCTTCTGGATACAAAAGGAGAAAGCCTTACCACAGCTCTTGCCAGAAAATATCCATCTTCTATTTTGTTTTCCAATATTGCAACCTGGGGCGGAAGCTGGAAAGATTTTGAAGTCAATGATATGAATACGCTCCGTTATGGAAAATTTGCAACTATTCTTGCTTCTGAATCCGCTAATTACTGCAAGGAGCACACTACGCAGGTCAGCCGCCCTTATGCATTTATGAGCTATCCAAAAGAACCAACAGAGGAATTTAGCACCTCAATGCATTTAAACAATTCATAAGCTGTATTATCGGAAATGACGATGCCGTAGACATGTGGGAAAATGTGTTAACGCAAATGCGCTCTGACGGACTGGACGAATATATTCAAAGGCAAAATGAAAATTTCGCAGAATCACAAAATTAATTTAAAAATCCCCACCTGAAGCTTTGCTTATACAGCAATCATTTCAGTGGGGATTTCGTATGGAAAAAATTAATTAATTTTCAAAACATAAGCACAGTCACAAGGCTTCTTTTCCGGTGCTTTTACATAAAGCCCGTCTTCTTTTTTCTGCAAAAAGCAAGCTCACCTTCATTTCCCAGCATAGTTACCTTCTTAATCTCACCGTCAAGAGCACCACCCTTACGAAGTGTACGGATACGGAACTCTCCATCCTCGGGCCAGCCAAATGCAATAGCATAAAGAGCATCGCCATGTGTGGTAAAGCGGAAGTCCTGCGCAGTAAGAGTATCACTATGCACATCAACAGCATCGCCCTTATCAAGCTGCTCCTGGATTTTTCCCACATCATAATTGGCATCATCTACTGTAGTAGGGCCTTCTGCTGCCACCTTAAATGGCCTTGTCTCATAAATTGCCTCACCGTTTAAAGCCAGCCAGTCTCCGATCTCTTCCAAAATACGCACTGCATCGGGATGGAAGGAACCGTCTGCGTATGGACCTACATTTAACAAAAGATTTCCATTCTTGGAAACAATATCGCAAAAGCTGATGGATAATACGCTCTGCTGATTTATATTTGGGATTTTGTACCATACACCAGGTAATGTTATCCTCCAGCCGGTCGTCAGACTGCCATGGGAAGTCCTTCGGGGAAGAAAATCTTCCGCACTCAATATCATAAACGCCGATATCCTTAGGATAATCCTCCTGTTTGTATGTAATGATTCCGTCCTTAATTCCTCTGGTATTGTAATAATATTCGGCTACATCATAGCGATAGTCTTCCTGGATAATGCAGGTACGGCTGTCAAAAATACACCTCATCCGGCTCATACTTGTCGATAACCTCCAACACCTTATCCCGCCAAATTTTGCAAAATGCTTCGTCAGGATAGCGATAAGGAATATAGCGATTTGTCTCAAGAGGCAGTGCAGGACCGTAATATTTTTCATTTTCCGGAATATACACATCTGCCTCATTATCCGTTGACATAAACCATCCCCACAACCACTGATGGTGAAAGGTTGCCACTGTACGAATTCCCTGCTTGCGAAAGGCCTCGGTGCATTCCCCCACAATATCACGGTGAGGACCATAATTCATACTATTAATTGGATTAACTGCGCTGTCCCACATGGAAAAATTATCTGCATGCTCACTAACTGCTCCGGCATATTTTGCTCCGGAACGCTTTACAAGAGAAGCCCACTGATCCGGATCAAATTTTTCTCCTTTGAGCATATCATAAAAGTCCTTATAGCCAAAGTCATGAAGGCTTCCATAGGTTTTCTCATGGTACTGATTCTGCTCCAAGCCTTTGCAGTACATATTTCTGGAATACCACTCGTTTTGATATGCTGGAACGCTATATGGTCCCCAGTGAAAAAATAATCCAAACTTTGCATCTCAAAACCACTTTGGTGCTTCTCTTTTTACATTATTCCAATTGACCCCTCTCATGTTTTCCAATACTCCATTCTGCCCGCAGGCGTTTTTTGTTGCACTGCCATGGGCAGGCTGAATTTATTATAATTTTATTGATCTCTTATAGAAAGACAGAAGCGGCAAAAGGTCACTTCGTCCACTGGTGGCTGTTTAATCGGATCTGCCTGCCATGCAAAGGAAAGCTCTGCTTCATCCTCCACTTCTCGGGCCAATTCCAGATAAAGATGATTTTTTGTTCTCTCTGTTTCCGCGAATATGAAGGATCTCCACCTCACCCTCACTGTCTGTCAAAGTAAATCCGCTGTCTTTTCCCCACTGCTGAATAAACCAGGAAGCAATTCTTAACATGATCGCAGGTAAGCTTCAACCAGATTCCGCTTCCCTCCAGCTGGAAGCTCTTTCTTTCCGCTTCGTCTGCTCGCTCAACCTTTACAAGCTCAGGCGGCTGATACTCTTCCTTTCCATTTAACACATGGGCACACTGCTTTGCCAGCTTTTCTCCAAGTGCTACATTAGCCTGTGCTGTATTGTGGATTCCATCGCAAAGGCTTAAATTGGAAGTAGTCAAAACAGAAACTCCCGGAATCTCTTTCGCAGCTCTTGCCTGAGCATCACGCACCATTCCCCAGCACTCGTCATTGATTCCATTGATCTGTCTGTTCAGCTGCATGGTAAAAACGGGATCTCGTATCCCAGTTCTTTTCTGGTTGCTTCCACGTACTCCCTAAAATGCTCCAGATATTTTTCTGCCGGTCCCGGATTGGTGTCTGAGCATCCCTGATACCAGAGCACTCCTGCATATCTTCCCCCAGTCTGATGAATCTTGTCCACCATATTTAAGTACAAATCTCCGTCCTTTGGATTCCATCTTTCCATAGGGGAACCGCCAAGAGAGGTCTGAATCAATCCCACAGGCATTCCTGTCATTTTCCCATAAGTCTTTCCAAACGCGAGATAAGGAGATACTCCCGGCACACCCATCTCTTCATTAGCCAGCGATCCGGCAAAAAGTACTTTCATTCATAGGGTGGCTTGCAATATCCCACTTGCTTCTGTTACGATACAGATGCACATCCATGCTAGGCGGATCAATACAAAAATCCCTGCTATATCCCGCTGAATTAGATTGACCTGCAATAATAAACAGGTTTCCTACTCCCAGATGGAGTACACAATCTCCACGATAGAGCCATGTAAGATCCGGAACCGTGCTCTTTGTTTCCAGGCTGGTGTCAATCCTGTAAGGTCCCCCGGCCGGAATCTCCAGTGTCATCTCAAATTCCCCTGAAATTTCTCATTACATGTAAAATGATCTGCATTTGTCCAGGGAATCACCGTCATATTGTCATCCTCACGCATAACCCTCACAACCGGGTAACCCTTTCAACACCCACTTCAATTGCTGCCGGATGAACCTGAAATTTTCCCTTTAAAGCCACGGATGCCTTACCATTCTCCTGCTGCAAAATTTCCCAATCTGCAGGAGCCTTCGTCAACGTAATTCCATGCATTTTATTACCCTCTCTTTCTGACTGCATAATCTATTTAAACACATACCCTGCTTACTTTAATACCTAATCAGAGCACAAATTTCATGCTCGTCTTGTTTTTCATTATAAGGTCTTTTCAATTTCATTGGTATATTCATTTTTTTCAGACCATTATGTAAATTTTTCAGATAAATGAAACTGCCTGCGCCTCTTATAAGTAGTCAGGAACCAGGATTTTATGGACATAGGACAAGCCCCATGAGCACTGTCCTGACCCTTTATAGGCCAGCTTGTTCATAGGGCTTGCATATAGGAGACGGACTAAACCATCTTAAATACCAATTGTTATTTATTTGTAATCACCGAAGCCACAGCCTTCTTCCATCCGGCATACTTCTGTTCTCGTTTCTTGGCATCCATGTCCGGCTTATAAGAAACCCGGTTCAATTTTCGAAGATACTTTCATCCCAGACACCAAGCTGCAATCCTGCTGCATAAGCCGGTCCGATTGCAGAAAGCTCTTCTGAATCCGGAACCAGTACTCCTGTATCTGCAATATTACTCTGAAACTGCATCAGGTAATCATTTCTGGTGGGACCGCCATCTACGCGAAGCTCCTTCACCGGAACACCCGCATCCTCAGCCATTGCCTGTACAACATCTGTAATCTGATAAGCAATACACTCAAGTGCGGCTCTCACAAACTCAGCCTTACGGGTAGTACGGCTCATTCCTACAACAGATGCTCTTGCCTCGCTATCCCAGTAGGGCGCACCAAGACCACTAAATGCCGGAACCAGATACAGGCTATCCTCCTGAATTGCAGCCTTCGCCAATGGACCAGTCTCCCCAGGTGAAGCAATAATCTGCAGATCATCCTTCAGCCAGGTAATAGCAGCACCTGTATAATTCAGGTTGCCCTCAAGCACATAGTTCACCTTGCCGCCGATTTTCCATGCCAGAGAAGTAACAACCCCGTGTGTACTCAGAATCGGCTTCTCACCGATGTTCATCATGATAGAAGAACCGGTACCATAGGTAGATTTGATCATGCCAGGCTGCAAACATCCCTGTCCAAATAAAGATCCATGAGAATCACCCAGTACACCGTGAATCGGAATTTTGTGAGGAAGCAATCCCTCAAAATCAGTTTCACCGAAGCAAGCATCGGAATCTGTCACCTCGGCCATATTCGCCGGATCAATGCCAAACAGCTTACAGATCTCAGCATCCCACTTCAGGTCAAAAATATTAAACAGCTGGGTTCTGGATGCGTTGGAGTAATCAGTTCTGTACTTCCTTACCCTCTGTCAGCTTAAACACCAGCCAGCTGTCAATTGTACCATGACAAATTTCGTGGCGTTCTGCTGCCTCCTTTTGCACCTTCTTCATTTTCCAGAAGCCATGCAATTTTAGAAGCCGGGAAATATGGAGAAAGATTCATTCCTGTTTTCTGGCGGATCACCTCAGCTGCACCGGCAGCCTTTCCACACGGGCACAAATATCTACTGCACGGGCACACTGCCATACAACTGCATTTCCATAAGGCTTACCTGTAATACGGTTCCATGCAAGGGAAGTTTCACGCTGGTTGCTGATGCCAAGACCAACCACACATTCTTTTTCAACACCCTTCAAGCAGTTCCCGTACAACCTCAGTACATTTGCTGTAAATCTCCTCCGGATCATGGGAAACCCATCCCTTCTCATTGATGATCTGCTTATGCGGACGGTCTGTGCGGCGCATAATACTGCCAGTCTCATCGAAAAGAAGCGCCTTTGGTACCCTGGGTACTCTGATCAATACTTATGATATATTTTGCCATTTTTGCTATCCTCTTTTTTCTAAAAATACAACGACAGGCGTGCCTGACCAGGTACCCCTGCTGTCCTCGCACCTGTCAGATGCATGCACAGCCTTTGGATCCCCTGGATCTGCATTTCTACAGCCTGTCAGTCACGCCTGAGCCTGTTCATTGGCATCTGTAAAATATTTCAAGAAAAAACAGTTTTCCTCTTATTTCAGAGCTTCAACTGCCTTCTTTGGCAATTCCCTCAGCATTTAATCCATAATAATCAAATACTTCCTGTGAGGTTTCCTGTGATAACCGGAGCATCCGGCAGAGCCATATTCAGCACTTTCTTTGGACAGTTAGCGCCAACAACCTGTGCAACCATGGAACCAAGTCCGCCAAATGGTGCATGCTCTTCTACCGTGATCACTGTCTTTACATTCTTGGCAGCCTTCACAACGCCCTCAGCATCCAGAGGCTTCACGCAGTACATATCCAGTACAGTTGCGGAAATTCCCTGAGTCTCCAGTAATTTGGCAGCCTCGAAAGCCGGGCGAACCATCTCGCCGCATGCGATGATCGCAACATCTGTTCCCTCTTTCAGAACAGTAGCCTTGTCCATTTCAAATGGGCAGTTATCTTCTGTATAAATATCCTCAACCGGGTTTCTGCCAACACGGATGTAAGCTGGCTTCTCATCCTTTAACAGGGCCTCAATCAGATGTTTTGTCTGATGACGGTCACTTGGAAGATATACTCGCATGTTTGGAATTGCAGCCATAGCAGCAATGTCCTGTGCAGAATGATGGCTCATTCCAAGCGCACCATAGCTTACACCGCCACTGATACCGATCAGGGTAACATTGGTGTTGGGTATGCAACATCAATCTTAGCCTGCTCATAGCTTCTTGTTGATAAAAAGCAAGCCGGGGAGCATGCGAAAGGTTTCTTGCCGCATTTTGCAAGACCTGCTGAAATACTTACCAGGTTCTGCTCCGCAATACCTGTCTCAACAAACTGTTCCGGGAAATTATCTGCAAATGGTGTCATAGATGCAGAGCCTCTGGATCACTGCAAAGCACCATAATATCTTTATCCTCTTTTGCCTTGTCCATCAAAACTTCACAGATGGCCTGTCTGTTTGGAATCTTATTCATGAAGAGCGGCCTCCTTTCTTGCTGCAAAATCCGCGATGATCTGATCATATTCTTCCTGTGTTGGAACCTTGTGATGCCAGTTTGCCTTGTTCTCCATTACGGAAGATCCACAGCCTTTTACAGTGTTGGCGATCACTGCCGTTGGTTTTCCTTTTTACTGTTTTTGCTTCCTCAAAAGCCGCATTTAACTGGTCAATATCATTTCCGTCTTTTTACATCAATTACATGCCATCCAAAGGAACGGATACGTTCATGAAGATCGTCATGTCCCATAACATCCTCTGTATTTCCGGAAATCTGAAGACGGTTACGGTCGATTACTGCGCAAAGGTTGTCCAGCTTGTACTGATGTCCTGCCATGAAGCCTTCCCATACAGAGCCTTCAGCTAACTCACCGTCACCCATTACTGTATAAACACGGTAATCTCTGTTGTCCTTTTTGCCTGCGAGAGCCATGCCCACACAAACCGGAAGTCCATGTCCGAGAGATCCGGAATTCATTTCGATTCCGGGAAGCTTATTGTTCGGATGTCCGATATATTTAGAACCAAACTTAGAGAAGTTTGCTTTGATATCATCCAGATCCAGAAATCCTCTTGCTGCAAGCACTGCATAATACGCTTCTACAGAATGACCCTTGCTGAGTACAAAGCGGTCGCGATCCGGGTCATCAAGTCTTTCCGGAGAAACATTCATCTGACAGAAATACAGGCTGATCAGAGTATCGATCACGCTCATATCACCACCGATATGACCGCCCTTTCCGGCAACGATAATGTCTACAGTATCTTTTCTTAAGTCAAAAGATTTTGCCTTTAAATTTTCCATTCTCATTCACCTCTTAAATATGCTTTCATCTTTCTTCAATAGGATCATATAAATCAGGAGTGATGCCCATATATTTGCATGCCTCGTAAAGTACCGGAACTACATCCTTATGGATACCTACGCAGTGATGGATATATGGTCCCTCTACGATCTTAGCTTCCAGACGTTTGATATTCTCAACCTCAACCCAGAGATAAGTTCCCATACCTTTCGGTCCGTCAACGCCTTTTGCTTTTCCAAGGAGCATGGAGTATTCTCCGTTATCACCGTCGAAACGTGCCAGAGTAACTTCTCCATGTTTTGCTTCTGCTGTAATGCTTCCCGGATGGCTGAATGCCAACGGATAAGTAAGCTTCGGTGTTTCTCTTGCAACAGAAATCGGCCATGGTCCGCAATGCTGAAGAAGCTCGCCGTTCTCAATATCAGGATGACGGATAGTCCAGTCTGCAAAAAAGCTTCTGGTATCGTCAAGTGCTGCTGCCTCAACAAGAAGAGCGGTAATTGCACCGTGAATATCGGTCTCACATACAACCGGAATTCCTTCTTCATTGAGAAAGTGCATTTGCTGCACATGGCATGATTCCGATCTCGCTCTGCAGCTGGTTCCAGCACTGGATTGCAGCTGCCTGGCAGCCGTATTTCTTAATAAGATTTCCCATCGCAACCTTAAGAGCAGCTACGTTCTCAAGCTCATTGTCTTTTACGCAGATTTCCATGTTCTGGCGGCAGTATTCCACAACCTTTGCAACCTCTGTTCCCTCTGCTTTTTCGCTTTCTTCATCTCATCTGTCAGCTCTGGCATTGGGATTGGTGTCAGCTGGATGTTGAATTTCTCAAGGAGCTCACCTTCGTTGCACATGGTGGACCAGAGCTCGTATGGTCTTGTGGAAATCTGAAGGATTCTCATGTTGCGGAAGGTTTTTACTACATTACAGACAGCCATGAAATCGCGAAGGCCTCTCTCGAATACAGGATCGTTCAGTCTGCAGTTTGTCATATAAGTAAATGGAACACGGAATCTTCTAAGTACTTTTACCTGTTGCAAAAAGTCCGCACTGGGTGTCACGAAGACGAACGCCGTTCTCATCTGGTCTCTCATCAAGAGGTCCCCACAGAAGAACCGGGACGTTTAAGTCCTTTGCAAGTCTTGCACACTCGAACTCAGTTCCGAAGTTGCAATGAGGAAGGAAAAGTCCGTCGATTTTTTCTTTTTTGAATTTCTCTGCAATTTTGATGCGGCCCGCTTCGTCATAAAGAAGACCTTCTTCATTTACATCTGTGATATCTACAAAATCAATTCCTAACTCTCTTAATCTGTCTGCAGTAAGTCCACGATACTTAACTGCGTCCGGTGCACTGAAAATGCTTCTTCTGGTTGGCGCGTAGCCGATTTTAATCTTTGCCATTTTTTGCATTCCTCCTTATAATTTTAATTTTTTAATATACTTTTTACTGATTTTGTTTTGTCCGATTTCAGGAAAGCTTCAAATTATCTCACAACTTTCGTTATTTTTTTATATCGTATTTGCTTTTCCTTATGGCTCTAGTATATGTCTCCTTCAACTTTATTCCAATAAAAAATAAAGTTTTTTCAACTTTATTTTTGCTTTATTTCTGGCAAATATATTGTTTATTTTTCAATTAAGAAGTACAATATATACAACATAAGAAACTTTATCCGGGAGGTGACGAAAATGCCCATTACTGCAAAAAGAACTGGCCAAAAAGCTGAAGCTTTCACAGACTGCTGTCTCCATGGCACTGAACAATAAGCCTGGCGTCAGCACCGAAACCCGCCGCATGGTAGTAGAAGCCGCAGAGAAATATGGCTATGACTTTACCAGGCTTTCTTTAAAGAAAAATAAAGTCGGAAGCATCTATGCAGTCAGCTACCGTTCCCATAATGCCATCATGTCCTATTCCCCTATTTTTTGACGCAATGGTTGAGGGCATGGAGTCCATGGTGCAAAAAGGCAACTACAAGCTGAAGGTCATCACCTTCTATGAGAAAAGGGACAACCTGGAGCATTATCTGGAAGATCTTCGAACTACAGATTGTGTGGGGATCATTTTATTTGGTACAGAAATGCGTGAAGAAATGGTTCGACCGTTTTTAAAGCTTCCTTTCCCGGTAGTAATTCTGGATGCTTACTTTGAAAATTTGAACTGCAATTATGTAGTCCCAAACAACCGCCAGGGAGCGTACCTGGCCACAGATTACCTGATCAGCCGCAGAATGAAACAGCCTGGATATCTGCAGTCTGCATATCCTCTTCGTAACTTTTCTGAAAGACTTGAGGGCTTTTATCATGCAGTCCATGCCAATGGAATGTCTCGTTCCCGCTGCATTATCCACCAGCTTTCCCCGTCTATTGATGGTGCAATGGCAGACATGCTGGCTGTGATCGACCGCGGCGATGCCCTGGCAGACTGCTATTTCGCAGATAATGACCTGATTGCAATCGGCACCATCAAGGCTCTGCGCCTGCGGGCTACAAGATTCCGGAACAAATTGCAGTAGTTGGCTTTGACAATGTTTCCGAAGGACGCATTATTGATCCTGCGCTTACTACCATCAGCGTCCCCAGGCATTATATGGGACAGGTTGCGGCCAGAGAATTGCTCTCCCAAATTGAAGAGCCAAGACAGCACACCTGCAAAATCGAGGTTTCTGCAAATCTGGTTAAACGATTTTCGGTATAATGCCTTATTTTTCAAATAATTCTGGAATCTAAAGATATTTTCCCCTTCCTATATTAGGTTCCTGATATTTTGACCCGGATATCTTCAATTTATACTGACAAATCTTTACAGATATGGTATACTTACAATAAAAAATCGGGAGGGGCATTTATATGGATGAGAAAGTATTAAAGTTTTTCAAGAAATATAATATCCATATTAATGATATCAAATATTTGCTTAGACAGAATAATAAGACTTGTATCTATACAACTGACGAACGTGTAATAAAAACTTTTATCACAGTGAAGGACCTGTTCAAGGAGCTTAGACCTTATAACTATATTTGCATCAATAAGGGAACTGTAGTTGCCAAAGAACAGATTAAATACATTTGTATCCAACGTATGCGTTCCGGACGGCACATCTGCCACACTTCCACCTTTTTACAAGCACGGCTTCCTGTGACTGATTAACTACCAGCTGCGACCATGTTCCAAGCTCTTCACCTGGATATTTCCATGCGAAGACATCCGGCCTTCCATTATATTTTATAACATCCATTACTCCCATCTTAAAGTCCCCCACTTTTTCTGATTTATAACGTCTCACTGACAGATTCCGTCTGCGTCATACTACAGATACATTTATCATAGCTTTCCTGTCGAGAAGTGTCAACCACTATAAAAAGCCGACCTTGCATTCCATGCAGAATGGTCGCATATGCTTTTGCACACTTTTTGCGATATGCTGTGTCATTTGAGGATACCTTTAAACTTCTTTCATACTCTCTTTTTTCTTCTTTGCACAATCAAACGGAATTTCTAAACAACCTTTATTCTGCTATATTAATTTCAGAAGCATTCATTTTCATCACCTCATCCATAATATACCTGTCTTAAATTAAAAAGGGTAGGATGTCAAAATCTTTCCATTTCAGAATGTCCATCTAACCATAAATCAATCTGTTTTAATACAGAAGAAAAGTCCGGCTTATCAAGCCCCGACAGGATAATAATTAATCCATAAATTTCGAAGAAATTCATTTTGGAAATGGTCAAGTCTACAGTTCTTTCAGAACCTCTCCGATATCTTCATTCATGCAGACAGACTTTCTCCTTATTTCTTCCGGTGCATATGCTTCACCCTGGTTCAGACACATAAAATGCATGTTGAAATGTGCTTGTCATCTGCCAAAACGGATATTTTATAATACCAGGAGTATTATATCCTACCCCAATTCAAGGAACACTATTTTCTGCTTTTTATGATCCTGTATAAATTTCTCGTACTTTTCTGCTGCCCGGTGCCATCCGTTATCTTCAACAAATGTCTGATCCGATCTAAGATTCATACTCATTGGCTTACCACAGCGCGGGCAATATGGAATCAGCCCCACCGGAACCGTAAGCTTTATTTCTCCGTTTTCCGGTTTTTGCAGTTCCCCGTCTTTATCTGAAATCCCTGACTCAGCACCATTTTTTTTAATAGCTTGTTTCATTGTCATAGGTTTCCTTATGGCAAGGCTCACTACATTGAAAAAACCATAATCTCCCTGCGTGTAAAAAATTCTGTTTTTATCGAATCCCGACTTTTGAAAACAATGGTCTACATTTGTGGTCAGAACAAAATAATCTTTTTCTTTCACCAGCTCATACAGGTTCTGATATACTGGTTTTGGGAGCATCCATATATCGGTTAATATAGATATATCTGCACCAGTATCCCCAGTGCTTTTCCAATGTTTTATATGGATAGAAGCCTCCGGAATACATATCGGAAAAACCGTATTTCTCTTCAAAATCTGCAAAATACTTTTCAAATCTTTCTCCATTATACAAAAACCTGCTGATGTGGAAAATCCTGCACCAGCCCCTATTACAACTGCATCTGCTTCCCCAATTTTTTCTTTTATCTGTAATATCTTATCCGAGTAACTGTTTGTAGAGTCGTTCATCTTCTTCTTTGAAAACATTAAATATCACCTTTATCTTTGATTTTGTCCTTTCTTTATATTGCTTTACCGTCTGTACTGCAAGCTCAGCAGCTCTCTTATTCGGGAACATAAATACACCGGTTGAAATACAACAGAAAGCAATACTCTTTACTTCATTCTCATCAGCTATCCTAAGACACGATTCATAGCAGGAAATCAGTAAACGTTCATGTTCCTTTGTCAGCTTTCCCTGTACAATCGGACCAACTGTATGAATTACATGATCACAGGGCAGATTAAACGCCGGGGTAATCTTTGCCTGCCCTGTCGGTTCTTCATGTCTCTGTTTTATCATCATATCATTGCAATAATTCCGAAGCTGGATTCCTGCATAAGTATGTATACAATTATCAATACAGTTATGACAGGGCTGATAGCATCCTGTCATACCACTGTTGGCTGCATTTACAATTGCTCCCACTCTAAGTCTTGTAATATCGCCCTTCCAGATAGAAAGGTCAGGCTGTATCTCCCTGATATCTGCCAGTGTGACAATCCCTTTCTTCTCATTTTCTTCTGCAAGGTACGCATCCTGAAGCTGCAAAAATGCATGATCTATTTTCCCCCGGCATTCTTATGTTCATAAGCGATCTGAGCAGCATTTTCTGCTCACCTGCATCTGATGGGATCTGCATATTCTCATACTCTGGTCGCTCTTTCAATAATCCTTTAATTAAATATTTTCTTCTGTCATCCTGATTCATTTCCTGATCACCGCTTTCACCGGACAGTTTTCATAACAGTTTCCACAGTGCAGACAGTGATTCTGTCGGATGACATAAAGGTGTTCCCTTCTCAATACATTTCTGTGGACAATGTTTCATGCATGTCCCACAGCCGATACAGGATTCTGTTATGTAATATCCCTTTTCTTTTATACTAACATTTCCCAGAATATATGTCTCCCGGAAAATTGGATTTACACCAAGATTAAAATACTCCACTTCCGCCTTATCAATACGGAAAATAATTCCGATTTCTCTTGTATCCCCTGGATATACATTAGCAAGGTATGGCTGCTCTTCAAAAATGATATCCATCCATTTTTTCTGTTCGTTCTCCGCTACTGCGTAAGCCTTTCCGGACAAACGAATCATTTCTTTTATATTTCGTATAGGCAAGAATCTGCACCCTGCCATCTTCCATTAATTCTTTACAAAAATTTTTTTACCTCTGGCGGTGAAAGAAATAGAGTGCATCCGGTTCGTAATGAATCGCACTGATATTCCGTATCTGTGGTGCTCCTTCACTGTCTACTGTTGCGAATGCAAGCACTCCCACCAATTTCATTTTTTTCAAACATGTTACTAAGTCCATCTGTTCTCCACCTATTCTACAATTTTAATTCTTTCTGGTTTTCTTGGTTTACTTTTTTGTTCGCCTGTATATTTCCGAATATCTGGCTTTGATAATATCCATTAACATGGAAGCACTCCCCAGTAATCTCATTTTTCCCCTTCCAGCACTCAGATCCATAAAAATTACCGCTTGTTCCATTGGCAACTGCCGGACATCCCCTGCACCATGCTTTCAGTTCACATTTGCTGCATTTCTTGAATTTATCGTAATCTCTGTATTTTTCCATCTGGCAGACCCAGACGTCTGCCAGTCTGTCTTCAAAAATATTAGCCACTTTACTGTCTGTCACCCTTCTGCATGCCATAATATCTCCATTTGAAGATATGGTAATATGACAGTTTCCACAGTTACAGCCACCATAGACCATTCCTGCCTCTGTACTCTCAGGAAGCTTAAACTGGCCTGTCTCGTATTCATACAACGTCCACAGATGGTCTTTTCTATTAAAATAGGTCTCACATCCTGCCTTTTCATATGCCTTATACTTTGCATCACAGACTTCCAGAAGTTTTCTGTATTCTTCCGGTGTCATGCTTTGTGTCAACTTCACCACCTGTAGGCACATAACGTGAAAATGCAAAAACCTTTGCTTTCGCTTTTACAACTTCATCAATAATATCCGGTATCTCATCCATATTTGTTTTTGATACCGTACTCATAATTACACTTTTTATTCCTGCTCTGTTCAGACATCCGATTTTTCAATCGTCAGATCAAAACTTCCCGGCTTTCTGAACCAGTCATGAGTTTCTCTCATTCCATCAAGGGACATCTGATACTTCTCACAACCACAGACCTTTAACATTCTGCAAATTTCGTCGTTCAAATGAAAAGGATTTCCCATTAAGGTAAAAGGTATCTTTTTCGATTTCAGCAATACCATTAATTTCCAAAAATCCGGATGAAGGATAGGATCTCCGCCAGTAATATAAAAATACGGCACTCTGCCATATACCTTGCAGAAATCCTCACAGCTTTCGACTACCTCCGTCATCTGTTTCCAGGTCATAGACTTTAATTCCTTACAGCCTTCGCCCGAGAAATATAACAATGCTTGCATCGCTGATCACATTCATCTGTAATATGCCACTGAAAAGAAAAAATACTGACTCATCCTATCCAACTCCTTCCTTAACCTATTTTACTTGTCAGATGCTCCACATGCAGTTCCGCATGCTGCTGGTTTCTCCTCCGGTTTGTCTGCTGCTCCACACGCTGTTCCGCATGCTGCCGGTTGTCTACGCTCCGCTTCGGTCTGCTCAGAGCAATCGTCCCCCGGACGATTTGAGCCTTCCGGCTTGTCTGCTGCTCCACATGCTGTTCCGCATGCTGCACTGGTTTCTGTTTCTGCTTTCTTTTTCCATCCGAAAAAAGATTTGATAATGCCATTTTGTTACCTCCTGATATTTTTGTTTGTTGTTATCTTTGTTGCAAGATTATAATATCAAGAGTTCTTAACCGACAAAAGTACGCACTTTTTTTATTACATAGGCATAAAAAGGTAACCTATTGCTTCTTTTTTATTCTTAGATTAAAATTGAATACAACAATAAAAAAGGATGTTATATAAGGAGACAAGCATATGTTGACAAAAGAAGAATTACCGGAATGTCCGGTTGCAACCACAGTTTCGCTCATCGGCAGTAAATGGAAATTGCTGATTATCCGAAATCTGCTGGAACGCCCTTGGCGATTCAATGAATTAAAGAAAAATCTTGAAGGAATCCGTCAGAAAGTTCTCACCGATAGTTTACGCTCCATGGAAAATGATGGTCTCATTATCCGCACCATTTACCCGGAGGTTCCACCAAGAGTTGAGTACAGCCTCAGCGAATTGGGACTTACTCTGAAACCCATTTTAGACTCCATGGTCGAATGGGGGAACGCCTATAAAAAAAATGTAGGAAGAATTTTTAATGGCTCGAATATAAAAAAAACTCCTTCCTTGTACATAAAAATATCTTTCACATATACAAAAGAAGGAGACACAAAAAACAGTCTCTATTATGAATTTTTTTATTTATCTGTACTCAACAATGTCTGCGACTGGTTTCCGTGGTCTTTTTGGCTGGGGCTTCATTTGCAGCTCCAACGGCGACAATTCCTGTCAGCTGGTTGTCTGTTCCGATAAATTCCATCAGCTCATTATAGGCAAAGCAGGTATTGGCAATCCATAATGTACCTAATCCATAACTTGTCGCAGTCAATATCATGTTTTTTCAATAGCAGCGCCTATCGATAGCGAATCACAAATTTCAACGATTCGTTTTTCATTTTCAATGCTTGCAAATGGCGTGTGCTGATTGGTATTAAGCACTGCTATAAGGCATGGTGCTTCTTCCATAACTCTAACAGTATTCTCAGCATCCGATATGGCAAATGCCCATTCAGGCATAAGTTTATGAGTGATTTTTTTCTAACTTTATTCCCTGGTGCATAACATCAACCAGCTTAGACTTTTCTTCACCTTGATATACAATAAATTTCCAAGGCTGTCTGTTTTTTGGCAGATGGAGCAAGAGTCGCACTGTAAATTATATCTTCAATTCAATTCTTTCAGCAAATCTGCGGATAGCATTTTCGCTAAACTCATTCATTCTAACAAAAGCCTCATATTCTCCCGGAGGAATCAATTTGTCTTCCGCATATTTATCTGCTGCATCCTCCTGGCCAGTGTGCTCATTTTCAAACGTAATTCCATAATCACCATTAATAATATGGCCAATCTCATGGAACAGAGTAAACCAAAATGTATCTGAATAGAAACGTCTGTCATTCACCATCAGCATTACATTCTGCCCAATCTTCTTGGTTGCACCATTTATTCCTGAACCCGGAAGATTTGGAAGTATTACGAATATTACTCCGCATCTTCAAAGACCTTCCTAATCAGTGGATAAAAATCACCATGCTGTGTTGTTAATGTCAATGCATAATCAACAGCTTTTTCAAACTTCTTTTGTCAAACTTAGGTGCTTCTATCTTCAGTGCCTGATTAATTGCGATCTGAACCATTGCATTTGCTCTGGCAGTATTAGCCTCTTTCATATCCTCAGATGCACTTCGAAAACTAACTGCCATATTTTGCTTTGTAAAAACAGATAATGATGCAACATTTAAAAATTCACGTAGACACTTAATCTGCTCATTTGTTTTTCTCGGAAGATCAGGCAATCCAAAATTCTCTCTGAAATATGTGTACTGAAAGTACTTGAAAATTCTTCTTTCCTGCTCTAATTCCTTGGATGATTCAAACTCAGCAATCAAAGCGTCATAGTTCTTCTGAAGATTCAGCCAGTAGTCAACACTAGTCCCTAACATTCGAGATAATTTCATGGCTATATCGATTGATAAGCTTTGCTCCCCACGTACCAGAATACTTAAATTCTTTGGCGTGGTATCTAATCGTTTTGCAAAATCTTTCTGAGAAAGTCCACTTTCTTCAATGATTTCTTTGATATAGTATCCAGGATGAAAAGCAATCTTATCATTATATTCAATATAATTACTCATAATGGTTACTTACCTCCTTTACTTCAACAATTCTAACCACATCAGCAATTTCATCAATATTACAAGGATCATAAGGTCCTTCATTCTCATCTAATGGCTGAATAATAATACGCCATGGATCTCTTCTCGTTTTTACATCTATAGCAAAAAATCCATCCATATTACCACTCAACTTATGAAAATGAAATGTCGGCATCATTACTATATCCTTAATTACACTCGCCTGCTGCATAGCATTTATTCGGGCAAATAAGCTAGTTGCTAATGCAGCATTCCCGCCAAACAATTTTTTGCAATTTTTAATATATATGGAGGAATCTTCATACAACTATCGGATTTTGATATGGCTAAAATGCAGTGGCTACAGAATAAAATTTTTTAAAAAGTGATAATACATGCATGATAAAAGGTGCCGCAAAGCGACACCCTTAAATATAAGTACTGATATTTATTTTTTAGTCCAAACTATTCCTCATCCAAAATTGTATCAAGAGCGATAAGTTCTCCCGGTTCAAGTAGTTGAATAATAAACGGTGAATGGCTTACACTTCTTTAAACTTCGGATGCTTGGATAATGCCATTGTCACTACAAATCCAACAACAAGTGAGATCAGAATTCCGATCATATAATTCAGCATTCCACCAGACTTGATGCATACGAATCCGATGATTCCTGCTGCTCCCGGGGAGATATTCTGAACATTTGTCAGTGTCACATAAGCACATCCTACAGCAGAACCGAACATTGCTGCATAGAATGGATATTTCATCTTCAAGTTGACTCCGAACATTGCTGGTTCTGTAATACCAAGCAGTGCTGAGATACCGGAAGAAACTGCGATGCTCTTCATCTTCTTATCCTTTGCACAGAACATTGCTGCCAGTGTTGCTCCACCCTGAGCCACATTGTTGCATGCTGCGATTGCAAAGAGGAAAGATCCGCCTGCTGCAATCAGCTGGATATCAACCGGGAGAAGACTGTGGTGCATTCCTGTCATTGTCAATGGCGCATAGATAAATCCGAAAATAAATCCACCGACAACACCTAATGTATCATGGAGCCACAGAATACCATTTGTAATCCAGTCTCCGGCTGTACGCATCACTCCACCTACCACTGTAAATGTAAGGAATGCTGTTACGAGTACGGAAAGTGCAGGTGTCAGGAGGTTGTCCAGATATTCCGGAACTACTTTGTGAAGTTTCTTCTCGATAAATGCAAGGATTGCTGCCGCTGCAAGTACCGGAAGTACAGTTCCCTGATATCCAACCTTCTCAATTGTCAGCGCTCCGATATGCCATACCGGAACCGTTCCCTCTGTAATGGCTGTACCATAAGAATAAGCATTCAGAAGATCACCGGATACCATGATCATTCCCATAACTGCTCCAAGATAAGGATTGCCCCCGAACATCTTCGTCGCTGAGAATCCTACAAGGATTGGCAGGAATGCATATGCTGCACTTGCAAATGTGTTGATCATAGATGCAAGATCTGCAATATTCGGATATGCTTCAACAAGTGACTTTCCTGAGACAAAAGTCCTTCTGCTGTCAGAACATTATTCAGACCCATCAGAAGACCGCTGGCAACCAGTGCCGGAATAATCGGTACGAATACATCCGCCAGCATCTTTACCAGTTTCTGTAACGGATTCATCTTCTGGTCAGCAGCCTTTTTCACTTCATTTTTTGTACTTTCTTTGATGTCTGCATACTGAATAAAATATTTGTATACTTCATCTACTGTACCACTTCCGATGATGATCTGGAACTGACCGTCTGTGGCAAACTGTCCTTTTACAGCTCTGTCTTGAGAATTCCATCTACATCTGCTTTACTTTCATCTTTTAATACCAGACGTAATCTGGTTGCACAGTGAGCCGCGCTGATTACATTTTCTTTTCCGCCTACCAGACGCAGAAGTTCACTTGCTGCATTCTGGTAACTCTGCTCTTTACTCATTCTAACTCCTCCTGTAACTTCATTTCTTTTCTATCTCAATCAGGATTTTCTTAGTACCATCGTTGTGCTTGAAAAGTCCTGTCTGATTCTTGGTATCCGGATTCCTGCATACATCAGTTCATCTCCACCATACTCCTGCCCGGTCTCACAATCTGTGTAAACTGCATCCGGATCCAGTCCTTTTAATCGGATTACCGGAACCCTGTAGGCTGAGCGTGCAAGGATCTGCACGTGAGTGAAGATGACTTCCATTCCATCTTCTGAAACAATATTCCAGGCACTTTGATTCTCCTGAAATGAATCCGCCAGCCGGTAATAAGTTCCGAACTGTACGGTTCTTCGTCTCCTTTTATATTCTGCGATCTGCTCTTTGACTTCTTCCTTCTCTTCTTTTGAAAGCTTCTTCAGATCCAGTTCATATCCAAGATTGCCTGCTGCTGCCACAGCAAATCTTGTAGCAAGCGGTGTGGTCCGTCCAACCTGATGATTCGGACATGCTGACACATGCGCTCCCATTGTAACTGTCGGAAACAAAAAGCTTGTTCCATGCTGGATCTTCAGCCTGCAGACTGCATCTGTATTATCGCTGGTCCATGTCTGTGGCATGTAATAAAGCATTCCTGCATCGAATCTGCCACCTCCACTGGAACAGCTTTCAAACAACACCTGTGGAAAACGTTCTGTCAATGTCTCCATTACCTGGTAAAGTCCAAGCACGTAGCGGTGTGAAAGTTCATTCTGATTTTTTCTGTCAAGATAAGCACTTCCAAGATCTGTCAGATGCCGGTTCATATCCCATTTCACATAACTGATATTTCCCGGTACCAACACCTTACTGACTGCTTCGATCAGATATTCGCAAACTGCCGGATTCGACAGATCCAGTACCAGCTGATGTCGGCTGAGTATTGGTTCGTAAAGCGGACTTCGGATCACCCAGTCTGGATGCTCCCTGTAAAGATCACTTTCCCTTGAAATCATCTCCGGTTCAAACCAGATTCCAAAATCAATCCCCTTCTGTTTCACCTTTTCGGCAAGACTCTGCAGTCCATCCGGAAATTTCTTCTTATCTTCCGTCCAGTCCCCCAAGGAAGTCGTATCTGTATTTCTTCCCTTGAACCAGCCATCATCCATCACCAGAAGTTCGATTCCAAGTTCCGCTGCTTCTTCCGCTAGCGTCAGCATTTTCTTTTCATTGATCTCAAAATACATACCTTCCCAGCTATTCAATAGAACTGGCCGTTCCCGGTCTCTGTACCATCCCCGGCAGACGCGCGTTCTGTATAACTTGTGAAATGTATTCGACATTCCGGCAAGTCCATTTGCACTATAGACCAGTATAGCCTCCGGTGTGCAAAAAGCTTGTTCCCGGTGAAAGCTGCCATCCAAACTGATAGGGATTAATTCCAAGCTGTACCCTGGTTGTTCCATACTGTCCACACTGAACACATCCATAGAAGTTTCCACTGTAAATCAGGTTTACTCCTAACACTTCCCTTGCTCTTCCGTAGTCCCGGGACTTAACAATCCGATAAATGGGGTTGCCTGTGGGCTGCTCGTTCCACGACTGCTTTCAATCGTGACTGAATCCGCACACAATGGACGTCGATACACGTTTTTCTCTTCTGTATGTGCACCGGCTAATGTCAGTACGTCATATTCCTGTGTTGGAAGATCCATGTTCATGCTTAAGAATCGACAGATTTCTATCGATTCTGTTCCGTCATTGATCCATTTTGCGAATCGTGTGACCACTGCATCTTCATAGATGGTGTAATATAGCAGAATTCTCTGATTTCTCACCTTATCCTGAAGCGTAATCTCCAGTGTCATTGCCTCGGTGTCCGCATCAGTATAGACATGTGGCAGACCATCTGGAGCAATTTTTCCACTCAGAATACGATAGTTGCTATAGAAAAATCTTGCGTTTCTATCTCCGTTTCTATCTTCTAGTTCGTAGGCCGGACTTCGGAAGTCCCCCTGTCCGGACTCCGGAAATTCCCTCAACTGTGTATCCAGAGAAAATGTTCTGTCTTCCGCTATCGGATTCGCACAGAATCCACGGTCGTAATAATAATCCTTGATGCCGCTGTGCCATCTCTTTATTCTTTTTCCGTAGTAACAATGCTTTAAATATCGTTGTTTTTCTACTTGAATCACATAACTGATCTTATCGTTGTACAGATGAAAGACCTGCTGTTCTTCCTCAAAACTGATCTGCATTCTATTTCTCCACTCTCTCATTCTGTTTCATTTCATCTCTTAACCAAATAGATTATAACTTCCATCTTTTCTCACTTTCAATGGTAATGCAGATTAGCAAATGGTAATTATTTTGACAAAGTCTTTCGAAAAGCTTTCGGGACTACACCAACTCAATATCGGCTTCAAAATCAGAACTATGATCTTGTCCGCGTTCTCCATGATTCACATCCCAGGATTCCATCTGATAAATAACCGCCTCATATGGTCTGAGTTCTGTAATTTTTTTTCCGCGGCAGGCGTATCTGCATAATTACTAAGCATGACCTGCCCGGCTCTCTTACACTGTAACTTTCTTGTCTTCTCATGAAAGTTACAGACAATCAGCCATTTTTCCTCCTCCAGCGTTCTTGTATAGATATAAAGGTCTTCATCCTCCGGGAACAGCAGTTGATAAGTTCCGTATACCATAACTTCATGTTCTTTCCGAAGCTGAATCAATTTCTGATAATGATAGAAAACGGACTCTGGATCCGCTAATGCCTGTTCTACATTGATTTCCTTATAATTTGGATTGACTCTGTACCATGGAGTTCCTTCTGTAAATCCTGCATTCTTTTCAGCATTCCACTGCATCGGTGTCCTTGCATTATCCCTCGCCTTCGCCCGGATTGCATACATGGTCTCTTCCTCTGTGAATCCCGCTTTCAGGCGTTCTTGATAAATGTTCTGTGTCTCAATATCAGGAAATTCATCAATCGTCTGAAATGGAACATTCGTCATTCAATCTCTTCCCCCTGATAGATATACGGTGTCCCCTTCATTCCATGAAGCAGTGTCGCAAGCATTTTTTGCAGACAGGACACGATAGTCTCCGTCATTTCCCCAACGGGAAACGATTCTTGGGAGATCATGGTTATTCCAGAATAAACTGTTCCATCCATGACCTTCTAACTCTGTCTGCCATTTACTGAAAACACACTTCAGATCCGGTAGATAAAGTGGTTTCAAATCCCATCTCTGTCCGCCCGGTTTCTTATCCAGCTGAATCTGTTCAAACTGGAAGATCATACTAAGTTCTTTCCTTTCCGGATCCGTATATAATCTTCCGATCTCCGGGGTCGCCCCCAGCACTCACCAACCGTCATGCTGTCCCTGTGACCAAAGGTCGCTTCGTTCATCTCTTGCAGGTATTTATGAAGCATCGGCCCATTCTCTTTGATCTTCTGATCCGGTATCTTTCCAATCAGATCAATCACATCCATACGGAAACCTGCAATCCCCTGATCCAGCCACCAGTTCATCATGTCATATATTTCCTGCCTCAGTTTCGGGTTCTCCCAGTTCAGATCTGGCTGTTTCTTACTGTAAAAATGCAGATAATACTCATCCGTCTCCGGCGAATACTCCCATGCACTTCCACCGAAATTTGACATCAGATCATTCGGTGGCTGTCCATCTTCACCTTTCCTCCAGATGTAATAGTCCCGGTATGGATTATCCAGGCTTTTCTTTGCTTCTATGAACCATGGATGTTCATCTGATGTATGGTTCACTACCAGATCCATAATGATTTTGATATCATTATCTTGACATTTTTGTATCAATATCTTCATATCTTCCATTGTTCCAAACTCCGGGTAAACCGTACGGTAATCAGAGATATCATATCCATTGTCATCCTGCGGCGACTGATAGATTGGACAGATCCAAAGTACATTAACTCCCAGTTTTTTCAGATATTCAATTTTCCCTGTAATTCCTGGAATATCCCCCATTCCATCCCCATTGCTGTCCGCAAAACTCCGAGGATATATCTGATAAACGACACTGCTCTGCCACCATTTCTTCTCCATCTTATGTCCCCTTCTTGCTTTTTTTTTCGAACCAAGTATAATACAAAAAATAAAATAGATACTTTCATTATTTTATCAAAAAATAACACAATATTATGCACCAGTTCAGCCATGCGGCTGTATAAGGACAGACTATCGTTATAAGCTCGCTTATATAAAATAGTCTGTTCTTATGCAGAACATAGGCAGACGCCCCCTAAGCGAGGATTCGTCACGCAGTGTCGAATTCGAGCTGCATGGCTGAACTGTTTCACTATAAGAAAGGAGATCACTCATGTCACGTTCCTTAAAAGAGACAAATTTTCACGGAACCCCTATGTTCCCCTTACAGATTTATTCTCATAAAGATAAGAACGGTTTCTATTCCGTTACTGCCCACTGGCATGAGGAACTGGAATTTCTCTATATTGAGGAAGGAACTATGCACGGAATCATTTCCGGAACCCCTTATGAAATGAAAGCCGGTGAATTCTATTTCATCAACTCTGGTGAACTGCATGAACTAAGCGCACACAACCATTCCCTGCATCATGCAATTGTTTTCGATCCCCAATTACTTAATTTTGATTTGTATGATGCCTGTCAGCACAATTTTATCCAGCCAATCACACAGAAGAAACTGCTCTTCCCAAACAACATCTCCAGTGTCCTCAGTCAGGAAGAACAAGAAAGTCTCCGACAGCTTTTTCTTGAATTGATCTGTAATTACCACCATCCGGAACAATGTGCACTTCTCAAAATTAAGATCTGTCTTCTTCAGATTCTGGAACTCTGTTTCCGCACAGAAGTTCTTATACAGAACAAGACTACCGGAAAGCAGCTCTCCTCCATGAATCAACTGAAGGAAGTGCTTGATTTTATCCGGTCACATTACGCCGAAGAAATTACATTAAAAGAACTTGCTGACATTGCCTGCATGAGCCCGACCTATTTCTGCAGATATTTCCATCAGGAGATGGGCAAGACACCGTTCGCCTTCCTGAATGAATACCGCATCAAAAAAGCCGCTATCCTTTTTTTGGATGACAGCTCACTGTCTGTTTCTGATATTGCCATTAACTGTGGATTTGACAACATCAGCTATTTTATTCGTAAGTTCAAAGAATACCAGGGAATCACCCCAAAAAAATACAGAAGCCGGAAGATGCCAGAATAATATTTCTTTATTTGAGAAAAAGGACTATTTTTTATGAACAATATAAAAGAAAGAATAAAAATATTTTCAGGGGCGCAGCTTAAATACATTGCTTTTCTATCTATGCTTATCGATCACACAAACAAAACGTTAATCTATCCGAATTTGGATGGAGGAGCATTGAATCGGTTGAGTGACTTTTTTTGATATTTTAGGAAGAATCGCATTTCCAATATTCATCTTCCTTCTCGTGGAAGGCTATTTCCACACAAAAAATAAATGGAAGTATTTAATTACACTTCTTGTATTTGGAGTAATATCAGAAATTCCTTTTGATATGTGTACAACAGCTACATTTTTTGAAGCCAACTGGAACAATATTATGTTTACGTTAGCCTTGGTGCTTGCCATGATCTGGCTGATCGATGTACTCAAGGAAAAAGATGGAAGCATTGCCGAAAGCTTTATGGTATTTCGTATCATTTCTCATTGTGACAGTATTGTGCTTTGCTGCAATGAATCTGGGATTAGATTATGAACACCATGCGGTGCTGATTGGATATTTCTATTATATTTTTCATGACCGACAGGCACTTGCGATTCCATTTTCCTATCTTTCCATGTTCAAAGAACCGTGGGCTTTGCTTGGATTTGGTCTGACACTTACTTATAATGGAGAACGTGGAAAACAAAATAAGTGGTTTAATTATCTTTTTATCCAGTACATTTGCTGATTTTAGGAATTATAAGAATGTGTCTTAAGATTTGAATATGAAATATTTTTACTTACAACATTATCTACACAGCTCTCCTTCCATAGTTCAAAAAGGACGAATCCTCCTCCCATTGGATCCGTCCTTTCTTTTCATTCAAGCATTTTTCATAATCATAACTAGCACTTCTTTTTTCACTTTTTATTTGAATTTTTACAAGTAACTTAGATGTCAAAGCCGAAGCTAATAAAAAAAGCGGTACATCCTGCTGTAAGTTTTCCAACGATCACCGGAACAATCATCTTTGGATTAACTCCTGCTGTAAAAAGCAAGGTGATCTCCAAACGTAAATGATGCTGAAACAGCAAATGCAATATTTATGATTTTTTTGACTTTTCATTCATATCACCAATCATATTAAACATTGCTATATTGTTTGCCAAAGTTGCTATTAACCCTGCTGAACCTACTTCATTCATTCCAAATGTTTTTCCCTACTTTTGATAAAATACTTCCAAATGTTTTTGTCATCCATTTCACCATTGGAAAAGCACCTATTAAAATAGTTCCGATCTGTCCACAAATTAAAAAAAATTTTCAAGTGGGATTGTACCATTAGAATCTTCTTCTACCATAACCCGAAACAGAGGAAAATGAATTCCTGTTTGATATTCAAACACTGCAATTGCTATAAAAATTGTAATTAATATCCTCAAACCTGTTCCAAATTTTTGAAATCCTTTCAGCATTTTTTTTCTGGCCAGTTCCAAAGACCAATTACAATCAGCGCTGCCATCAAAATTACCGGAAGCATATTTCTAATGATCGATAAAAAGACTCATCTTATAAGACGTAAAATTCATTACAATTCCTCCGACCAAACATCCGATAGGTATTGTTATTATTCCTGCCAAAACACCTGCACCAAGATAAGGATAATCTTTTTCTTTCATCAAGGACATTCCTACTGGCAAAGTAAAAACTAACGTTGCCCCTAACATATTTGCTACTAATAACCCTGAGAAGTTTCCTATCGCATTATTCCCTGCAAGTTCCATTGCCAAAGGATATCCCCCTGTATCACTTGCAAGTAAGGTTCCAAGAAACATAGATGCATCAGCTCCTATCAGCTGATATATAGGTACAACAATTGGTTTTAGCACTATTGCTAAGACTGGTGCCGCCGCAATTACCCCTGCCATTGCCAGCATCATCGGTCCTATTGCATGAAATCCTTCCTCGAATTGTTGTCCATATCCCCATCGGTTTCCCTGGATTCTATCAACTGCTCCGATAAGCATAAAGATCATCATTATGAAAATAATTATCGAGTTCACAGACAAATGATTTATCCACATCTGTATACTTTCTATAAATTCACTCATATTTGTCTCCTCTGCAACACTTTATAAGGTTTCTTCTTCACATTTTATCATTTAAAAAAAGGAGGTTCGGACTAATCCGCTCCTCCCCTTGCTGAAATAATTTCATCAATTATTCCCGACAACTCTAATGCTGTCTCGACACTATATTTACAATCACTTAATTCTTCTGGTTTTCCGTATCCATACTTACAACCAACAAATGGAATCTGATTATATCTGGCAGCCTCTTTATCATAACTTCGATCACCTACCATAACTGCAAGTTCTGGCTTTTCTCTCAGTAATAGTTCTTCCAGACTATACTTTTTGTTATTTTTTTTCTGTAACCCCTGGATCACATCAAAATAATCATTTACTTCTAATTTTCTTAAAATAACATCTAACTCCCATTTTGATGCATTAGAACAGATTGCCAACTTATATCCTTTTTCTTTTAACTCTTCTAACATTTGATGGATTCCTTCAAATGTTTTTTTTGCTGACTTTCTTTCATTCCATCAATCCAATATTTCTGAATTAATGTTTTGAATATCTCCACTTGTTCAGATTGATTCTCTCCAAAGAAATATCTTACATCCTGCTCAAACGGAGCCCCGATCCGTTCTATAAATTCTTTATCCGAAAACCCATTTTTTCCTACTTCTTCCAAGGCTTTTCTATATGCCTTTACTGCATATACTTCTGTCTGATTGATTGTGCCATCTACATCAAAGATAACAATTACTTTAGAAGATTCCAATTGCACATCCTAAAATGCATAAGACAAATATGCCAAGTATAATATAAATTGTCTTAACATTTTTTTTTATTAAACAGGGCTACACAAAGGAATGTAGCTCCTAACGGAAGAATTCCCGGAAAAATCTGATCGAAAATTGATTGTAATGTTGTTTCAGTTCCTGCCAATGTAAAACTTAGGGTTGTTTGTAACGAGACCATCGTTCCTATCATTGCACCTATTACTGTCATACCAAGAATGGATGCCCCCATGGAAAGCTTGTCCATCAAATGATTTTCTTCTGAATTCTCAAGGAATTTTGTTCCCATCTTATATCCATACTTTCCACCAAGAATTTTCGTAATAAAATGAATTGCTGTATATAACAGGAAGTAAATCACTGCGCCAAGAATGTTTCCGCTTTTTGCAAGTCCAATTCAATTCCTGCGGCAATTACTCTAAATGTTCCCCAAAAGAGAATCTCCTATTCCAGACATAGGTCCCATCAAACCAACCTTTACATTATTGATGGAAGATGTATCAAAAGTTTCTGATTTTGCATTTTCTTCTTCCATTGCCACGCCAAGTGTCATAAGGAACGGAGAAACATGTGGAGTTACATTGAATGTTTCTGTATGTCTTTTCAACGCTGCATAAAAATCATCATCATTTGGATATATTTTACGCAATGGCGTTTCAATTGCATACATATATCCATACGCCATCATTTTATCAAAAGACCATGATCCCTGAATCGTAAATGATCTCCAGAAAATACTTCTATAATCCTTAGGAGTCATGATTTCCTTTTTTTTCATTTATTTTGTCTAATTCTGTTCTTTTATTTTCTTCCATCAGAAATCATCCTCCTCTTCAAATTGCATATTATTTACTGCAAGAAATGCGATACATAATCCTACAACTGCAACACCAATCACATCCATTCCAAGGTACATAACTGCTACAAATCCGAGGAAAAGGTATGGAAGTATTTTGTTGTTAGACATAATTTTAATCAAAAGCGCAAGTCCTACACAAAGAAAGTACTCCTGCTGCAACATTAAATCCATTCAGTACCACCTCAGGAATCATATTCAGTACGCTATTAATTCCATCAGCACCGAAGAATAATGCGATGAAAACCAAAAAGTGCTGAAGGGATTCCAATTGACAGTGGCACTACTGTTAAATGTAACAGATTCGCTTTTTCAGATTTCTCTCATCGAGTGCTTTTTCAATCTGTTTTCCTGCCCAACTTCCAGGAATCGCATAACAGAAGTTTCTCCACAGCTGCAGGAATACAGACAGTGGTAACGCAAGTGCTACAGCTGTTCAGCTCCAGCTCCTGTCTGAATTGCAATTGCAATACTTAAAATACTAGAAGCATATACTTCCGGTGGAACAGCACTTCCAACCATAATAGATCCCATGAACATTGATTCCAATGTTGCTCCAATAATTACACCTGTTTGAAGATCTCCCATAATCAGACCTATAATTGGACCTGTAAACAACGGTCTAGCCATCATAGATGCTCCAAACAACTGCTCATCCATTGCCGCAAGAAGAGCGACAATAGACACAAGAATTGCCGGTATTAACATGATATTCCCTCCTTCTTACTACTATAACGGTTTAGATTAAACTTTCTGCCATAACTTTTTTTCTCTGTAGGAACAGCTCTACATTCAACTTCTGCACCTGCCGCAACCATCTCATGAATCTGTTCTTTCTCTTTTTTCAGATACTGCAAGAGACGGAGTGATCATTGTTCTTTCACTTGTCAGTTTCATATTACCAAGATTAACGTGATCAACATCTTTTACATTTTCACTAGTTCTAACGCATCTGATGTATTATCAACAATCAGAAACAGCTTATATTTATCCGTCTTTGTTCCATTCAACAACGGAATCGCATCTTTCAGTGTTTTTACAACAAACTTCACGCCCCGCCGGAGCAGCCATTTTCAATGAAGTGCTACGGAGTTTATCTGCTGCCACTGCATCATTTACTATCAGAATACAATCTGCTTTCAATGAATTTGTCCATGCAAAAGACAACCTGTCCATGTATCAATCTCTCATCTACTCTTAATAATTTAATCATTAGAAATCCTCCTCTATATCGCTATTTTCTTCAATCATTTTTTTTTCAGATCCACAATTCCTTCTCTTCCCATCTGAATTGCATTTTCTATCAATTCATCTGTTGAAACATCCGAATCCAAATCCTGTGCCAAGCCAATCAGTAAAGGAAGATTCAACCCTGTTATAATATGTATCTTCTCAGATTGAATGTATGAGGAAAACGTATTAGCGATACTGCCACCCATAATATCTGCAACAATAATCAGTTCATCTTCTTCATTCAATTCATGAATTTTCTTTTCCGCTTCTTTCTGCATATCAAACCCTGGTTCAACATATGCACTGATTTCTGAAATATCTTCATTTTCACCCATGATTAATTTGAATGTCTCCATAATCCCTGATGCAAATCTTCCATGAGTTGCTACTAATAATTTCCCTCATACTATTCCACTTCCTTATTTCATCTTAATTTTAGTACTCTACTGTTCTGTAATATCTTCTGATTTCCAGACTATGATTTCTTACATGCTCAAAATGTGCGCTAACTCTTTCAAGCTGTGCAGCCATAACGAGTGGTGAAACAAGTCCTCTTACGCTTGGATCAACTCCTTTAAGTTCATAATCCTTTGTATCCCATACCTGAACTACATCTGAATACTTTCTTACAAATTTTTCAACACGATCAAGTAATGGTCTTGTCTCATCTTCACCTTTGAAAAGCATAAAGCTCATATCTTTTCAGTCATTTCCACTGTTCCATGGAAGAACTCAGCTGCATGGATAGATTTTGTTGCAATCCACTGCATCTCTTCAAGTACGCACATTGCGAAGCAATATGTTTCTCCCCATGTGTTTCCAGCTCCTACACACATATGGAATTTTGTATCTTTATGTTTCTCTGCAAATGCAAGAGCACGCTCGTCATTATCTTCTCTTACTTTCTGAAGTACTTCCGGCATCTGTTTCAGAGCATCAATAAACTTCTCATACTCTGGGAATTCTCCGTTGTTTTTCATGAATCTTGCACCAAGTGCAAAATACTGAATATAAATCTCTTCAACAAGATTATCATTGGATGCTGTTCTGTTTTCGAACACATAATCGGCATACTCAGCAAGTGGGCATTCCTTTTTCACCTACAAGAGCGATTACTGTTGCACCAACTTCTTTTGCATATTTTGCTGCATTGATTGTCTCTACTGTTGTTCCTGAAAGAGATGCTGTAATTACAACAGAATCTTTTTGTGAGTTGTTTTGGTTTGGCTGTAACTAGTTCTGCTGCAATTTCATAATACCACGGAATTGTTGAATTTGTCTTAATGAGATAAGATAATGGGCTTGCCATCGCATAAGTTCCACCAGTTCCCACAAGATAAAGGTTCTTATATCCCTTCTCACAAATAGCATCTACTGCCTGATTGATTTCTTCAATATTGTTTACTGCCTGAGTTAATACTTCATTGTAAGTTTTGTCTTCATATCCGTACATGTTCTGGTTCCTCCATAATCAAAATAATAATTTTAACTTTATGCGCATAGCTTAGTGTCTTAACCACTTCGCATTTTTAATATATCACTCTATTTTGTTATGTCAACCACTTTTGTTTTTTATTATACAAATTTTATTTTTTTAGGTTTCTTTTTTCTATTTCTGTTTGGTATAATAAGCTCAGAAAACCTTATTTGTTACTTTTTTTTGCGCTACACCGTGTCTAGTAATTCTGTTATTTTAGGAGATATAACTATGGATCTTTCATACCAACAACTTGCAGAAATTATACGAGAAAAAATCAACAGCAATGAATATGTTTTTGGTCTTGCTCTTCCTTCTGAGCGTGAATTAGCAAAATCTTTTAATGTACGCCGTTCCTTAGTTCGCTCAGCAATTGAACAGCTGTGTACTGAAGGCATTTTAAAAAAATATCATGGAAAGGGAACTTACTTTATGCTAAAAGATATTGATTTTTCTTCCAAGCATTTTAAAGGTATGAGTGAGTTGCTAAAGAAAGCCGGCTATGACCCTTCTAGTAAAATTTTAAATACAATGACTCGAAAAAGCCGGTTACAAATTTTCAAAGATTTTCGATGTATCAGAAGATACGGAGATTTTTCAGGTGCTTCGACTTCGTCTCGAAATGAACAGCCTATATCTATTGAAAATACTTATATTTTACATGACAGTATCCCTGATATTGAAAATATTGATTTTCAGATTTACTCTTTGTATGATCTTTTCGAAGCAATAATATAAAGATTCAAGATATTAGCCATGCTTTTTCTACAACAAAAGTTCATAACACGGACGCACGTTTTCTTAATTTGGAAAATGATACTTCTGTTATTTACGTTGATATTACATCCTCGCTGATTGATAACCAGGTTGTCGAATATACGGAAGTTCTTGTACTACCTGAATTCAGCAAATATTATACGGATGGCATTTTCAAAAACGGTATTTATCAAGTAAATGCACAGGTTGTTATATAATTTTTTTAGAGAGGATTTACAACAATTATGCCTAAGATTTATCAGCTTCTAACAGATGAAATTGAAGAATTTGTTTTACAATATATCAATGAACATCAATTAAAACCACATGACAAACTTCCAACTGAAAGAGAACTTTCCACATCGTTAAATGTAAACCGAATTACACTTCGTAATGGTTTGCAGAAACTGATCGACAAGGGAATGATCTATAGTCATCGTGGAAAAGGTTATTTTGTTTGTCCCCAAAAAATAAATCGGACATTGTGTTATTTCAGTTTTCCCGAAGCAGATAGTCTGTTAAAAGACCATTCTTATAAAGCTGAAGCTCAAAATTTCTTACCAACAATTATGAGCAATATTATTCATAATTTTTTATGTATAACATATGATTATAATATTACTATTTCGTCTTCTCTAGAAAGTGTTGATGAAACAATCATCGCTTTTTTTTTCTTGTGATGCAATAAAAAACTGAATACAATACCATTTACCCTGGTTTGTTTCAGATGAAAGAAATCCCACCAACCTTAGTACAGTCTTTTTTTCATACGAATTTATGAAAATGAGGCTCTTGATTCTTTATCTTTAATTACAAAGCAAACCTTAACTGAGCTTTTACAATTATCTGAAGAAGACACTTTACTTCTTGTAACAAACTTT
>VOFC01001006.1_pt1 | contig 34324 bp, 46 predicted proteins | sample 5384161 | NCBI WGS metagenome assembly VOFC01 (sample SAMN12384722, study PRJNA508395) | human gut metagenome | isolation source: healthy gut B | host: Homo sapiens | reverse complement strand
AACCATATTCATTTTTTAAGAAATTTTATATTTTCTTCACTTGATAGACTATTGATAAATTGATTATATATTCTCATTTTACTTTCTTGTATATTGCTACCCCTTGTTAGCTCATAATCAATTATTTCTTGAGTAAAAGAAAAAAGTAGGAGCATTCATTGCTTCTACTTGTAATAACTAAACTTCTGCTGTTCTATTCAAATAACCATCTTTCCAAAGATGTAAAACATTTTCGTAAGCTTTATAACCTAACCTTGTATCATTTACTACAATTTCAGTATAAGCATCTCCAAATGCCTTTTTATAAATTCAACTCTATCATTTTCAATTAAATTATTTTGATAAAATTCTCTAATATCTTTTTTTGTAACTTTTAAATTATCTATATTATTTAAAATATCACTTACATATTCATCTTGTAGAAAATCTAATTTACTTCGCATTTCTTCTTCAGTTAATGTTCTTCTAAATTGACTTTCTTCTATTGATAAATCAGTTCTGTTGCTACTATCTCCTCTGCTGTCATCTTGATATTGTTCATCAAGCCAACCCATTTCATTTGATCTTGAGCTTCCTGTAAATGACTGTTTAATTCGTTGTTCATTACCAATATTGTTAGTTCGTGATTCTTGTGGTTCAATAGGTAATTGTACCTCATCATCGAATATTTCCCTGCTGGAATTTTCTCCTTTTTCATTGTTAGATTTGGTATCAAGTAATCTCCCTGTTTCGTGTACTCTATTTTCTCTAACATTTTCAACCCCTCCTTCATTTATATTATTATCATTAGAATATATCTCATTTTCATTTTTTGCAAATGTACGATTTTTTAAATTTTCCTTTTTTTGTAGAGTTGAAACTGTTTTTGCTATTTCTCTTAAACCTGATTCTGCAATATCACTAACACTTGCACCTAATATTGTAAAAAGTTCTGGACTATTAAAATATTTTAAAAATTCAAATTCATTTTCAGAAATGTTTTCTCTAGCATTTATCACATCTTATCATTAGCATATAACTAACACTTGCCCAAGTTATTCCTATTAATATATCTTTAATTTCATCATCTGATATATCATTTAACATTGTGTTAGATTTATTTTTTATAATATCCGTTAGATAATCTTCAATATCATCTACAACCATGTTATAACTTGCACTAATTATAGCTTTCGATAAATCTTCCTTTAAATCCATATCTCCAAAATTTGCTTCTAAATCTTCAATAATATCTTTTTCATACTCTTGTTTTATATTCCATAATTTATATTCAGTATTATTATAATTATGAGTATCATCAATTTAGGTGCATTTTCAAATTCAAAATATTCGTATATAAACTAAGGTTAATTTTCTCCTTCAACTTTTTTCAAATTCAAAAGTATATAAAGAATTTTCTCCTTCAACTTTTAAATTTCAATTTTAATAACTTTATCAGAAATCACATATCCATTTGGAGCTTTAATTTCTTTTTACAAAGAAAGTTCCATATCTTAAATCTTCAAATATTATTGTTCCTTCTTCTTTATTTGATTCATACTCTTTAATTAAATCTTTACATTCTTCATCTTCATATAATCCAAATGTGAATTTTTCTTTGATACTTTCTTTAGTATTTGCATCAATTTTTACTAATTTTATATTTTGTAAAATTGGCATATCTTTCATTTCTATTTTTTGAGTTTCTTTATTTTCAGATACTACAAATTCTATTTCTTCTGTTGTTTCATAACCATAAGGTGCAGTTTTTTCCCTTAAAATATAAGTTCTATTTTCTTCTAGTCCTGTTACTTTATGAGCTTCTTTTGTTGAAGTCCATTTATCTATTATTTTTTCTGTTTCTTTATCTTGAACTTCCAGTTCTGCTCCCTCAACTTCTTCGCCTTGTTACTAAATCTGTTTGAAATTTCTTTTATCAAATTTTTGAGTTTCTTTATGTTTTATTTGATATAACATATCCATCTTTATAGAATATATTTTTTCCTTCTTCAATTTCTTTATGACAATTTCTATTTCATCTTCATCATTGTTTTTGCACCTTCAACTTTTTGTTATATTTTCTTTTGTTTTACAACTTTATCAATCATTCTAATTTCTTGATTTACTTTATCTTTATTTACTGTAAATTCTATTTTATTTGATATAACATATCCATCTGGTGCATAGTCTTCATATAGAATATATTTTTTACCTTCTTCAAGTCCATTTACAATATGGTGTTCTTTTGTCGATGTCCAACTATCAACTATTTCGCTATTTTCATTTTCAATTCGTAATTTTCAATTCGTAATTTAGCTCCTTCAATTTCGTCCCGTGCAATATTTTGCTTTGAAACACTAACAATTTTATCAATCATTGTTACTTTTTGAATTTCAGTTTTGCTTTCTACTTTAAATTGAATGCTTGTTGTTTTTAACAAATCCATTTGGTGCAATTTTTTTTTCTAAAAGTATAAGTTTTTCCAACTTCTAATCCTTCTATCTTATGAGTAGTTTCTTTAGATTTCCATGAATCTACTATTTTCTTATTTTCATCAAACACTTTAAGTTCTGCCCCAACAAGTTCTTTATCTCCTGTAACATCTATTTTAATTCATATACTCCCATAGGTAAATTTTCAATAGTGTATTTCCCATCTTTGCTTAAATTAAATTCTTTAACACTCTTTCCTTTTTCATAAATCACACTGCCATCTGCATAGTCAATTATATTTTCTTTAGCTTTTAATCTAAACTTGATTTTACTTAAATCAGATGTATCTACTAATGATAAATCCACATTATCATTCAAAACAACTGATTTATCTATATTTAATTTTCCTGTTGGTTGCTCATTAGCAATTGTAACAGTAATATACGCATCATAATCTTCATCAAATTCAAGTGTTTTATTACTTCTATTTATTTTAAAAACAACAGGTTCTTCTAATTCAAGAAAACCATTAGGTGTAAGTATTTCATCAGCTTTATATGTTCCAGCTTCAAGTTTAGTTTCAGTATATGCTATAGCATTTTTATCTGTTTTCCATTTATCATGTGAGAATATTCCAGTTTTACACTTAACTTTTTCCCATTGTTTTGTATTTTCATTTAATTTTGATAAACTAAATGTAGTATTGGAAAATGTTACATTCTTACCTGTTTTCTTATCAACTTTAACAAGTTTCAAATAACTTGTAAATGGTAAATCATTTTCAACAAATTCTTTTATAATTCCATCACTATTTTTATCAATATTGATATAAAAAGGTTCTACAGTTTCTATTTCATCAGATGGTGTTTTAGTTTCTCTTCCTTCATATATTCCATAAGCTAGTAATTTCGATGTTGCATGACCATTTCCATCTGTTTTCAAAATATCATATTCATCTTCTGCATATTCATTCAAATGCTTTGCTGCTTCTTCAAAGCTTCCATAATAATCAACATATTTTGAAAGTATTACTGTATTCAGCATTAGCAATTTTATTAGCTGTTGTATTATCATTTGATGATATTTTAATTATCTCAAATCTTGCTCTTTGCACATCCTCTGTTACATTAATTTCTTTTTTTTATAACATTTGTGTTTTGATCTTTATATTCAAATTCAAAATTATATATATTAGTATCTAATTTATAACCAATTGGTGCATTTGTTTCTTTCCAGTTATATTTTCCAAGTGGTAATCCTGTTATATAATCATTCTCTACTTTTAAGTTTAAGTTTGAATTTTTAGCTGTAATACTTATAGTTGCTTTTCCATATTCATTAAATTTTGCTATTGCAATTTCATCATTTTTTGAAAAATATTTTTAATGATTTACTTTTATTATAAATATCTTCACTTGCAGTTAATACATAAGTCGCACCATTCATTGTTGCATCTCCATGATGACTTGTTTTATCTATTCTGTTATCTCTTCCAGTAACAATATCTGATTTAGTTATTTTAACCGAACCAGTAGGTTCTGTATTTTTTATAGCTTGTGTTGATACTTCATTTGCCTTTACTTCAACATTGTAAGCTTTCTTATCTAGTAAATAACCTGCTGGTGCATTTTTTTCTTTTAACTGTATATGTTCCTTTTTTTAGTTTTTCAATAACTATTTTTCCGTTTTTCACTTCAACATCATTGTTGTATCCATTAGAACTAGAAACATTATAAATTGCTCCATCTACTAATTTACCAGTTGTATCTAATTTTTGTAGCTCTAATTTTCCATATAAATCTATTTTAAGACTAATTCTTAAAGTAATTGGATCATTATAAGCCATTGAATATAATTGGTCTTGAATGCCAGAAGAAAATTCAAAATAAACCATTGAATCTCTATCAGATGTTTCATTTTTAACCATTCCCCATGACTTAAATTCATCATCTGCAATAGTATAATTTTCTATTGAAATATTTTCATCAGGTGTGATAGTCATTTGATTGCTTCCACTTGTATGAACAACTCTTATTCCGTTTGTTGTTCTATCAATAGCTGGATAGTTTGCTAACACCCCATTTATATCTGTAATTGTTTTACTTTCTCCTGCTTGTACTGTTATTGTTGTTGCATCAAAACTTGGTCTTTTTGCAAAATTATCTAGTTGGCTATTTATATTAGCTTTAAAATTCTCATAAGCTTGCTGATTTTCTGTATTTATAAATGTGGCATTTGATTGACCTAATGTTTCCCAAATGTATTGCTGAGTAAACACATAAGCCTGTTTTACATATATCATATCTCCTGCAAGAATACCTCCATCAATAACATAATCTCCTTGGTCTTTATACCAACCTAAATAAGCTATTTTGCAGGCTTTTCTCATTGCAGAATTTGTTGGCGTATAATATTGTCCATTATAAACAACACCCGTCTTAAAATCAATACCATGCTCTGCACAAAATACTGTATGTTTTTCTCCTGTTCTATTATTTATTAATCTTCTTATTAATATTCCCACTTTAGATCCCTGATTGTCCGTTGTATACATACCTGAATCGTATTGTCCCCCAACATATTTTCCACTACCTGAAGCAGCAAAAATAGGAGTTGTAGAGCTAATCATTGTAATCATTAATAAAATACTTGCTATAAATCTTTTTAATTTCGATTTTTGCATCTTGTTTAAACCCTCCTTTTAACAAAAAAAAGAACAAGTAATATAACTTGTTCCTACTAAATATTATTTAATTACCTATAATAAAAATTTACAGTCCATTTGCCACAATAAGGACAACTCCATGTTTCATAACCGCATGGGCATTTTTTATCATATTCTTCTATTGTAATTTCTTCAGCACGAAGTTTACTTCCATAATTACTAATAAGATTATCATAATATGCTACTGCACTATTATATGTGTCAAACCATCTATTAGAATTTCCTATATTCATTCCATGATTATTATTTGTAGTACATCTTACTACTTTGGTTTCTTCTTTTTTAGTTTCTTGTGGTTTTTGTTCTTCAGCTTTAGTTTCCTGTTTTTCTTCAACTTTTGTTGTTGTCTGTTTCTCTTGCTTTTGAACTTCTTTTTGTGTTTCTGTTTTATTATTTGCTTTAGTTGTTGTATTTTTTATTGTATTTTTAGTTTCAACTTCTGTTTGTTTTGGTTGCTCTGTCTGTTTAATTTTTTCATTACTCTGTTCTACAATTTCATTTTGTTCTACTGTATTAATTACATTATCCTTTTCTATATTTTCTTCAACTGCATTTTCGGTTATAGCATTGTTTAAAATCTCATTATTTTCCCCATTATTAGTTTGATTTTTCTTTTTTGTTAGCAAGTAAATTGATGTTCCTAGTAAAATAATACAAATAACTGCCATTATTAAAATTATAATTTTTAATTTTCTACTCATAATAAAATCACTCCTTTTTTTTTTATCTTACTATAAGACCTTATTATTTTCAAATGTATAAATTATAATTTTTGTACTCCCACACAAAATTATCTAATCATTTCTTTCTCTTGCATTCTTCTTTTCCATTTAATTTGGTATTCTTCTAAAAGTTTCTGCATAACTTTTTGCATTTGTTCTACACTATAACCTTTTGGAAAGTAATTTTTAACATTTTCTACTTTAAATTTTATTTGTTCTTTTTGGTTTGGTTTTTCTTCACTTAATATTTCTTCAATTTTATCTCTTTCAAGCAATCCTTTTTCACTTAATTTTCTCAACTCTTTTGCTGTTGTTCTGATGGTGTTGCTTCATTAAGTAAAATAACGTCTAGTAATTCCTTTTGGTCTTTTTTTGTCATATATGAAATTTCAACTGCGGGTCTTAAAGACATTCCACCTTTTTCTTTATCAACCATTTCTAATAATTCTGGTATTAGTTCTGTTAGTCTTACATATCTTCTTACTTGTTCTCTACTTATTCCAAATTCTTCCGCAATAATATCTACTGATAACTTCTCCTCCACTGGTGTAGAAGTTAAATCTACTCTTTTTCCTTGTTTTTTTATTGCATCTAACTTCATTTTAAAAGCAAAAGCTCTTTCACTTGGTAATATTTCTTCTCTTTGGACATTAGTATCTACCATAAGAATTGTTGCTTCTTCATCTGTCAATTCTCTTACCAAACATGGCATTTCATTTATTTCTGCTATTTGACAAGCCCTTTTTCTTCTATGTCCTGCTATCATTTCATAGCTACCATCTGCTTTTTTTCTCACTATCGCAGGAAATATTACTCCATGTTTCTTTATACTGGCTACTGTTTCTATCATTTTTTCATCATCTCTAACTTTAAAAGGATGATTAGGAAAATCGGATATTTCTTCTATTGGTATCATTACCACTGTTTCTGCTTTTCCTTTGTTTGTACTAAACTTAAATAAATCATCTACATTCGGAAGTTCTAAATTTATCTCTTTCGCCATTCTTCAGCACCTCCTTCGTAAATTCTTCATAAGCTATCGCTGGCTTACTTTTTTTGTCATAAGCATATACACTTTTGCCCTCTATTGTACTTTCGGCTGCTTTTACTCCCATAGGAATTATTGTATTATAGATCTTTATTCTTCTGCCATAGTTATTTCTTAAAGTTTCTATTGCGGTTTTCGCTAGTTTTGTTTTCATATCTGCAATAGTCAGCAATACTCCTTCTATTTTTAATTTAGAATTTATCTGTACTCTTGTTTTGTCTATTGTTTGCATGAGCTGTGTCATTCCTTTTAGTGGTAGATATTGAGCTTGAACTGGTATTATCACACTATCAGCTGTTGCTAGTGCATTTATTGTTAAAAGTCCTAAAGACGGTCGACAATCAATTAAAATATAATCGTAATCATCTTTTACTTTTTCAACATATTGCTTTAATATTTTTTCTTTATTCACACATTTAATCATTGATATTTCTAATGCTTCTAATTCAATATTTGATGGTACTAAATCAATATTTTCTTCATTAGTTATGATTGCTTCCTTTTTATCTATTGGTTGTTTTGTTATAATCTTTTCCATTAAAGTCTTTATTGTATGTTCCATTCCATCTGCATTTTTAAATCCTAATGAACTTGTTAAATCTGCTTGTGGATCAAAATCAATCAATAAAACTTTCTTTCCATTTCTTACTAAACAATTTCCTAGATTGGCAACTGTTGTTGTCTTTGCAACTCCACCGCTTTTGATTTGCAATAGCAATTACTTTACACTTTGACATTATAAAAACCTCCTTCCTTAACATTTAGCCATTATTAAATAATGACTATGTAAAAGAACAAGTTTATTTTAACTTGTTCTATCTTGCTTCTCTATCTATTTCAAAACCTTTTAATTTTTTATCAATATTTCTTTTATACTCATTTACTCCCACATTTTCAATTTCATCTGCAATGTATTTTTTATTTTTCAAATCACTAATTTGACTTTCTTTGTTATATCTTTTTATCACACTTTCAACTTGTTTTTCAGATACAATTCCAGTAAATATAATTTCATTTTCTTAATTTCAAAATCATACCCTTTATATAACATATAACTCAAAAATATTTTTTGTCCTTCTTCATCATACTGTTGTAATGTTTCACTATTAAATAAGTTTTCTCTTGTAAATTTTAAATGTTTCATTTTCTCCATGTTATTACCTCTCCTTACTCATTTTTTTTCTATATTCTTTCTAACTTTTGCATAAATTTCTAATGCCTTATCTTCATTAAAACTCTTTTGAAGTGATATACCTTTTTCTTGTATAAAATACTTTGACATTTTAAAGATATTAGTATCATTAAATGTATATCTACCCATTTCGTCTTTTTTCCATATACATAGCTGTAACTGGAATTATTTGACCACTATATATTGGCAAATTAACAGTACAGAACATACCAACTTCTAAATTGTCTAAATATTTAATTGCTTCATAACCTTCCATTTTTTACTCCTTTCATATTTTTTGCAACAACAAAAAAAAAGCTAATCTCTCGACTAGCTTCTTCGTTTATGTATTTATTTATTTTCAATTAACTTTATCAATAGTTCATTTACTGGCTCTGCTGATTTATTTTTTTCCCTTATTAATTTGTTTCTCATTTTTACTAATGATTTTACTATTAAATCTTTTTCCGATTTACTTGTTTTAACTTTTATTTTTTTCATATAGAATCACCCCTAATTTTTTATTATTCTTATTTTATCATATTTAAAAATTTTGGCAATTCTACTCGAAGATTTATCAATTTTATGCAATTTCTACATATAAATTCACTTCAACATGGTTATATTTTTCTCTGGTTTTCTCTACTCTCACAAAGGGTTCAAGTTCTTCTTTTTATGTATATATACTCATATTCTTATTGCTTTTGTTGTACTTATTTTCTATATACTTTATAGATATAAATACACCACATTCATTCTACCATTACGATTTTTTATTTTCAACTGTTTTTTCAATTTATTTTACTTTATTCTTCTTTTTTTGACTTTTTTCGACATAATTGTAATTATCTATTTTATTTCCATACTCTATAATATTTTCTTTCCAAATTCACAAACCCAGCTGTTACTTTTCATCGTTGTAACAGCTGGGTTATTATTTACATTCCATGTTCTTGTTTGTATTTCTCTAATGCTCTTGCTACTTGGTCTGGGCAAGATGTTCCTTTGTTTCCACAAGGAATTCCTTTTAGTAGGCTTATTACTTCGTCTATAGTTCTTCCTTCTACTAGTTTTGATACCCCAACTGTATTTCCTGGGCATCCACCTATTATTCTTAGGCTTTTTACGATGTTTCCATCGATTTCAAATATCATTTGCATTGAGCAAACTCCTTCAGGTGTATATCTGTATTCCATAAAATCTCCTTTCTTCTGTTTTACAACATTTATATTTTAATTTAAAATTTATTCTTGCTTATATTTTAGCTTTTAAATTTTATACAATTGAAGAATTATATAAATTTACAATCTTTATTTACTTTTTTATTATTTCTCTTACTATTTCTCCTGCTATCATTAGTCCTGCAACTGATGGAACAAATGATATGCTTCCTGGTACTTGGTTTCTTATTGAACATTTTCTTTTTTGTTCCTGGAGGGCATATACAGTTTGTTTTGCAACTGCGGTTGGCTTCTTGATTTATTTTTATTGGTTCTTCTTTTGAGTAAATAACTTTTAGACTATCTATGTTTCTTTTTCTTAGTTCTTTTCTCATTACTTTTGCAAGTGGACATACCGAAGTTTTGTATATGTCTGTTATTTCAAATTTTGATGGATCTAGTTTGTTTCCTGTTCCCATTGCTGATATTATTGGTATGTTTAACTTTTTGCAATTCATAACAAGTTCTATTTTTGCAGTTACTGTGTCTATACAGTCTACAACATAATCTAAATCTTGTGTTAATATGTCGCTTTCTGAGTCTGGCATATAAAATTCTTGATATGTTTCTACTGTTGCATTTGGATTTATTTCTAATATTCTTTCTTTTGCAACATCTACTTTGTATTTTCCAATTGTTTTTCTAGTTGCTATTATTTGCCTATTTAAATTTGTTAAGCAAATTTTGTCATCATCTACTAATACAAAGTGTCCAACTCCAGCTCTTACTAAACCTTCTACAACAAATGAACCTACTCCTCCAACTCCAAATACTGCAACTTTTGCATTTTGTAGTTTGTTTATTCCATCTTCTCCAATTAGTAATTCTGTTCTTGAAAATTGATTTAACATTTATTTCTTCTCGATTTTGCACAATTTAAATAAATTTCTTCTTTTTTATTATTTTTGCTTCATTTTTTATTATATATTTTTAGCAGTATTATGTCAATCGTTTTTTGTTTTTTTAATCAAGTACTTTATTTCATTCTATTTCATACTCATTTTTGATAATCTCAATGCATTTAGTACTACTGTTAAGCTACTTATTGTCATGCTGAATGCAGCTATCATTGGGTTTAGCTCAATTCTAAATGGTTTTAATATTCCACAGGCAATTGAATCATACATATGTTATAGAAAAATGCCCAGAATAGATTTTGTTTTATGTTTCGTATTGTTTTTCTACTTATTTCTATTAGTTCATTTATTTTTTCTATGTTGTCGCTCATTATTACTACCTGTGCAGAGTCCATTGCAATATCTGTTCCCGATGAGATTGATACTCCGATGTCTGCTGTTACTAAGCTTACACTGTCGTTTATTCCATCTCCACACATCATTACTAAACCGTTTTGTTTTAACTTTTTTATTTCTTCTGCTTTTTCTTTTGGTGTTACGTTTGCTATTACTTTTTCTATTCCAATTTGACTTGCTACTTTTTTAGCTGTTTTTTCATTGTCTCCTGTTATCATTACAACTTCTATGTTTTGTTTTTTTCAGCTTTTCTATTGTATTATTTATGCCTTCTTTTACAATATCTTTCACACCAATTAATGATTCTAGCTTTCCGTTTATTGCAACAAATAGTATGCTGTTTCCATCTTCAACAAGTGCTTGCTCGTCTTTTTTCAGATTCTTCTGGAACTTCTATGTTTTGTTGTTCCATGAGTTTTCTGTTTCCAATTATATATTTGTCGTTTTCTATTGTTCCCTCTATTCCATATCCAGGAATTGCTTTAAATTCATTTACCGCTTCTAGCTTTTCATTTTCAGCAACTGCTACTATCGCTCTTGCTATTGGGTGTTCCGACTTTTTCTCCATGCTTGCAACTTTATTTATTAGTTCTTTTTCTTCCATATTGCTGTAATTGTATACTTTTGAAATGCTTAGCGTTCCTTTTGTTAATGTTCCAGTTTTGTCGAAGCATATTGTTTTAATTTTGTGTGCGTTTTCTAAGCTCTCACTCGATTTAACTAAAATTCCTCTTTTGCTGGCGTTTCCTGATGCAATTACTATTGCAAGAGGTGTTGCCAAACCTAAACTGCAAGGACATGCTACTACCAGAACACTTACAAATATATTTATGGCTGTTGCAACATTTTTAGAAATTGCAAGCCATATTATAAATGCAATTACAGCTATTATCATTACCACTGGCACGAAGTATCCGCTTATTTTGTCTGCTATTTTTTTGCAATAGGAGCCTTTGTGCTTGTTGCTTGTGATACTAGTCTAACAATTTCAGAAACTGTTGATTCTTTTCCTATTTTTTCGGCTTTGTATTTTATTGTTCCTTCAAAATTTACGCTTCCTGCAATTACTTTTGAACCAATTTCTCTTTTTACGGGTTTGCTTTCTCCTGTTATGAACGATTCGTTTATATGCGTGCTTCCTTCTACAACTTCTCCATCTACTGCAATTTTTTCTCCTGGCTTACAAATTACGATGTCGCCTTTTTGAATTTCGTCTAAGGTTACAACTTGCTCCACTCCATCTCTTAGAATTGAGGCATGGTTTGGTGTTATGCTCATTAATTGGCTTAATGCCTCTTTGCTTTTGTCTTTGTTTTTGTTTTCGATATATCTTCCTATTTTTATAAAGAATATAACAATTGCTGCAGACTCAAAGTATAAGCTGTGTACATGCATAGTATGTCCTTGTATTATTTCTATTGTTCCATATATGCTATAAATATAACTTGCTAACACTCCAACCATTACTAATGTATCCATGTTCGAGTCTTGTGTATCAAATTTTTGTAACCATTTTTTATAATGTCCCAGCCAAATATAATGCAAATTGTAGTAAGTACAAATAGACAGATTGCATAATTTAATGGATATTCCATCATGCCTAAGTATGGTAGAGCTGGAAGTCCAACCATTTGAGCCATTGAAATATATAAGATTATTATAGATATAATCGTAAGGGCTATTAATGCATACTTTTGATTCGACTTTTTCTTTTCCTGTCTTTCAAAGTTGTCTATTCCAAGGCTTTCAAATCCAGCTTTTTCTACAAACTTTTCCACCTGTTCAAGTGTAAGTTTTGTATCATCATACTCTATGTTTACATTGTTCATTATTAAATTAACTGATGCTTGTACAATTCCATCCTGTTTATTTAAATATTTTTCTAACCCTGATGAGCATGCACTACATGTCATTCCATCTATCTTTAATAAAACTTTTTTCATTATTCTGCTTTAAACCCTGCTTCCTCTATTTCTGCCTTGATTGTTTCAACACTTACTTTAGATTCATCATATTTTATAGTTGCTTTCTTTGTTTCAAAGCTAACTTCTGCTCTCTCAACTCCATCTATGTTATTTAGAACTTTTGTAAGTCTGTTTGAACAGCCTGTACAGTGCATTCCTTCTATATTTAAAATTATTTCTTTCATGATAAATTCCTCCTTTTTTATTTCTTTATTTTTTTTCTTTTATGCTTCCGAAGATTTTTCTTATTCCTTCTCCAGAAATCATCACACTTGCTACTGGTATTAAAACTACTATGTATGGAATTATATATCTTGATTTAGCTTCCCATAATATATGAAAGCCGAATCCTCCTAAGAATATTGTTACCAAAAATATTAGTTCTAATGACAAATTTTTTTCTATTTTGTACTAACACAATTATCGCACAAGTAAATGTTAATATGATTAAAGCTTTTTGATAAAATGTTAGTGGTGCTTTTGTCCAATTCAAGTTGCTTTCTTCTGTTATTCCATTATTGAATAGTGCAGAATATGTACTTTCTGCCCAAGTTGTTGTTAATTTCTTCTGGTAGAAATCTATCGTGTACCCTGGATTTTTTGCAAAGTATTCTAGTCTTTGCTTTATTTTTTCCTTATATTCATCAGATATGTTTTCGCCTGTTTTTAAGCTATTTAAAGCAGGTTCAGCAATCGATTCACTATACCAGCCATTTGCTCTTGGTCCTTCTTCCATAGCCATTAAGAAGTAGCTTATGCTTGGATATGTTTTTCCATCTTTTAAATCGTATTTATTTAAATAATATATTTTTTTACAAGACTCGACGGAATAAATGTTAATGCTAAGAATATTGCAATTACTGCTAGATTTATTAATTTTTCCTTAACAGCTTTCTGCTTGAAGTCTTTGAAAATGTTTAATACTAAATATATTACTGTTGCAATCACAAATATTAATGTATTCATTCTCATCATATATGCAACCATTGTTAGCAATGCTGCAAATATTCCATATCTAATCTTTTTCGTTTCAGTATATTTCATTATGAAGTACACTGAAAATAAGCTTAGTGCTAAAGCTGGAATATCTCCATACATAAATGTTGTAAGCATTGGTATTGTAATGAATGTAAATATTAATATAAACATTAATGTATTGTTCGTTTTATATTGTTTTGCAAGCTGTTTCGTTATTTTGTATAATCCAAATATTATTAATAAATTGAAGAATATATTGAAAATTCTAGGCAATATTATTAAATCACAATGTAAAATGCTGAACATTACATTATATACAAATGCCAGTGTTACTTGGTGTGGATATGCTTGCATGTATTGAATTAGAGGTATTCCCGCATAAGTTAAATTAGGTAAGAATTGATTTGGATCATCTCTGTAGTATGTTTGTGCTAAGTTGAGAACGTGAATTGAATCTGCAACAATTCCCGGTCTTACAAATATTATCCATAAAATACTAAACACTAAGTAAATGATGACTGCAACTGCAACAATTATTAATCGAACTTTCTTCTTTTTCAGTTTTTTATCTGCAAATTTTGCTATTCCATATATTATTCCTGCCATAAGAAGCAATCCAAGTATATATGGAAAGCTATTGAATTTTATTGTAACTTGTTCCCCAGAATTCATGTCTGCTGTGTAAATTACATTTAATATTACAACTATTGCAAGTGCAATTATTCCTAAAATTTGTATTACTTTTTTTACTACTTTCACTACGATTTCTCCTATCTATTTAAGTCTTTCAAATAATGGTTCTATTGTAGTTAATTTTAGTCCTGCTGGAACAGTAATGTATTCCCACTTCTTATCTTTAATATCTAGATAGTTTCTTATTTTCTCACAAGCTGTTGGCATTATTGGTTCAAATAAATTTGATAGATTTGCAATTATTACAGAGCATGTATATATTATGTTGTTAAATTGATTTATATCTTCATTTTTGCATACCCATGGTTTGCTTAAATCGTAATATTTATTTGCACTTTCAACTAAATCCATAATGTTTTGTACTGCTGCCTTGAATTCCAATTTTTCTATGTTTTCTCCGGCTTTCTTGTATGTTTCTTTTACCAAAGTTTCCATTTCTGGGTCCATTGTTCCTGCTGGAATTTCTTCCAATCCTTTAAAGTTTAATGTTCTATTTACTAAGTTTCCAAATTTGTTTAATATTTCTGTATTGTGAACATTTTTAAAGTCTTCTACAGTAAAGTTTGTATCCTTTTTTTCTGGTCCATTAGATACAAGATGGTATCTTATAGAATCTGAGTCGTATAAATCACATGCCTCTAAAGCGGTCATTCCTATTCCCTTGCTTTTAGAGAATTTTTGATCATTGAAGTTTAAGTATTCAGCAGAAACGATTGTATCTACTAAATGATAATCTTCTTTTTGTCCTAATAATAATGCATTTAAGATTATGCTGTGGAATACAATGTTATCTTTTCCATGGCACATATAAATTTTATTGTTATGTCCTTCCTTCCAGAAGTCTTCCCAATTCATACCATTCTCTTCACATATTTTCATAGTATCTGTTAAATATCCAAGAACCGCATCTATCCACACATACATTCTTTTATCTTCATAGCCAGGAAGTGGAATTTCAATTCCCCAATCCAAATCTCTTGTAACAGCTCTGTCTTGAAGTCCTTGTTTTAAATATTTCCATGTTTCGTTACGAGCATTTATTCTCCAAGAATTTTCGACTTCTTTAGTGTGTTCCTCAATTTCTTTTTTGGAATGCAGATAATTTTAGATAAAGAACTTTATTGTTTTTCTTTTCAAGTTTTGAGCCACAAACAATGCAATTTCCCTCTAGTAATTCCTGCTCTGTTGGAACATGTAAACAATTATCGCATTGATCACCTTTTGTTTCTTTTCCACACTCTGGGCATGTAAGAACTATGTCTCTATCTTGTAAGAACTTTTTACAATTTTCGCAATAAGCTTGCTCTTCAATTTTTTCATATATATATCCATTCTTATAAAGCTTTAAGAAAAGTTCCTTAACCTTTTCCTCATGATATGGGTCATAAGTTTTGCTATATAAATCATAAGAGAAATTCAATTTGTTGAACATCTCTGTAAATTCCTCGTGATACTTGCTAGCTATTTCTTTTGGATTTACTTTTTCTTTACGAGCACGCTCCGTAATTGGTGTACCATGTGTATCTGAACCAGACACATATAAAACATTGTCACCTTTTAATCTAAAATATCTTGCAAGAACATCTCCAGATATTAGTCCTGCAATGTGTCCTAAATGTAGTGAGCTGTTGGCATAAGGCCATGCTCCACCTATTATAATATTTTTACTCATTCTAAGCACCCTCTCCCTTTCAATCTTATAAAATTTGAGTCTATTATTCTCTTGGTTAGTCTTTAATATATTACCACTTTTTTATGATTCTTTGCAACAAAAAATCTATAATGCAAATTCAGCATTATAGATTTTTAAATTATGGAGCAGGTAGCGGGAATCTACCCGCGTCAAAAAAAACGTCCACTGGACGTTTTTTATTTTCCTTTTCGAATCCCTTTTTGGGTCTCTACAATTTTTTGGAGCAGGTAGCGGGAATCGAACCCGCATAGCCAGCTTGGAAGGCTGGAATTCTACCATTGAACTACACCTGCATTTGTTATTTCCTAACGACAGTTATTATAATACCATGTTTTATTATTCTTGTCAATACTAATTTTAAATTTTTTTGAAATTTTTTATAATTTTTTGAAATTATTTTTAATGTTTAGTTTTTAGTGGATTTTTAAAGATTTACTGCTGTTTCAATTTTTTAATTTAGTATCAAATTTAAAACTATGGTAAAAAACATTTTTCTCTTTTAATTATTTTAACAAAAGCATCAACGGCTTGAAATTTAAAATACTAAATTTCAAGCCGTTGTATGCTATTTATTTAAATCTTATTTTTGGATTTATTTTATTATTCTGTATAATTGTAATTTATGTTTCCTTTTGTTATTACATTATTTATTGCATCATTGTCTTTTCCAATTGTAATTTGGCTCCATTCCTCTTGTGTTCCTTTGTAATTTATAGTTGCTAGTTTTGAGCCTATCCAAGTTCCAAAAATCATGTCTTGCATTTCCTTTAAGCTCTTTGGTATTGTCATTGTAGTCATATTTTTACTATTCAGAAAAGCTCCTTTTCCAAGTATTTCAAATCCCTCAGGTAATATAACCTCAATTAGATTAGTTTTCAAACTTTCATTGTTATCATATGGATCAAAACAATGAGCTGCTGCAATCTTTGTTCCATCTTTTTACTCTTAGCACTGTATTTTCAGGCATATCTCCTTTATATGAATATAGCACTTTGCCAATGTACACCGCTCCATTAGGTTGATTGTTATACCATGCTGTTCCATAAAAAGCATCTCTTTCCATTGTTTTAATATCGTCACCTATAGTTATTTCTTCAAGACTAGTGCAATTAAAGAATGCATAAGATTCAATAGAAGTTACACTATCTGGAATATCAATTTTCTTTAATGCTGCACAATCACGAAAAGCTTCTTCTGATATTGTAGTCAAAGTACTTGGAAGTTTTACACTTGTAATATTATTACAGCCATAAAACGGACAACGTCCTGTTGTTGTGCATCCATCTCCATACACTACTTTTTTAAGATTTAAAAAATATGAAAATCCATATCCAAAATAATTTAGATCTGTTTCTTTTGGTATATATACTCCTGTAATTTTGTCATTTTTAGTCATATTTCCACAAGTCGCACCATATCTGTAAATCTTTGTAATTTCTGAAGATATTATTAAATCTCCAGTTTCTTCAATTTTATTAAAAGCATCTCTTTCAATTACCGCTGGTGTACCATTTTCTTTTATATTGTTTTCTCCATACATTTCAATCATTAATTCTTCCCATGATTTTATCATGTTGGCTGTTCCAGTTTCATATAATCCAGGTGCTAGCTGACTCCAATCAACCAAATCACCTATTTCACCATTTTGTGCTATCGTGTATTTATGTTGAGTGTCTGTAAATGTAATTTTTAGGTTATCCCCATCTTCAGTTACAGTTACATTTTGATTTAATTTTTTTTAGGTTAGCTTCCATCTCCTCACTACTTATAGTTGTTGCTAGGTAATTTTCACCTGTTCTGCATGCCGCATAAGCAAGACTTATTTGGTCCTTTTCACCTGCAACAATTTGTTTTTCTTTTGCATCCTTTGCCTTTGCTATTACTCCATTATTGTCTAGTATTAAGTTTATGCTTACTCCTGCTAATATTAGCAAGACTACTATAGTTACTACAAGTGCAATTAGAGTAATTCCTTTTGTTTCTTTTAATTTTTTCATTTCAACCCCCTTTTCTTTTTGCATATAATCATGCTATACATTTTATACCATAATTATCCATAAAATTCCATTATTTTTTATATTTGTAATAAAAAATTAATATACTTGAAATAATTGTAATTATAGAAATAAGGGCTGAAATTCTTTGTATTATTGTCTTTTTTTGTAATAAAGCTTTACAGTTTCTTCCTTTATATCTCCTAAATATATCCTAATGAAGCCTTTTTCTGTTTTTTCTATTTTATATTGTGTTTTTCCATCTTCTGACTCTGCAGTGTATCCGTAATAATAATATCTTGGAATTTCTACGTAAGTATTCTCATAATCGTTGTTGCTAAATTTTATTGTTTCAATCAATCCATTTCTTGAATGTTCCCATTTTAAGCTTCTATTGTTGTCTTTGTACTTTTCTTCTATTTCATATCTTTTTGCTTTTATTTCATCAAATGCATCGTTTTCTGCACCCTCAGGAAGATATACCCCATCACAAATATTGTAGATAAAATCTTCTTCTATTTCTAGTTGTTCCTTGCTGTTTACACCGTTATATTTTTCTAGTGCTTTTACACAAGCTTTTAGATATACCACCGAAAATGCACATTGAAAGATTAATATTGCTATGAATAGCAGTTTTCTATTTTTTTCGTTTTTGTTTGATATATAATGGCATATTATACCGCAACCAATAGAGAAAAACGCAGCAACAGGTACTTCCATTCTGCTTGAAATTGTATCATTTCTCCTATCTTAATAATCTTTTTCCAAGGAAAATATTTTGTCATACATAGTAAGAGTATCAGGCCTGTAAATAGTGATATGTCACAGAATTTTGTGGCTTTATTATTTTCTTTTACAAATAGTCTTAGTACTATTATTATTGCAAATATAAAGCCTGAACCATAAGCCGCAGCCATATTATTTTTGTATTGTATTGTTCCAGAAAATATATTTTCAATGTCTAATAGCCATCTTGTTGGTTTGTAGGTTTCCATAAGTGTTGTCATTTGGAATTTGTTATTCTTTAGCTGTTCCAACATTGGCATCCAGAACGCTGCACTTATTAGCAGTGCCCAGATTGTAGCTTTTATAAATCCTAGCAATCTTTTTTTTTATTTGTTATTATTTCTTTTATGTTGCAAATTACCATGACAACAGATATTGCAATCATTATTTCTGTCATTACAAGGTTTGAATTTAGAATTCCTACAAATCCTAAAGAAAGAATCCACCATTTTTTCTCATCATTAAATATAAGTTCATAGAGTCCAAGTATTATGATTGGTATAAATATAAAACTTAATACTTCACCTATAAAAGCTTTCGTAACAAGCGTTATTATTCTATAACTGCATGTCGTATATAAAACTGTCGAAATTGTTCCTGCATATTTACTACCACTTATTTTCTTTGAGCAAACATACATAGATACAGCTGTACCAAATCCACAAACTACTATAAAAATTTTATACGCAACTATTAGGTTTGTTCCTACCAAATATAGTAAACACGGTAATAGCACAGAAATATTACCATAGAAAAATCCCATCGCATATCCAAATCCGTTGGTATCTGTATGAATGTAAGCAGGTATATTTCCTGTTTTCCAACTGTTTACTATTCCCATTATTCTTGATAGATGGTATTCTGTGTCTACACCTTTATAAAGTATTTTGTCAAACACAAATAGTGATGACATAAGAACACTTAGAATAATAACAGCTACAATTATTATATTTTCTTTTGTCATATATTTTTTCACTTTTGTTTTCATCTCCCTTTTGTTGTAATTAATTTTCAATAACATTGTCTATTTATGATTTCGTTTTTATTTTACATTATACATTCCTAATTTGTCTTCCATTAGACTTTTTATTAACAAATAATTTCCTTTTATTTTTCCTACTTTTGTTGAATATTTCTTTCCATCAGGATAGGCTCTTGTTACTGGTATTTCCAGAGTTTTTAATCCAAGTTGATCTGCTCTTGTTGATAAATATGTAGAAAGCTCATAAGATTTGAATATTGGTCTAAAAGGTTTTACTTTTTCGTGCATTAAGTACTTTCTTGAATATCCCCTAAACAAGTTGGTTGTGTCTGTATATTTTTTCTTACAAATACTAGATATCATTTGAGCATGAATGTATTTTATTGCAAACTCTCTTGATTTAGGAGTATTTATAGCTTGTCCTCCATCTATAAATCTAGAGCCCTGTATGTAATCATATCCTTCCTCTAGTTTTTCTACAAATTTCTTAACATCTTCTATACTATCTTTATTATTACCGTCTATTGTAATTATTCCTTTATAACCACATTCTAAAGCATAGTGGAAGCCTGCAATCAAAGCCTTTGATTGAGTATACTTTCTTTTTTCTTCCATTTCTATTAGAGTATTTATTCTATATTTTTCTAGATTTTCTGGCGATATTGAATCATCAGTCGTTCCACTATCTATTAATATTATATCTGCAATGTCTGTAACTCCATTATCAATAGCTCTTTGAAGTTCTTTTTTTTAATCTTTCTCCTTCATTTATTATTGGAATGCAAATACAATAATTGTTTTCTTTTTCTTAGCTTATGTATTTCATTTTTTGGTATTATTTCTATATTTTCCTCTTTTATTTTCTTACTTTTCATATTTTTTTCCCTTTATATTCATAAAAATTGCCGTCCATAATAGTTATGTCGGCAATTTTTTGTCAGTATATTAAATTATTCTATTTTCTACTTAGCAGCCAATAATACTGAATTTCAAGTTATTAGTCTATTTTTTAAGCTCTTGGATGAGCCTTTTTGTATTCGTTTTTTATTCCAGGATCTTGAAATTGCATATAAACTTGTGTTGAAGATATATCTGAATGTCCTAGCATTGTTTGTATTGCTTTTAAATCAGCTCCATTTTGCAATAAATGTGTTGCAAATGAATGTCTTAATACGTGTGGTGTAATATCTTTTTCTATATGAGCTTGTTCTTTGTAATATTTGACTATTTTCCAGAAACCCTGTCGTGTTAATCTTGTTCCATTTACATTTACAAATAAAGCATCTTCTTCTTCGTTTCTAATTAAATATGGTCTAGCATCATCTATGTATTCTTTTAATGCTTTTAGAGACATTGATCCAAGTGGTATGTTTCTAGATTTGTTTCTTCCTCTGCAAACTACATATCCTTCGTCAAGTTTTACATCATCTAGATTAAGAGAAATCATTTCTGTTACTCTCATTCCAGTTGCATAGGCAAATTCAAGCATTGCCTTATCTCTTGTTCCTTTTAAATCAACATCCTTTGGTTGATCTAGTAATAGTTCAACTTCTTTGGAAGTTAATATGTTTGGAACTCTTTTTATTATTTTAGGTGATTCAATTGTAACTGTAGGATCTTTTTTTTATTTTCTTTACTCTAATTAAGTATTGGTAGAAAGATCTAATTGAAGCTAAGCTTCTTGATATAGTAGATTCTTTTTTGTTTTCTTCTCTTAAATAATCCATATAGTCTATTATTGTTTCTTGAGTTGCTTTTAAATAGTTTATTTTGTTCTCTGATACGTATTTTTCATATTGTTCTATATCTCTTCTGTATGATTGTAATGTGTTATCTGATAACCTTTTGTCATCTTTAAGAAAATCTAAAAAAAGTTTAACTTGCTTTTCCATTTGAACTCCCCTATTCTATATTTTTTATCAATAAGTAATGTTTTGTATCAATTTACATAACTTATGTATTGTTATATCAAAATATTGCAAAATTGTAAATAGATTTTTCTAAATTTCTACAAATATTTAAATTTTTTAACAATATTTCAAAAGCATGGAAGATATACCTCCTGATATGTACGCCTCTATGAACGAATTTAGTATTAGTATCACTAACATAAAAACGGAAAATATTGTATGTTTTAGTATTTGTGTTTTTATGTTTTCTCTTCTTCTGTCTTCCATTATTTTTTTTTTGTACAGCTTTACGCGCTACTGGTTGCAAGTGCTATTATAATTGGAATATAAATTATGTTTTGCAATAGCATGGTTGAAGCAATAAACAATGTTCCTTTTGCTCCTCCAAGTGTTGCAATTATGGATGCTGCTGTAAATCCAATGCAATACCCTTTGTAACCAATAAATAGATATATTAGTGGTACTCCTATTAGTGTTAAACCTAAGAACCATAGAACTAAAGCTGTTATAAAATTTTTCATTATCGCGTTCCACAATAATTTTGTTGACGAAATTTGATAATTTTCTCTTATTCCATCTACGAAGTTTTGTATGTAACTTTTTATTTGGTTCTCTTGTGTTTCTTTGCAATTATTAACAAATATTACTCCAAGTAAAACTCCTATAAAAAAAAATTATTAATAGAATTAAACAAGTTTTAGAATTTGTTTGTATAAATTCTAATATGACATTGCTTATTCTATTTTTCTTTTGTTTCCTTGCGGTTCTATTCATTATAACTTTCCTCCTAAGATTCAAAATAGACATCATATAATTCTTATACATAATGTCTATTCTATAATCTTAGAAATAGAACTTAGAATTGCCCAACATTCACTCAAAGTTTGTCAAATAGAGGTATCTCTATTTGATTAAAATTATAGTTCACTCTTAGCCGGTGTTTCTACTTTTCCGTATTTTCCTCCACCACCTGCGTGTATTTGCAATTTTCCTTCTCTTGAAGCAATAACTGCATCTGCTACTTTTTCTCCAACAACAGCTTCTATATCATCTCTTGAAAGTTTGTGAAGAATAGTCATTTCTGTTCCGAAGTTTTCTAATAATTTATCTATCGTTTTTGCTCCTAATCCTGGTATGAAACTTAATGGAACTTGGTAAATATATGGAGGTCTGTCCTTAGGGCTCTTGCTTTCTGCTTTATCCTTTATAAGTTCAATTCTGTCAAACACTCCAAATGTAACTTTCTTGCTTCCGCAGTAAGGGCAAACCTCAACTGGATATTTTGTTTCGATTACTTTATGCAATCATCACAAAATGTTCTATGATATTTTCCAAGCTTTGGATCTAAGCCATAATTGCAAATAACTTTTCTTCCATCTTCATTTTTTAATGCCTTTACAATTTCTTTAAAGCTTATATCTGCTACTTGCATCTTGTTGTATTCCCTTGCAATTTTAGGAAGTGAATGTGCATCAGAGTTCGTAACAAAAGTTTTATTTTCTAGCTCTGTTATCATGTCTGCTAAATATGTATCTGCGCTAAGTCCTAGCTCTATTGCAAATATCTTATCAAATTTTTCCTTGAATATGTTCTTCATTCTGTCTACGCAATTTCCATAGTAACTCTTAAACGGTGTAAAGCAGTGTGCAGGAATTAGTATTCCATTGTATTTTTCCACTATATCAATAAGCTCATAGCCAGAAATATCTGACCTTTGAGTGCTTAGTGTTATGTTTTTTATATGATGACTCATTTCTTCTGAGAATGCTTTTTATATCTGATAAATGTGGAAAGAAACAAACATTATGTGCTGCTCCGCATTTTCCATTTCTACTTACTTCTGATGTTTCTACTTCGCTTCCAAGCAATATACAAACTTTATCCTTGTAGATTATTCCTCCATCTTCAATCTCATAAGCGTCTCCTGTTTTTAAGAACTCTTCAATATCTTCTATAACATAAGGAGATGCACAGTCTATTATTCCTACAACATTTATACCTTTTCTTTCAGCACATTCCTTTGCGATATTTTCAAAATTTAAGCTTCTAGCCGCTGTTATCTTTATTGGTTTACCATTCTTACTTCTTCCTATGTGTACATGTAAATCTGCAAATATTTCTTCCATTTGTTACTCCTTTATTTTGGATTTTTAATTTCTCATTGTATTTTTTTTTGAATTGCAATTTTATTTTTATCATATATCTGCGTTATTTTTGAGTTGTCGCTCGATTTTATCGTATTAATTCTCTTGCTTTTCAAAGAAAATTTTCGCTAAGACAGGCAATAAATCCCATCTGGCGAAAATACTCTATCTATCCATGAACCAGCTTTCATAAGCTCTATGAATATCTTGTCCATTTCCATTATCTTTTGCTTCAAAATCTTTTTCTTTATCCACAGCCTTTTCATCCATTTGATAATTTTCCACTCTACTTCTGTTGCTTGAAATTCTTTCGGGATTAACAACTTGCTCTAATGGAATTCCACTCGCTCTATATTGCAAAATGCTGTGTATTTTTCTCATGTCTCTAATATATGGAGCTGTATTTTCTTGGCTTACAGCATGCGAAATATATGCCTCTCCTCTTGTTCTTCTAACATAATTATTAGCTTCTTTTTACAGCTTGTGTTATTATGCCTGTTGTATTTGGAATTATAATATCTTTATTATTAGCTAAACTCATATCTTTATAGCCTCCATTCTATTTACAAAGTCTTTAAATACTTGTAAATATCTATTATCTTTTCCCTTCAAGTTTCTGTACTCAAGTAAGACTAAAGCTTCATCAACTTTCATACCAATTCTTTCAGGCCTGTCCAAAAGCATACCACCAAACTGGTCTATTAATTCTAGAACATCTGCTTCAGGTTCTCTAGGCTCTGACCCGCTATATCTGTTAATCTGCTCACATATTCTACAAAATCTTTTATCAAATCCAAGTGTTTGTAAATATTCAGCGCCCTCTTTTGCATACGTTCTTACCTTATTCATATCTGTAAAATTATCAATCTTTTTTTACAGTTGCAAAGTAAACATGCAGTTATAAGCATGTTATTATCAAAATCAAGATTTGGCGTATTATCAAGAAAAAGTTTTAAAAAGCTCTGTTTTAAAAACCACTGAATTATCAAAAAAGATGTTACCTCTCTTATTTAAATAATACATGATTTCCATTTTTCTAATCCAATCTTTTTCAGATAATATGTATTCTGCAAAAGTTTGACTCTCCATAGCAAGGTCCCCTTATCTTTTCTACTGTTCTTTCAAGCTAATTATATTCTATTAATAGAGTAATTTCAATTAAGTTACACAAATGTAATCTTATTGTAATATTTTAGCAATATTTTCCGTCTTTTTACTCTTCTCATTGCATATTTTTTTATTTCCCGGCACGCAATTCTTCTTTATTATTTGATTATTCGTTAACTGATTTTTCAATCTTTTTTATTATGTTACATATTTCCTTTTGAGTTATCTCATTTTCTATTGTGTTATTCTCTATTATATAGTCACAATTATTTCTATAATATTCGTCATCTGGTTGGCTATTTAATCTTAGTTCCGCTTCTTCTACCGTTATATTATCTCTTTTTTGCAAATTCTTTCAAGTTTCTTCTCTTTTTTTGCAATTACTCCAATAGTAATGGTACATTCTTGATTTAACCCACTCTCAAAAAGCAAAGGAACATCAAGAATCAGCACACCTTGTTCTTGTTTTTTTTAGCATTTCTATTTGTTCTTTTATATTTGCAACTACATACTTTTGAGTAAGTGTGTCCAGCTTTTCTTTTTCTTGATTATTGCTGAAAACTATTTTTTTTGCTAGCTTTTTTCTGTTCAATTTTCCTTCTTCCAGTATATCTTCTCCAAATTCACGAATAATAGATTTCATATATTCAGATTCAGAATTTTGCATACTTTTTGCAACTTGATCTGCATCAATAATTTCTGCTTTTATATTTTGTTCTAAATAATATTTTTTTATAAATTCCGAAACATAAGATTTTCCGCTTCCAGAATTTCCTGTTATTCCTATAATCTTCACTGGCATTTCTCGTATAGCTGTTAAATATTCCACATGAGTATTATATTCTAGTAGACTTACTTATTAATATTCTATACGAATTCTCCTTACATAAATTTAGGTTTTAAAGTTTCCTATAAACTGTGTGTACTCGTTACTTCTTAGTATTATAATCAACAAAGGTTTTTATTATAATTATTTTTTTTTTTGCCCCCAATTCGTTAATGTATGCTCAATAATTCTTTTAATTTGTAATTATCATATTGTTTGTATAAGTCTAGTCCTGTTTTAGAATTTTCCTTATGTGCTAGTGTGTAAACATCTGTTGCAAATATATCTAATTGTAGCATCTTCATTAAATCTTTATTGCCACCTTTTGCATTCTGGTCAATAAATTTCTTTACAGAAGTTATCATCTTTATTTTTGGATTTCTTCTAGATATTTCAGATAATAACATCTTTCCATTTTGATTAAATCCTAGAACTCTTGCATAAGGTATTATCTTCTTTGAAGTCTCCATAGTTTTCTTATCTATTCCCAATAAAGCATATAATAAAATTCTTTGTATTCTAGTCTGAGTGTATCTTTTTGTTTTTACCAGACTCATGAACTCTTTTAAAGTGCTTGCATTGCTTGCCGCAGATTTTATAGCATTTTCCAAACCTTCACTAACATCTGGTAGCTCTGCAATTTGCTCTGGGCTCATTTTTCTTAATTGGAACAAGATTTCTTTCTCATATTCTTCAATAGAAAGAACTATATGAGATTTGTTCATCTCGTTTCCCAGTATCTGATAAGTGCTTCTTGGTATTACCTTGCTTAAATCTTTATACTCTTTTCTCTGGAGCATACTTCTTATAGCAGTTGCACTTGCAAAATCATCGACAATTCTATTGTCATTATAATATACTTTTTTTCTTTCTATTATAATAGGCTCCATTGGACTTCTTTGCTTCTTTAAAGCCTTCAAATATTCTACAGCCAAAATGTTATTAGGGCTATTCAAAATATTAGCATATCTTTTAATATCATTAAGATACATCATCACAGCATTTTGTCTTGCAGAAGGATATGAAATTCCACTTTTTAGCTCATGTGTTAAAATATTGGTATAAGCTCTTGGTTCTTCATATAGAACATTTGCAATATTATTCAAAGCTCCAAAGTCATTCGTTTCGGCACCAAATGAAACACTATCAACTATTTTTAAGCTATCAAGAAGCTTTATTCCTCCACTCGCAAAATTTTCAGCACTCGAAATGCTGTATACGGTTGGAAGTTCAAGAACTAAATCGGCTCCTCCGCAAATAGCCATATATGCCTTAGCCCATTTATCTACAATAGAGGTATCTCCTCTTTGAGTAAAATTACCTGAAATTACAGCAACACAAAAATCAGCATCTGCATTCTGCTTTGCCTGTTGCAAGTGATAATAATGACCATTATGGAATGGGTTATATTCTGCTATTATTCCAACAACTTTACTCATGTTGTGCCTCCTTTAATTTTTTTCTAGGTAGAATTCATTTTTCTATTTTATATATTAATTGTAAAACGTGATTTTACATTATGTATAATATCACAAAACGAATTTATTTACAATATAAAAATAGTAGTACTTCGTGAAGTGTTTGTTCAATTTTTTATATTTCATAATATTGCATCTATTGGGGTTTATTGGTATAATATCATTGATTTTAATAAGTAGATTTTTATTTTTGAATTTCAAAATTTAAATTTTAATATTCAAAATTCTATTTAAATAGTGAATTTTATAACTGGTTCATGGGTATTTCCAAGTTCAAAAGCCCAAATAAATTATATAAGGAATTAAGTTTATGGAAGAAATTACAATTTATACTGATGGTGCATGTTCTGGAAATCCTGGTCCTGGCGGATGGGGAGCTATTTTAATGATGGGAGATGTTCGTAAAAAGAAATATCTGGTGGTTCTGAAAATACTACTAATAATATAATGGAGTTGTCTGCTGTTATTGAGGCTTTGAAACTTTTGAAAAGACCTTGTAAAGTAAATGTTTTCAGCGATAGTGCTTATGTTGTAAATGCTTTCAATCAAAAATGGATTTATGGTTGGATAAAGAAAAATTGGAGAACTGCTGGTGGCGATTCTGTTAAAAATAAAGAACTTTGGCAAGAATTGTATTCTCTTACTAAAGTTCATAATGTTACTTTCAATAAAGTTAAAGGGCATGCAGATAATGAATTCAATAATAGATGTGATGAAATGGCTGTTGCAGAAAGTAAAAAATTTATTCGTTAAAATATAGATATCAAAATCGCTCAAATAAGATTTCTTATTTAGAGCGATTTTATTTTCTAGTATTATTAAAATTTGTTTATGTATTAATTTTGTAATTTTTAGCTTATCCACTGTTTTATTGATTGTATTATGCACATTACATATACTTTTAAATAGAATCCCACTGTTATTACAATATAAATTCGAATCCCATATTTACTATTATCTTGTCTAGCAGTCCGTCTTTTTTTTTTATAAATCTTTTTATTCCGAATGTGTATATCAATATTATTACAAGTGTAGCTATAGATAGTTCTATTCCTAACTTCATCTTTGCTGGTATGAATGTAAGTTCTATTTCATTTGTTCCTTCCTTCAACTCAAGGCTCATGTATGTATTGAATGTTCTGTTTACATTTGTTGTTTCACCATTATTTGTGCCTGTCCAGCCTGCGTCATCATAAGTAATTGGTAAGAATAGTTTTTGTCCTGCTTTTGCATTTTCTATTTTAATACTTATTTTGTTTCCTTCTATTTTTATATCTTTGGTACACTCTTCTTTGTAGTCTGCAAATGCGTTCTCATATTTTTCTAATGATAATGTAGCAAATTTCAAGTTACATTTTCCTTTGTAGCTTCTTGCCTCTATCTCTACTTCTTCATTTTCAAATTTTCCTAAGTTTATAAGTCCATTGCTATATCTGTATGGGTATATTGTGTTTTCATAATCGTTAATCCAAGGAACTCTTACTGTTTCTCCATTGACTTTTATGCTATATAGTGAAGTATCTTCTTCACTTCCATACACATATAAATATGATTTTTCATTTACATTTACTTTGTACTTGAAGGTTTCGACTTTTTCATCTTTACTAATTGATTCTCTTTCCGAATCTACTTTTTCTATTATGTCTTCTGTTTTATTGAATAGTTGTTTGTATACATAGTTTTGTGTTGCATAAACGTCATCTGCCTGTGGTATAGTGCTTATGTCATTATTGTTTTCATATATAATTCCATAAGGAAGTACGTTTTTGTATTCATATAGATTAATATTTTCTTTAGATGTTCCATCATATTTGAATATTTCGCCGTCTAGTTCACTATTCGAGAATACATATTTTACGCCTAAAATTGCATCAGAAATTGGTGTTCCTCCTGCATCTCCAAGTTTTGTGTAGTTTCTGGTGTATCCTAAACTTGAATGTGTTTCTACTTGTTCTTTGCTTATTACATGTAAGAAAGTAGACATAGATGGAGCATCTAATACCAATGGATAGTTTTCTGTCAAATTTTGATCTGGATCTCTATATCTGTAAAGTTCTGTTTCATTTGTCTTGAATTTTTCTAACAAATTGTCTGCTACTAAAATTGAACTATCTGAGTGTTCTGCTCCTCCTCTTGCACTTTCCGGTACTCCAATATAAGCTAATCCATGAAGTATGATTTCAGCAATCACAACAAATGCTATTAGTCCATTTCTCAATTTTATTTTTTCTATTTTCAAAAGTTCTCTTATGATGTACGCAAATAAAATAGTTTGAATACAAATTGATAAAAAGTTATTTGTTTTAATCCTGAATGCAGGTTGGCCTTGGTTTATTTCTGTTATTGTTGTTGGTGTTAAAATTATAATTGGTATAAGTGCTAAAATTATAAAAATAACGTCTGCTATTTCAAATTTCTTATCATTTTTTTGTAATATTTTGTAATGTAGTACATTGCACAATTCATCATAACAAATATTGGTATAAAGCCATATCTGAATGGAAAGCTGTTGTGTGAACCTGTATGCCATAACATATTTATTCTTTCAAATAATATGGGCAAGACGCCACATATCAATAGACTTAATAACAGCATTTTTACTGTATTGTCTTTTTTGAAATATTTTACTAAGCTTACAGTTCCTAATAAACTTAGTGATGATAACATTAAGAATGTTAGTTTCATTCCTGCTTCGTAATTTCTTACTATTGTAGCCTTTTGTCCAGCCATTCTGTATGAACTCATTGTTTGTGAAAATGCTGGTAAGAAAGAGAACATCGATAAAAATAGTGATAAAATTACTGCAATTACAATTTTTCCTGCGACTCTTTTTCTATCTTCTTTCTTTGCATAGAAGAATACTGCAAATGGCAGGCAAGATAATATAAAGAATAGAATCATGTATGATATGTAGTAGCTAATTATCAAGCTTAATGTTAGTGTTACAATAAATAATCCAGATTTGTTTTGAGTAAGAAGTCTGTGCACTCCTAAGCAGAATATTGGGAATATTGCAACAACGTCAAGCCACATTATGTTTGTATAGCTGATTAAAACATAAGCGGATAATGAGTACATTACGCTAAACAAAACTTTCCAAAACTCTAAGCTCGAGCCTTCGTTCTCACTTTTCTTGTATATTTTGTCAAAGAATATGTATGTTAATAAGGCTATAAATGCTATTCTTATTAATAATAAATACGAGAATGCATATATTATATTTTCTCTCTTGAATAATGCAATTAGCTGCAAATGGACTTGCAAATCCATCAAGTAATACTCCTCCAAATACATTTGAACCACTACCTAAAGTGTATGAATAGAATAGAGATTTTCCACCTCTTAATATGTCCCATAATAGATGATAAAAAGTCTCGTAAGATTGTCCCATATCCGCATGTGCGACAGTCATTCCTCCAAAAGGATAAATTCCTTTAATTGCATATAAAATTAGCGTTATGGCTATTGCAATCGCTGGTGGAATTAAAAATTTACCGTATTTTTTTACTTTTTCCATAATCACATCTCCTTTTTTTTTCTATGCCTATTTAGAAATAAATCGCCCAATAGGGACGTCCCTTTTGAGCGATTTATTAATTTCTTTATATATATGAAAAATATATCTTCGCCCAAAAAGGACGTCCCTATTGGGCGAAAATATTAATTTTTTTACATATATGAAATAATGTATCTTTACTCAATAAATTATCCTAATTCAGCAAAGTTTCCTTTATTTCTTATTTTTATTACCAAGCTTTCTCATATAAGTCTATGAAATCTTGTTTTGTTACTTCTCTTGGATTTCCTGGTTTGCAAGGGTCTTCCATTGCTTTATCTGCAAGCATTGCAAAGTCTTTTTTCTTTGCTCCTACATCTTTTACTGTTTGAGTAATTCCAACAGCTTCAGATAAATCTCTTACTTTTTCACATAGTGTTTTTACAGCTTCTTCATCTGTAAATTTCATTGCATTTATTCCCATACCTTGTGTTAAAATTTCTTTATATAAATCAGCACAAACAGCTCCATTAAATTCTAATACAGTTGGAAGTAATATTGCATTTGCTAAGCCGTGTGGAGTATCATAAACAGCTCCTAATTGGTGTGCCATTGAATGAACTATTCCAAGTCCAACATTTGAGAATCCCATTCCAGCTATATATTGGCCTAATCCAACATCATCTATTGCTTTTTGGTCTTTGTCATTTACAGCTTTAGCTAAGTTTTTATAAATTAGCTCTATTGCTTTCATAGAGAACATTTGAGACATTGTGTTGTGTGCCTTTGTTATATATCCTTCGATTGCATGTGTTAATGCATCCATTCCAGTTGCAGCAGCTAACTTTTTAGGCATAGAAGCCATAAGTTCTGTATCAACTATTGCTAAAACTGGTATGTCATGTGGATCAACACAAACCATTTTAACTTCTCTTTCTTCATCTGTTATTACATAGTTAATTGTAACTTCTGCTGCAGTTCCTGCGGTTGTTGGCATTGCAATCATTGGAAGTCCTTTTTTCTTTGTATTTGATGGCCCATTTAGTGAAACTACATCGTCTCTATCTGGGTTTTCCATAAGTATAGATATTGCCTTGGCAGTATCCATACTAGAACCACCACCAACAGCTAAAATAACGTCTGGTCTAAACCATCTACTCTTTTTGTATCCGTGTAATACATTATCAATTGAAGGGTTTGGTTTTACATCATCATATAATTCATATCTAACTTTTCCCTCTTCAAGAATATTCATAACTTTATCTGTAACCCCAGCATCAACAAGAGATTTATCAGATACTAAAAATACTCTTTTATATTCTCTATCTTTTAATTCATCTAGTAGAACTTCTCTTGCTCCAAATCCAAAATATGAAGTCTCATTTAATATAAATCTAGTATTAGCCATAATTTTTCTCCTTTTTTTTTTCGCCCAATAGGGACGTCCCTTTTGGGCGAATTTAAATTTTTATAATATATTTTTTAAGACTATTGTCTTTATTCTGCTCATTTCTTGTAATGTGCTAGATACTCCTTCGTTGCCTATTCCACTGTGTTTCCAGCCTCCGAATGGCATTTCAAAGCTTCTAAAGAAGCTTGCACCATTTACTACTGCTCCACCGCATTCTAGTTTATTGGCAATTTTCAATCCTCTTGAGTAATCTTTTGTGATTACACATCCACAAAGTCCATAAGATGATTGATTTGCAATTTCTATTGCTTCTTCTTCGGTGTCGAATCCTATTACTGGGATTACAGGTCCGAATATTTCCATGTCTTTTGCAACGTCCATATCCTTTGTTACATTATCTAGTATTGTTGGATAATAGAATGCATCTTCTCTCTTTCCTCCGCAAATTAGTCTTGCACCTTGTTCTATTGTTTTATTTACTTGCTCTTCTATTCTTTGTGCTGCATGTATATTTATCATTGGTCCCATATCTGTATCTTCTTGCATTGGGTCTCCAACTTTTAGGTTTGATATTACATCTTTCATTCTGTCTATGAATTCTTGTTTTCTTGAATTATGAATTAAGAATCTCTTGCTTGCACAGCAAACTTGACCTCCATTATACAATCTTCCCCAGATTGTTTCTTTTTTATTGCTAAGTCCATGTCTCCATCTTCTAACATTATGAAAGCATCATTTCCGCCTAGCTCTAGCATTACATGTGTTAAGTTTTGAGAAGCTGTTCCCATTGTTTGAATTCCTGCCCCAGTGCTTCCTGTTAAAGAAACTAAAGACACTCCTTTATGTCTTGCTAATGCTTGACCAACAATAGGTCCATCTCCTGTAACTACTTGAATTACACCTGCTGGAACACCTGCTTCAATCATTAATTTAACATATTCTATTAATGTTAATGGATTGTAATTTGATGGTTTTACAATTATCGAATTTCCCATCATCAATGCAGGTGGTACTTTTTGGCAGAATAAATCACTTGGGAAGTTAAATGGTATTATTGCAACTATAACTCCAAGAGGTGCTCTAGTTGTAATTTGCATTGTTTTTTCATTTCCTAATTCAGATGAACCAACTAAGCTTTCTCCATATAAGTGTTTTGCTTTTTCAACAAACCCACGTACACCAATTCTTACATTTGCAATTTCCCCTCTCGCCTCTGTTATTGGCTTTCCTGTTTCAGCAGATAATAAACCTGCTAAACGCTCTTTGTTTTCATCTACTAAATCTACGAACTTATAAAGGATTTCACCTCTATCATAAATTGAAACTTTTTCCCATTCTTTTTGCATATCTTTTGCAACTGTAACAGCTTCATCAACATCCTCCAAGCTAATGTTTGGAACTTTGTCTATAAGCTCTCCTGTTGCAGGATTTACAACTTCTATCTTAGCACCATTAGAGCTTTCTTTCCAATCTCTTCCTATTAAAACTTTCACACAATCGCCTTCCTTCTTTTTTTTAAATTAGATTCTACAATCCTTTTTACCTTCTTGAATCACATTTCCGGTGACCTTAATCACGCTATCTAAAACTTTTTCAAATTTTAGATTTAATTTACTTTGATCAGAGCCTTTTTTCAGCCTCGTAATCTTCTTGCTGGCAAGGCTCCTCTAACTCTGCCTTCCCAGAGTTTGGCATTCATTTATTCTTGCCAAATCCAGTAAATGAAAGCATTAATCCTCCACAAGTATTTTCTCCATGGTCTTCTGTTCCATATTCGCCAAATGTAAATACAGTTAAGAATGGAACACCTTTTGCTTCTTCTTTAATTGTTTTGCAACTTCATCAATTCTGTCGCCTATTCCTAATTTTCTTCCACCACAGTGAACTAGTAAATAAGCTCCTGCTTCACATGGAAGGCTTGTTCTTACAGTTTTTAAAGTTTTTCCTGTTGAATCTATTAACTCATCAACACTTGCTTGCATTTGAATTACTGCAGTATTTATTGCTAAGTTATTTCCAATATTCATTGATAAATCTTCGTTTCCAACCATTGGGTGACGAATTGCTATTAATGAACCCAATCTATCTTTTTACTCCTAAAGGCTCTGTTATAGTAGATGAAAGTAAATTCATTCCCATTAAATCTTTTACTTTTTTGCCTGTCCATTTTGCATAAACATTTAGTGCAGGCTTTCCGTCTATTTCGACTAACTGTCTTCTTCCATTCAATTTTGTTACAATTCCAGAGTTTACAGTCTCGTGGTATGCTCCAGTGTATTTATTTCTTATTGATTTATTTGTGTAGAAGAATG
>VOFC01005955.1_pt1 | contig 34352 bp, 53 predicted proteins | sample 5384161 | NCBI WGS metagenome assembly VOFC01 (sample SAMN12384722, study PRJNA508395) | human gut metagenome | isolation source: healthy gut B | host: Homo sapiens | reverse complement strand
AACAAACTATGTCTTCAAAAAAGGTGCGATGAAAAAGAAATTGGAAAACATGCATTTGGGTAAAAGATCAACTATGGTTACAAAATTACCATGATGCTTATTTCAGGACTGCTTTCGATTGCGGTCATTGGTGTGTTGTTTTTCAATATGTTAAACTATGTAAACAAGGTAAATGCTTCCGATCAGGCGGTTAAGACATGTAGAATAAATGTAAATGCAGCGGCTAGAAATGTAAGAGAGATGGCACTTAATCCCGACAAATCAACATATGACGACTATGAGCAGGGCGCAAAAGAAAAAGCTTGAAGATGTTGATGTGCAGTTAAAAACAATAAAAAAATCAGGTATCGTTCCTGAGGATCAGTATAATGAATATTCAAAGGCTCTTTCTGACTGGGCGAATATCGGATACTCAATCATGGATAAGATTAAAGCCGGACAGAAGGATGAGGCTGTTGATCAGATTATCAATGAGTGTACACCAAAGTTAAATAAAACAGTTGAGCTTGCAAAGGAAATCAACAAGCTGACTGACGAAAGAAGCCATCAGGCAGTTGTAAGGACAAGTCGGACTCATAGTCATCATTATCTGTCTGATATGTGCATGGCAGTTGACAAAGAGAACAGGAAAGATCGTGCTTGATACAATCCTTGAGCCATTACATGCAATCGAGGAAGTGGCAAAGGAGCTGACAGAAGGAAATCTTCACAGCACACTTGATTACCATTCAGAGGATGAAATCGGTAGATTGGCACACAGCATGAGAAAGTCTATCCGTATTCTCGGCTCATATGTGGATGATATAGACAGGTCGATGAAGCTCTTTGCGGACGGACATTTTGATGCACAGCCGGAAGTAGAGTGGAGAGGCGATTTTGTAGGTATTTTACAGTCATTTATGGAATTTGAAAAAAGTATGGCAGTCACCATAAAGGGAATCCAGAATGTATCAATTTCAGAGCAGGTGGAGCAGAATTCAAAGAGTGCAAAGGAAATCAGTGGAAGAGTGGATGAGCTTGGAGGTGCAATTTGGGAAAGCAATGGAAAGATGCAGGAGATGGTTGCATCTATGCATGAAATAAACGAAGCCTCTAAACAGATAGATCAGATTATATCAACCATTAATGAGATTGCATCACAAACGAATCTGCTTGCATTAAATGCTTCAATTGAAGCAGCACGTGCAGGCGAGGCAGGAAAAGGATTTGCTGTTGTGGCAAATCAGGTAAATATTCTTGCCGATCAAAGTGCACAGGCTGCAAAGGAATCAGCTGCGCTTATAGAGACGAAATTCAAAGGTGCCGGAGCTGATGCGGTTGATTTTAAGTTAATAAGCCTTTGTGAAAAAAGGAGATTTAGTAGTTACGCAGGATTATGGTGTTGCTGCCATGGCATTAAGTAAGGGTTCATATGCCATTCATCAGTCCGGGAAATGGTATACAAATGAAAATATTGATTTTATGTTAATGGAAAGACATATAAGTAAGAAGGCAAGGCGGGCAAGCAGTAAAACCACATGAAAGGTCCAAGAAAAAAGAAGTGATAAGGATGATTTTAAACTTTGAAGCCTCTTTTGAGAGACTAGTGGAAAAGTATCAATACTTGATACCAGCCGGATGTCCTGGAAGAGCTGGAGTTAAATAAAAATTAGGAGACAGATATATGAATTTTGAATTAGCATGTCCGAGGATTTTAATGAGATAGAAAATCTCCATTGGGATTTAATAGATAAAAAGCAAAGAAGAACCTTTCTTTTCCTGATGTAAAGGATGTACATCCTTCAGCAGATTTTTAATGGCTGGTATTGTTAAGATGACAAGTTATATATCAGAGCTGGCTTTAAATATGTAAGTACTGAAAACATATTTTATGAGGTGGTTGGAAACAGGCAGTTTAGAATGTATGAGTATGTGATTGAGTAGAAAGTATTAGATATGCACATATAATGAGCATTATCTGCCTTATAGGAAGCTATAATGAAAAATCATAGTAAAGAAGGAACGATTGTGAATATAAGATATGCAACAATGGCTGATTTAGACGATATTGCATCGGTCGAATCCGAGTGTTTTCCTGTTTTAGAGGCAGCAACTAAAGAAGAATTTGAGCAGAGAATAAAATATTATGGAAATCATTTCTGGCTTATGTTTGAGGGGGAGAAACTGATTGCTTTTGTGGATGGATTTGTTACGGATGAAGCAGATCTGACGGATGAAATGTATGAAAAAGCGGAGCTGCATAATGAGCATGGAGCATGGCAGATGATTTTCGGCGTCAATACTGTCCTGAATATCGCAGATGCGGATATGCGAAAGAGCTGATTAAGAAGGCCATCTTAGATGCCAGAGAACAGAACAGGAAAGGACTTGTATTAACCTGTAAAGAAAGCCTTGTTCCATATTATTCCAAGTTTGGATTTGTTGATGAGGGGATAACAGATAAATCTACTCATGGAAATGTCCTGTGGCACCAGATGAGATTGGATTTTAAATTAAGAAATAATGGAGTAAATCCTTCAGATAACAAAAATGTGACCGCGCATAAAACATTTAAAGCCGACAGAATACTATCATATTTTAAAGAAGAGTGGAAGGTACTGCTTATAATAACTGTGTCAGGGGTTTATATACAATCTTGGACTTTTGTTTGGACCATGGTTTGAAGGAAAAATGGCATGCTGTCTTATAGATATATTGGCAAAGAATGCTGTATACAAGGATATGCTTATACTTGTTATTGCATATGTGATTTCAATTGGAGTAGTTCGTATCAAGATATATAAAACGTTTTTATGTTCGTAGATTCGCCAATAATGTTAATAGAAGAATGAAGAAAATATTATATGGAACACTTGTATTAAAGAGCAGGACAGAGCTTGAAGGTGAAGGTATGGGTGATATTATGACAAAGGCCATACTTGATGTAGATGATTGTGCTGAAGGCATGAGAAAGTTTACAACAGAAATATTTGATACAGGAGTTGCGCTGGCTGCATATGCAGGAATGTTGCTTGTATATGATGTAAGGCTGGCACTTATTGCAATGATATTTCCACCTATATCTTATATCATTGCTGAAAAGATGAAAGTAATAGTCCAGAAAACAGGTTCTGCGTATAAAAAACAATCTGGTATCCTTAGTAATGCAACACTCGACAGAGCATCCAATGCTATAACCTACAGAGTTTATGGCAGGGAAGCTGACAGAAAAAAATGCGTACGAAGATAATCTGGCTGAGTATGAGAAATCAGCTATTTATGCTAATATATGGAATTCTTCTCTTACACCATTATATAGAATAATATCAATGATGGGCATTTTATTTATATTATATTTTGGCAGCAGAAATGTACTTGGAACAGGATGGAGAACCCGGGATATTGCAGCATTTACAACATTCCTGGCCTGCTTTATAAAGTTATCTGATAAGTCCTCGAAGGCGGCGAAGCTGTTTAATGCAGTTCATAAGGCACAGGTTTCATGGAAACGTATTAAGCCGCTTATGGTTATTCAGGCTAAGGATACAGATTGTAAAAATCAGACATTAGGAAGGCTTGAGGTACAAAACTTAAGCTTTACATATCCAGATGGAAAAAATGTATATAATGATATTTCCTTTACTGCAGAGCCGGGACAGATCATAGGTGTTCTGCAGGTCCGGTTGCTAGTGGTAAGTCAACCTTTGGAAGGACATTTCTGTGTGAATATCCATATGAGGGAAGTATCAGATATAACGGATGTGAGCTAAGAAACGCTGCGGATAATGTAAGGTCGGGAATAATAAGTTATCTTGGACATGATCCTGAATTATTTAACGATTCTGTAAGGAATAATGTGTTGTTAGGTGATGATTATGATGTTTTTGAATACCTCAGGGTAGTATGCATGGATAAAGAGGTTGAGGCTATGGAGCAGGGAGCAGATACCATTATTGGAAGTGAGGGAATCAGACTGTCGGGTGGACAGGCACAAAGAATAGCACTTGCAAGAACGCTTTGCCATAAGAAGCTGGTGCTTGTGCTTGATGATCCATTTTCAGCACTCGATAGGAATACAGAGGAACAGATATATAAGAAGCTTAAAGATATGGCATCAGATAATATCGTTATTCTTATATCTCATCGTCTCTATATGTTTCCGAAGATGGATAAGGTTATATGGATGGATGCCGGTATGGTAAATGTTGGAACACATAAAGAACTTATGTTGGAATGTCCTGGCTATAGAAAAATGTATGAAACGGTAAGTGTTGAAGAATGCAGAGCTGTAGAAACAGAGAATGAAGGGCTGGCTGCAGCTAAGGTAGTGGAAAACAGCAGAAGGGTAGTGGATAAGCATGAGTAAACATAATAGTAATGTTGATAATGGCGGCAAAGTACTTAGTGTAGGCTTAATAATATTGCACACTACAATAAAGAAAAAAGTGGCTTTCACTTGGTATTATAATAGCAGTATGTGGTGCAGTTATAACTGCACTTTATCCACCGCTTGTACTTGGAAGAATAGTAGATACATTGGCAGCAGGAAGTCAGGTTCCTTTATATCTTATATTTTTTTATATGGTATTTAATGTGATCACAGGTCTTATGGAGGCTGCAAGGGAAGGGCTTCTTACTGTATTTGGACAAAAGATAACGCATGCTCTGCGTAGTGGACTTATGGAGCATTTTACCGACTGACAGCCGCATCATTAAGTAAGCAGGAGCCGGGAGCTGTGGTGTCAAGATTCGTTGGTGATGTTGATACTGTAGAGAATCTGTTTACCTCAGGTATAGTCAGTATGTTTGCGGATACATGTAAGATAATAAGTATTCTTGCAGTTATATGGTTCAGAAATAAAGGGCTTGCAATATTATTGCTTATATTACTGCCATTTATATTCTGGTTTACAAGATATGTGCAGAGGAATATGCTTGAAGCCCAGCTGCGAAACCGGCGTGCAGTAAGCAAGGCTTCGGGACATGTGCCGGAAACACTACATAACATCCGTACAATACATAATCTTGGCAAGGAAAAGTATATGGAGAAAAAATATGATGAATATATAGGTGACAGCTATAAGGCTATGGAAAAAGACCAACTTTTACGATGCGATATATTCACCTGTTATTCTTATATTAAATGCAGTTGTAGTAGCGGTAGTTATGTTGTTTTCAGCATCGGGCAATACAAAGGCTCTTACACTTTTTGGAATGTCGGCAGGCACGGCGGTAGCTGTTATTAACTACATATCACAGATATTTGCACCAGTTGAGAGCCTTGGTATGGAAATCCAGACTATACAGTCAGCAATTGCCGGTGTAAGAAGAATAAATGAATTCTTTTGCACTCCCGGCATTTGAAGATGTTAAAGCAGATATTAAGGCAGATTTTAATGTTGATATTAAAGCAGATATTATGGCGGATTTTAATGCTGATATAAGTGCAGATATTAATGCTGCGTTAGAAACACAGACAGCTAGCATCAATAATAGTGAAGAATTAAAAGCTAGAAAAGCCTGCACACCATATGTCAAGTTTAATAATGTAACTTTCGGATATGAAGCTGACCATATTATAATTAAAGATAAGAGCTTCAATGTTGATATGGGTGAACAGGTTACACTGCAGGGAAGGACAGGTGCGGGAAAGAGCACAATATTCAAGCTGCTTTTAGGCTTATACAGGCCTTTAAAGGGACAGATACTAATTGATGGAATTGATTCTAGTAATATACCTGATAATATGAAAAGAAGAATATTTGGTTATGTTGAACAGACATTTCATATGGTGCCAGGAACAGTTAAAGACCAGATTACATTATATGATGAAGCTATATCTATGGATGAGGTTGTGAATGCAGCCAGGCTTGCAGGACTTCACGATACAATTATGAGCTTTGATAAGGGATATGATACACCCTGCACACAGGAAATATTTTCGCAGGGACAATGGCAGTTATTGTCTATTGCAAGGGCAACTGCTGCTAATCCACAGCTTCTGCTTTTAGATGAGATAACTGCTAATCTTGATGCTGATACAGAAAGAGAAGTACTAAAGGCATTAAAAAATGTATCTGAAAACAGGACTGTTATATCAATCTCACACAGGGTTACAGCTAGAACAGGAAGAGTTATAAGCTGTTAGAACAGCGTTGAGTCTGTGACATAGCAAAAAGAGGCTTTAACAGAAAAGATTATTAGAAACTGAAATTTTAGAAATTGAAATTTTCAGATGAATATGTATAATAGAGGAAAATATTATGTAAAACAGTATAATAATATGCAGTATAATACGCAGGACAGGTAATAGAAATGAAAAAAATAGACTTTGAGAACGGAACAATTACAGATAATATTTTAAGTGCATCAATCCCTATGCTTGTAGCACAGTTATTGAATCTTTTGTATAACGTAGTAGACAGGATATATATTGCACGTATACCACATATCGGTACAACAGCTATAGGTGCAGTTGGAATATGCTTCCCGGTAATTGTTATTATTACAGCATTTGCTAACTTGTTTGGAAGCGGTGGAACACCTCTGTTTTCGATATACAGGGAAGAAAGAAAAATAAAGAAGCTGCACTTATTATGGATACTTCATTTTCAATGCTCTGTGCAGGTGCATTTATATTGATGTCATGCGGTATGCTGTTTTCAAAACCAATTCTCATGTTGTTTGGCGCATCAGATAGTACAATAGTTTATGCATATCCATATATGATGATTTATCTTATAGGAACAATACCATCTATGCTTGCCTTAGGGACTAAATCCATATATTAATGCACAGGGATATTCTACAACTGGTATGATATCAGTTGCAATAATAGGAGCAGTTCTTAATTTTATACTGGATCCACTATTTATATTTGTTTTTGGCTTAGGCGTAAAGGGAGCAGCAGTAGCAACAGTTATTTCACAATGCTTCTCGGCGATGTTTACAATATATTTCCTGACACATAAATCCGAATTAAAGATGAGATTTTTAAAGAAAAATGAGCTTGCAGAGTGTGCAGGTTATGCTAAGAATATTATCAGTCTTGGCACAGCGGGATTTATAATGCAGGTTACTAACAGCCTTGTTACAATATGCTGCAATAATGTATTGGCAGTAACAGGAGGAGATATTTACATATCAGTAATGACAATAGTATCTAGTGTAAGACAGCTTGTGGATACTCCGATTCATGCTATTAATGAAGGTTCTTCGCCAGTTATCAGTTATAATTATGGTGCAGGAAAGCCCACACGTATCAGAAAAGCAATAGCGGTTCTTGGTATTATGACATTGGCTTATACGGCTGTTATGTGGAGCATTATTATATTTGCACCGGGAGCATTAATAAGTATATTCAGCTCAGACAGCAGCCTGCTTAGTGATGCTATTGTTGCATTAAAGCAGTATTTTGCAGCATTTATATTTATGGATCTGCAATATATCGGACAGACAGTATTTAAGTCACTTAACAAAAAGAAGCACGCCATATTCTTTTTCATTATTAAGAAAAGTAATTATAGTCGTGCCTCTTACATATATTATGCCATATACATTTAATATGGGAACAGCAGGAGTATTTCTGGCTGAGCCAGTATCCAATGTAATAGGAGGAAGTATCTGTTTTATAACAATGCTATGTACAGTACTTCCGGAGCTTAAGAGAATGGACGAAGCATAAAACTACTATATCCAGGAAGTTCCATTCCGTTATTAAGCTTAATTTCGCTGCCACTTATAAGGTCAGTACATGTATCAGTTCCGATATTAAACGAAGCAAAGTAAGGATGTTCAGATGCATTGATGGCAACAAGAACACGTTCATCATTATACTGACGCAGGAAAATGCACTGCTCATTGGTGAGCACGATAGATGAGAAGCTTCCGTAATTCAGTGCATTTGACGACTTCTTTGCGACAGCCAGCTTTGATATAAATGTTGTGAGGTCATTCCATACAGGTGCATCAAAGGAAGCACGCAAAAGCAGGATCCCCATCCTCTTTTCTTCCTGTTGCACCCCATTCACTGCCATAGTATACACAAGGAATACCCGGCATTCCGAATGCAAGGGTGTATATGAGAGGAAGGTGGTTAGTGTTATTAAGAATACTGGCAACTCTTGTTACATCATGATTGTCAACAAAGGAGAGCAGATGCTTTCCCTTATAAAGAGTCCAGTTTTCTGGTCCGAACTGTCGTAATAATGAATGGTTTATTTCAAACATATTCATACAGTTAAAGCTTGAATAAAGACCTTTATAACATTCGTAATTGGTTACAGAATGTAACATTTCATCATTCATAATCTGGTTATAGTCACCATGAAGAGTTTCACCAAGAAGAAAGAAATCAGGCTTTAGCGAATCGCAGAAGGAGCGGAGTCTTCTTAAAAAGTCATGATTCAGGCAGTAAGCCACATCAAGTCTTAAGCCATCTATATCGAATTCATCTACCCATCCTTTTATGGCTGAAAAAATATGCTGTATAACATCCTCATTATATAGATTGAGCTTTACGAGGTCATAGCAGCCCTCCCAGCCTTCATACCACAGACCATCATTATAGTTTGAGTTGCCATTAAAGTCTATTCTTGCAAACCAGTTAACATAAGCAGAATTCTCACGGTTTTTAAGAACGTCCTGAAAAGCCCAGAAGCCACGACCTACGTGGTTAAATACACCATCAAGAACAACCTTGATTCCTTCCTTGTGCAGATTAGAGCATACGTTGGCAAAATCTTCATTGGTTCCAAGTCTTTTATCTATTGTTGTATAGTCACGGGTATTATATCCGTGCGTATCAGATTCAAATACAGGTGAGAAATATATTGCATTGGCACCCAGCTTTTTAATATGGGGAATCCAGTCATTGACCTTAAGGATACGATGTGTAAGGACACCATCATTATCATAAGGCGCACCGCACAATCCCAGAGGATATATCTGATAAAAAACACTTTCATAAGCCCACATATTTGTATACCTCCTTGTTTTACGAAGTAAAATGCGACTGCCCTTGCAGGAGCAGAGGTATTTACCTCCTAGTATTTTATTTTATAATTATAACATGCTTATGTAACGGCATGTAGTAGAAAAATATAGATAACTTTATGAAAATGTTATAAAATAGTAATATTTTTATAACCAAAGTGTATTGTAATAAAAGTATACATTGTTTTATAATAAAATTTAATTATGATAATAAAATGAACAGGAGATAGATAATGCTTCAGATTCAACACATCCGTAAGGAATATAGAACAGGAAAGTTAGTACAGAAAGCACTTGATGATGTGTCGCTGAATCTAAGGGATAGTGAATTCGTTGCAGTGTTAGGTCCAAGTGGTTCAGGAAAACCACGCTTCTTAATATTATAGGCGGCCTTGACAGATACGACAGTGGGGATCTTATCATCAATGGAATATCAACTAAAAAATATAAAGACAGAGACTGGGATTCATATCGTAATCATACGATAGGTTTTGTGTTCCAGAGCTATAATCTTATACCTCATCAGACGGTTCTTTCTAATGTTGAGCTTGCACTTACAATATCAGGAATATCAAGGACTGAAAGAAGAAAACGTGCTAAAGAGGCACTAGAAAAGGTGGGACTTGGAGAGCAGATACATAAAAAGCCAAGCCAGATGTCGGTGGACAGATGCAAAAGAGTTGCCATAGCCCAGAGCACTTGTTAATAATCCAGATATTCTTCTTGCAGATGAACCTACAGGAGCACTTGACAGTGAAACAAGCGTACAGGTTATGGAGCTTTTAAAAAAAAGGTATCAAAGGACAGACTTGTAGTTATGGTAACTCATAACCCTGAGCTGGCTTATGAATATGCTACAAGAATAGTAGAAGTTAAAGATGGAAAGATATTATCGGATTCGGATCCGTTAGAGATAGATGAAAATATTATAGAAAAACCGGTGCACAAAAAATATGGGAAAGTCGTCAATGTCGTTTCTTACAGCACTTTCATTAAGCTTTCAGAATCTTAAGACTAAAAAAGGCAAGGACTCTTCTTACATCGTTTGCAGGTTCTATAGGAATTATAGGTATAGCACTTATTCTTTCAATATCTAATGGTGTCAGTGGATATATAAGTGCGATGGAAGAGGATACTTTGTCAGAATATCCGTTACAGATACAAAGTACGGGCTTTGATCTTACAGCGATGATGGTCGGTATGTCAGCATCGGGTGACAACAAAAGGAAAACGATATCGGTGTTACACCTGTTGTTTCTGATATGTTCTCTAAGATGAGTACCAATGATCTGGCATCGCTTAAAACATATATAGAAGGCAATCCGGAAAATATTGAAGATTATGTGCATGCCATAGAATACAAATATATAGTAACTCCTCAGATATACAGGGAGGATAATACAGGATATAGGCAGATAAATCCTGACAAGTCATATGAGATGATGGGAATGTCTTCATCATATGAGAATTCCATGACATCTGGCATGTCTACAAATGTGTTTTATGAGCTGCCCTCAAACAGCAGTTTATATGAAGAACAGTATGAAGTAAAAAGCAGGACATTGGCCACAGAATTATAACGAATGTGTTCTTGTGCTTTCCTCAAGCGGTAACATAAGTGACAGGCTTGAGTACACACTAGGTCTGCAGGATAATGCTGAATATGAGAATATGATATCTGCATTTATGTCAGAAAAAGAGATAGATATTCCTGAGAATAACGACAGCTTTCATATGATGATTTTATTGGCATGACCTTTAAAGTGGTGAATAGTGCTGATTATTATCAGTATGATACAGAGTATGATATATGGAAGGATAAAACTGGTAATGAAGAATATATGAAGGAGTTGATAAGCAAAGGCAGTGATCTGAAAATATCAGGTATAGTTAAGCAGGTTGAGGGAACCACGGCAGCAATGCTTACACCGGGTATAGCATATACATCCGGGCTTACAAGACAGCATACAATATTCTGCAGCTAGTGATGTAGTAAAAGCACAGAAGGAAAAGAAGGATACCAACATATTTACTGGTGAAAAGTTTGGTATAAGTAGTGACAGTAAAAGATAAATTTAACATGGAATCACTTTTTCAGATAGATACAGATGCAATAAGTAATGCATTTAAGGTGGATGATAGTATATATATGATATGAGAGTATGCCAGATTTTGCTGCATTGATCAATCCAGATGATATATCAGCGGCATTTGATCCATCTATGTTTGATTCTATGGATTCATCAGTGTTTAACCCTGATAGTTTTGGAGATATATCTTCTGCTTTCGGGGAAAATGGTATGGATTTTGATATAGGCAGTATAGATGCAGACACAGTAAAGAAACTGATATCAGACAGTCTTACAGATGAAGTTAAAGCATCTATATCTGAAGTATTATATGGTTTCAAGGAATATATGTCCTCTGATGAAGTATCAGCCCAGTTAAGTAAGGATATCAGACAGCTTATTACTGATTCAATGCATGTAAATATATCGCAGGACAGAGTGCTTAAGGAGGTAAACAAGCTTGAAGCCAGATATTTTGAATATATTAAAAAGAATGGTATTGAGGATACAACAGCAGAAAGTGTATTTAAGTTCCTGCTTACAGATGAGGCAAGAAAACAGATATCAGATTCGGCAAAGAACTTATGAATGATGCTGTGACATTTGATATATCAAAAGAACAGCTCTGGAGTATATTTAAAAAGGATGTAGTAGATGGATACAGAATATGCCAAAGCAGAATGGATATCAGAACATAGATGGTATTCTTGATAAAGTCATAAACAATATGATCAACAGTCTGCAGGAACAGTTTACTGCCAATATACAGAATACCATGAACAAGATGATGGAAAGTATCATGGGAAATATGCAGCAGGCTATGGAGGCAGTCATGACACAGATGATGTCCTCTATGACAGATGCCATGATGAATGCCATGCAGCTTATGGGGAAATAATATGGCAGCTGCACTAGGTTCAATGGGCATGGGAACAGATACAGATGACTATGATTTTAGCAGCGCATTTGGTATAGATACAGACAGCTTCGCAGATGCGATAAAGATGAATATGAACGAAAGTGACCTTTCAGATCTTATGAAGTCACTTATGTCTGATACGGATGTTGCCTCATATGACAATAATATGAAAAAAAGCTTGGCTATGCAGATTTGTCAGTACCAGGTGAAATAGACATATATCCTAAATGTCCTCTGTCACTACTATAGTAAATGTTATAAGCTATGTGCTGATTGCATTCGTGGCTATATCTTTAATAGTATCTTCTATTATGATAGGTGTTATCACATATATAAAGTGTGCTTGAAAGACGTAAGGAGATAGGAATATTAAGGGCAATAGGTGCTTCCAAGAAGAATGTATCGGCTGTATTTAATGCAGAAACATGTATAATCGGACTATGCTCAGGACTTATGGGTATAGGTATAACATTACTTTTTATGCTTCCTATAAATGCTGTTATTCATGCACTTTCAGGAGTTAACAACATCAATGCAGTACTTCCTGTAATTCCAGCGATAGTGCTTATACTGCTTAGTGTATTTCTTACATTTATCGGTGGATTGATACCTTCTAAGAAGGCATCCAAGAGTGACCCGGTGACAGCACTGAGGAATGAGTAGAATGATTAAATTGTTGTTTAACACACATTCTTAACGTACGGACGACAGCATATATGAGAAAAGCAGGTTTGCAAACATCAACGATGCCAGAAGCTTCAATTGGATATTTCTAAGACTTTTCATATACGTAATGGTAGTTTCCGCTACCGTTCGATACGGGACATCCGTGTCCCATATCTCACTTCCACAGACATCCGTGTCTGTGGATAGCTGGGTAGTTAAGGAAAAGTCTAAGAACTATCACAATTGAACTTCAAGTGCATCTTATGATGTATGCACACCTGCTTTTTTCATATATGCTGTCTGACTTTGGCTTAATTTACAAAAAATGAATGTGTGTCTAAATCAAAGGGAGAAGATGAAGGGCGGAATTGTGCGTAAAGCGCACAATTCCGCCCTGTTTCGCCCCCTTGATTTAATTGAATATTCAGTATTACATTATGCCGTAACACAGACAAATATAAGCTACAGGCAGTTCTGCATACTATGTGAAATGCACTTGAAGTTCAATCGTGCTGACTCTTAGGCTTTTCTTTCGCTCCCAGCTAGCTTCGTACATGGATGTACGAAGCAATGAGGCGGTCGCGCCACGGACGGCGCGTCCGAATGGTAGCGTCACCTATAACTACCTATATGAAAAGTCTTAGAGACAGCCGATTGAAGCTTCTGGCATTGAACATAGTGTGCAGAACTGCCTGTAGCTTATATTTGTCGTCCGTTCGTCACCAACTAATATTCAATTAATCAACAATATAAGCTGTAATTTTTCTTATTGTGATAGCCCCATATTATTCAGTTATTTTGCATGTATTTTCCTATAAGCCGTAGTCCGTTCAAAGGCGCACAGAATTTCTGGTTATGTTTAGTACATTCTTCTATCACATAATCAAGATTAAACCACTCAGCAGTTTCTACTTCTTCAATCGGTAAACAAGATTATTAAATAACAAACGTGTCTATGAAGTTAAGGTCACTGGTAGTTACATTTAACCCAGTTCTTCTTTTAACTCACGAACAGCAGATTCGAGCGGATTCTCTCCGGCACGGATATGTCCTGCACTTGAAGTATCAAAACGTCCAGGAAAAGAATCTTTAATCATAGCACGCTTCTGCATAAGAACCTCTGTTCCGGTTGGTGTATGACGGGCTATCCATACATGCTCAGAACGATGTCTTATGCCATCTTTATGAGCAACATTTCTTTCAACGGTTTTTCCTGTGGGTATTCCATTTTCATCAACAATATCAAATAATTCCATAGTAATCCTTATTTCCTTATTTTTAAAAATAGTTTTTTAAAGTTTTTAAGTTTAATTTTTCTTTTACTTTTCACCACTTTTTCACTTCGAAAAGTAGAAGAAAAGCCAATCTGTTTTCAGAATATCCATATTTATTTAAAGTGTCAATAGCTATTTAAAGTATGAAACATGAAAACTGTGAGTTATTTTAAAGTATGAAACATGAAATTATGAACTATTTGAAACCATAAACTATTTTAGAGTATGCAGCTATAAAGTATGAAATATGCTATACTATGTGTAAGCTTTTATTTAATGATGCACGTAGAAAATAGAAAAAAAATAAAATAGAAGAAATAAAATAGAAAAAAAATAAAATAGAAAAAATAAAAAACAAAAAAATAAAATAGAAAAAAAGAAGGAAGGAAAAAGAATTTTATGGGTTTAAAACACAATACAGAATCAGATACAAGAATCATATGTAAAAAAGAATATAGTAGTTAATGAATCAGATAATAAGATATGTCGGACAAATTATGATCTTCATCTTCATTGATGGAGCCAGCAACCGGATATAGCAAAGCTAGCAGCTACACTTCTGAAACATGAAGCACCACTGCAGAAAATGATGGTGCTTCAAAAGCTGTACCAGCACCGGATGTACAAGCCTGAGATTTTTCTTAAGTGCTACTTTCGGAGGCAGCTGGAGCAGAAAGTGTAAGATGTGCCATAGAATATGGAGCTTCAAGGATAGGACATGGAGTAAGAATAAGAGAAGACGATTCAGTGTGTGAACTTGTAAAGAATAAAGGTATCGTCCTTGAGATGTGTCCGACAAGTAACAGACAGACTCATGCAGTAGAAAATATGAAAGATTATCCTTTTATAAAATATCTGAATGAGGGAATCAAAGTAACACTTAATACGGATGATATGGCAATAGAAGGGATTACATTAGAAGAAGAATACAGATATATGGAAAATGAATTCGGACTTACAAGCGAGCAGAAAAAATCATTCTTAATAACGCAGTCGATGCCGCATTTACAAGTGCGGCAGTAAAAGAAGAACTAAAAAAGAATTAGGACTTGCAAAATAAGAAAACAAATGCTATAGTAGTTAACAACTTAATAAACATTGTTGATAGAGTGAATCATAAGGGTTCACGAAGGGGAGCACCACCAAGGGCGCTTTTTTTTCTTCGTGAACCTTTTTTATTTTTATCTATTCTTTTAGCTGTGCATAGCTTGTGTAGTTCATGCAGTTTTCAGCTCTATGACAGCTTTATATGTTTAAGTGTTAAAAGACATTCAGGAAGGAAGGTGAATATCTTAATGGCAGATATAATGTTTAATGGAAAGAAAAGAGACATAAAAAGACAATACTAATATTACTGAATAGCATGTTGTTGTAGAGTTAAATGAAGAGATAATCCCAAAAGAAAGATATCGAGGAGATTATATTAAAAAAGATAATGATGTGTTAGAAGTATTAAGCTTTATGGGTGGGGGTTGATTGTTTAGCAGCATATCACAGGTAAAAAGCATTTTATGCAGATGACATTTATAGCATAACTACTAATAAGATGTAAGTGGTAAAATATTAATTTAATGTCCCAAACATCATAATAATAAAAATAAAAGAGGATAATACAATGAGTAATAATACAGCAAATATAACAGGTACAGACAATAAAGAGCAGTTAAAGGATACATTTAAGTTAGGAAAATACGAATTCACATCACGTTTTATACTTGGTTCAGGTAAATATTCACTTGAACTTATAGATGCTGCCGTTAAACAGGCAGAGGCACAGATAGTTACGCTTGCACTAAGAAGAGCTAATGATGGCGGACTTGCTAACATTCTGGATTACATTCCAAAAATGTGTCACATCTTCTTCCCAATACATCAGGTGCAAGAAATGCAGAAGAGGCAGTAAGAATAGCAAGACTTTCAAGAGAACTTTGTCATAGCGATATGGTTAAGATAGAAGTAATAAGAGATACTAAGTATCTTCTTCCAGATAATTATGAAACAGCAAAAGCAACAGAAATACTTGCAAATGAAGGCTTTGTTGTTATGCCTTACATGTACCCAACCTTAATGCAGCAAGAGATATGGCAAATGCCGGTGCAGCATGTATTATGCCGCTTGCAGCTCCTATTGGTTCTAACAGGGGAGTGTGTACAAAAGACTTTATCCAGATTCTTATAGATGAAATAGATCTTCCTATTATAGTTGATGCGGGTATTGGACGTCCTTCACAGGCATGTGAGGTTATGGAGATGGGTGCAGCAGCAGTTATGGCGAATACAGCTATTGCAACTGCAGGTGATATTCCACGTATGGCAGCAGCATTTAAAAATGCTATAAATGCAGGAAGGGACTTGGAAGAGTAAAGAAAAACGGAGCAAGTGCTTCTTCTCCACTTACAGGTTATCTTCACGAATAAGAAGATGTCCGAAGCTTTGTATAAAATATATAGCATATGACATAATTTAAGCTTTTATATATGTTACATTAATTCGTTATATGAAATAAATATGCAGGAATGGAGATTAGAATGAGTAACAATCAAATAAATAATGAAGAAAAAAAAAGATTTACATATAAATGAAAGTATATTAAGTGATGAAATAAGAGAAGATCAGAAGAAAAACAGAACTAATCACATGGAATATATGCCGCACATGGAGGTGTTTGACTCTGATATTGATAAGCAGGTTATAGCGGCTATGAACAACTATGACTATGACAAATATACAGCTAAGGATGTTGAAAATGCTATAAATGCAGTTAATCGTACACCTGAGGATTTTGCAGCACTTTTATCACCAGCAGCACTTCCATACCTAGAACAGATGGCACAGGCAGCTAAGATAGAGAAGGAAAAAAACATTTTGGTAATTCAATATGCTTTTTCACACCTATATACATAGCCAACTACTGTGAAAATTATTGTATATACTGTGGCTTTAACTGTCATAATAAGATAAAAAGAGCAAAGCTTAACTATGAAGAAATAGAAGAAGAGATGCAGGCTATAGCTAAGACAGGACTGCAGGAGATACTTATACTTACTGGGGAAAGTAAGAAAATGTCAAGTGTAGAATATATAGGTGAAGCATGTAAGATTGCAAAAGAAAGTATTTTAAAGTAATAGGTCTTGAAGTATATCCTATGAATTCGGATGAGTATGCATATCTTCACAAATGTGGTGCAGATTATGTTACAGTATTTCGGAAACGTATAACTCAGATAAATATGAAACACTGCATCTTGCAGGACATAAGAGAATATATCCATATAGACTTAATGCACAGAAAAGATGCATTTGCAACAGGTATGCATGCATATCTTTACAGAGAAAATATCCTCATGCAGAATAGCATTTTTCATGTCCAAGATTAAGACCTATTATTAATAATGACAGGATTAATCAAAGGATGTTCATGAAGCACAGCCACAAGTTGTTACAGCGTATAGATTATTTATGCCATTTGCAAGCATAACAGTATCAACAAGAATGTGCAAAGAGTAAGGGGATAATCTTATGAATATAGCTGCAACAAAGATATCTGCAGGCGTAAATACTGGTATCGGAAGCCATTCTGATGATATTGAAGACAGCGATAAAGGGCGATGAACAGTTTGAAATATCAGATGGAAGAGATGTCAAAGAGGTATATAACGATCTTGTGAAAATAGGACTTCAGCCAGTCATGGTGATTATATATATGTAGGATAAAATAAAAATCTTATCGTGGGTGGGCGATAGGACTTTTGTCTTTACGACATTACCGATTGTTTCGTGCTATGCACTCACACAATCCTAGCAGGTATCTTTTCATTATGATGGTCAGTATACATAGGACATGACAGGTAAAAATATATAAGTATTGAGGTAATGTATATTTAAACGATGTTATTGCTGTTACAAACAGAAAATTAAGCCAGAGACCTTTTTGGAACAGATAAAAAGAGTGTGTCAGCTAAGGCCAGAAGCGATAATTTTAAGAGAAAAAAAAGATTTATCAGAAACAGAGTATGCAAAACTTGCAGAAGAGGTGTATAATATAACTACAAGTTATGATGTACGGTTGATTATTCACACATATATAAATGTTGCAAGAGAACTGGGAATAAATACAGTTCATATGTCACTGCATAATATGAGGGAATATAGGAAAGAATTTATAGATAATGTTAATAAGACAAACAATATAAAAACTGGTTGTTCCATACATTCAGTTGAAGAGGCGGTTGAAGCAAGGAATATGGGGGCATCTTATATCACAGCTGGACATGTATATGTGACAGATTGTATCTCTTCCAGCAGATTTCGTCTGTCCAGTATGTAAGGCACCAGCAAGCAAGTTTGCTGCACAGACAGGAGAAAGAGAATGGGCTGCTGAGCACGTTGTTGGCGTAGCTAAGGGCGTAAGCGAGGATATCGTTGCTGATTTAAGAGCTAACTTTGAAGGTGAATGTTCAGAGGTTGGTATGTACCTTGCTATGGCAAGAGTTGCTCACAGAGAGGGTTATCCAGAAATCGGTCTTTACTATGAGAAGGCTGCCTGGGAAGAAGCTGAGCATGCTGCTAAGTTCGCTGAACTTCTCGGCGAAGTTGTAACAGACAGCACTAAGAAGAATCTTGAGATGAGAGTTGAAGATCAATACTCCTTGTTCATATGATGAATATTGCAGAAGATGGCATAAAAGAGTGTCAGATGATACGATAAACAACTACATGCTGCTTGAGACATCTGCAAAGATGATAGATGAGTATAATAAAGGAAAAAACATTGCTAACCCAGGATTATAGAACACTTGATACCCAGAATGAGGAGATGTGGGTAAGTAAGACCGTATATCTTGCTAAGGACAATATTACAGGTGATATCATAGGTATAGTCAGTCTTAGGAATGTAAGTGAGAGATATCATCAGGAGTTCTTGCGGGAATCTCTTGCTAAACAAGCTTCGCTCGATCTGCTTACAGGTTTATATAACCATGTAACAGAGAGCTTCTTATTAAGAATAAAATAGATGATGGGATATATTCTGATTCGGCATTTATTATATTTGATATAGATAAATTCAAGCTTGTCAACGATACATATGGACATTATTTCGGGGATTGTGTCCTACAGTGTGTTGCAGCACGACTAAAGGAAAGTGTCAGGAAGATTCTGACATAGCTATAAGATATGGTGGAGATGAATTTGTTGTATATGTTAACTATAAGCAGGAGGATAATATAAAAGATATTGTTAACAGAATATTTAACAATGTTTCATGCATATATGAGGGATATCAGATCAGTATAAGTATGGGAATAAGTCTTCTAAGCGATGGTAATCCACATTATTATGATATGTACAGGAATGCAGATAAAGCTTTATATGAAGCTAAAAGAAGCGGACGAGGACAGTATAGGTTCTATGGGGAATGCAGTGAAGAGAGTAAGGATGCAAAGCTGATTTAATTGAGTTGTCACAACAAAGATGATTTACAATGTATAGTTTTATGATAATTTCAGTAATCTATATATTGTATATATTCTTGTTGTGACAACTTTTTAGATACATATATCAATAAGCAGTTGGGCAGTTCTTGCAATATCACTATCTGTTATTCCAGAATAATTAACAATAGCTATATGTTCGTAATCAGCTTTGTTATAAGAATTATTAGTTATATAATCAGAAAGAAAAAGATATCATAAGTCCGTTTATTATAAGCACGTTTCTTTAACTCTTCATCGGTATACTCAGTATCATATTTTAGTAAGAAATGTAGTCCTGAATCTTCTTCATATATATGAATTCTATCTTTTATTAAGCTATCCATAAGTCTGGATATTAGTTCATCACGGATATCCCTGTAGTGATTCCTCATACGGTTTTATATGTTTATCAAGATACCCTTCTTTAATAAAATGTGCAAGCGTATATTGTTCAAAGTTAGAGACTGTACAAGCATAGAATCCCAGAGTACTTTTTAAAGCGCTCAAGCAGAGGCAGAGGCAGTACCATGTAGCTTATTCTTATTGTGGCTGCTAGGCTTTTAGTAAATGTATTAAAGTATATAACCTTGTCAGTTGCATCTATAGAAAAAAAGAGAGGGATGGGTTTTCCTGTAACCTGAACTCACTGTCATAGTCATCTTCTATTATATATCTGTCAGGCGATTGATTAGCCCATTGTAAAAGTCCATAACGGCGGCTTATGGATGTTACGATTCCTGTAGGAAAGTGATGTGAAGGTGATATCTGTATAATCTGGGAATCGTTAAGACCCTGGCAGTCAGGTATTACCCCTTCTTCATCCATGTCAAGATAGTTAACCTTTACACCTAAGGATTTGTATATATTGACTATCTTTTTTGAACTTGGATTTTCAAGTCCATACGATATATTTCTTCAAGAAGCTGCACAATAAGTCCATATAGATATTCGGTGCCGGCACCGATAATAATCTGTTCGGGATTAACAGTTATCCCACGAAATTCATACAGATGTTTAGCAATAGCCTGTCTTAACTGCATAACACCACCGGTAGGAGGGACATTTAATGTACTGTCTCCTTCATATGTAAGAACATGGCGCATAAGCTTTGCCCATATTGAGAAGGGAAAGTTATCATGAGGCGTGTGGCTTGAAACAAAGATTTATACAATCAGCATCATGCATGTTTCCTATATCTGTATTATATGTATATGTTTTATCTGATTGGTTATTATTGTGTGAATCTGTTATAGCTGTTTCATTATAAATATGGCTGCTTTTTTGGGGCTGACAGGTAAATGTTGTTGTTAATATCATTTTTAATATCCGACACGTAAAAGCCTTTTTTAGGCAGGGAATATATGTATCCTTCCGCAAGCAGCTGACCATATGCATTCTCAACAGTTACTACACTTATCCCATGGTTTTTTGCAAAGTCTCTTTTTAGATGGAAGCTTGGCATCGGGTGAAAGCTTTCCTGATAAAATATCTTCTTTATGCATGTATATAAATATTCATATAAACTGCGGCCATTGCGGTTGTTGAATGAGTAGGTAAGCATGAAAATTATCTCCTGTTTGTTATAAGATGTAAGGATCAGAAGATATATTGCTGCTTATATCAAAGTCGGGGGGCCTTTGACCCCGACATCAAGATAATATAAGTAGTAAAATATCTTCAGGTTATGATATCATTATATTATTCCTGTGTACATCGTCAAGATAAAAAGTATGCTTGGAATGTTGTAAGCGGCAAGTTGCTTTTACTAATATGGCATATGGAATAGACATATAAAATAAAATATTATATTATGATGTAAGGATTAAAAGGTCAGAAAGTTGTTTGCGCCTGCATAATAAGACTTTTGGTTTTGAAATCCGGATTTAAACAAGCTAATAATATTATTTGGAGGTTTATGCAGATATGGGTGATTATATAATTTCATGTTGTTCAACAGCTGATTTAGCAGAGAAGCATTTTCTAGAGAGATATTCATTATATATGCTTCCACTATGAACTTGATGGAGTTTCGTATCCTGATGATTTGGGAAAAACTATGAATCTTGATGATTTTTATAAGGCTATGTCTGAAGGTGCTGATACTAAGACTTCGCAGATAAATGCAGATGAATATGAAAAGTATTTTGAAGGATTCTTAAAACAGGGTAAGGATTTGCTTCATGTAACTCTTTCATCAGGAATATCGGGAACTATCAATTCAGCACTTATAGCAGCAGATAATCTTAAAGAAAAGTATCCTGACAGAAAAATATATGTTATAGATTCTCTTGCAGCGTTCTCTGGATATGGACTTCTTATGGATAAGGTGGCAGATTTAAGAGATGCAGGAATGGGAATAGATGAGTTAAAGAGCTGGATAGAAGATAATAAGTTAAGAGTTAACCACTGGTTCTTTACAACTGATCTTACATTTTTTATAAAGGGAGGAAGAGTATCTAAGGTATCGGCTTTGTTGGAAATCTTCTAAATATATGTCCTCTTCTTAATGTTGATTATCAGGGAAAGCTTATACCGAGAGAAAAGATTCGTACAAAGAAGAAGGTTATAGCAGAAACTGTAAACAAGATGATACTTAATGCAGATAACGGAACTGATTATTCAGACAAATGTTATATATCCATGTCAGCATGTATAGAGGATGCACAGGCAGTAGCAAAGCTCGTTGAAGAAAAGTTTCCTAAGCTTAATGGTAAGGTCGTTATTAATAATATAGGAACAACTATAGGAAGCCATACAGGACCGGGGAACAGTTGCATTGTTTTTTTCTGGGGCGAAAAAAGAATGGATTAATATCGGCATAAAGAGGTATATAAATATTATGAAAAAGTTCGGATTTGGAACTATGAGACTTCCACTTATAGATTCTCAGGATAAAAAGTTCCATAGATATGGAAGAGTTAAAGAAAATGGTAGATGAGTTCATGGCAGCAGGGTTTACATACTTTGATACAGCATTTACATATCATGAACAGTTATCAGAGAGTGTATTAAAGGAAGCACTTGTAGACAGGTATGACAGAGACAGCTATATTTTTGCTGATAAGATGCCAACTGTGCTCGTTAAATCGAGATGAATATCCAATGTATTTTAACAAGCAGCTTGAAAAGACAGGTGTTGGATATTTTGACTATTATCTTATGCATAATATGGGAAGGGACAGATATTTTAACACTCACAAATGGGGTGGCTTTGATTTTGCAAGAAGAATGAAGGAAGAAGGTAAGATTAAGAAGTTTGGATTTTCATTTCATGATGATGCAGAAATGCTTGACCAGATACTTACTGAACGTCCTGAGGTTGATTTTGTACGGCTGCAGATTAATTATCTTGATTGGGATAATAAAATCATCCAGTCAAGAGCATGTTATGAGACAGCAAGGAAGTATAACAAGCCGATAGTTGTTATGGAGCCTGTTAAAGGAGGAACACTTGCCAATCTTCCAAAGGAGGCTGACAGCATGCTTTATGAGTATGCTCCTGGTGTTTTGCCTGTGTCTTATGCATTAAGATTTGCAGCCAGTCTTCCGTGTGTTCATGGTGCTAAGTGGTATGAGCAGCTTAGAGCAGGTTAAGGATAATATACATATTATGGATAATCCAGCTCCGCTTAATGAAGGTGAAAAGGGAGCTTTTAAGCAAAATAATAGATATAATTAACAGCAAAACTGTTATTCCATGTACATCATGTGGCTATTGTATGGAGGTATGTCCCAAGAATATTAATATTCCGGGTTTGTTTGGGCTTTATAACAACTATTGTATTAATAATAATTTTTCAAATATGTATCATGGAAGGCTTGTTATGGGAAGAGGACGCGCATCTGATTGTATAAAATGCCACAGATGTGAAAAGAACTGCCCACAACACATTAAAATACCAGATAACCTGGAATTAGTAGCGGCACATGAGAAATAAGAACGTGAGAAATAAGGAAAGACAATATCTTTGTAAGATTACATAAAGTATGCTATAATCTAATGATTAATGTGTTAAGGTAATGACATGATAAAACGAGTTTATATATCTGATGAGGAGGAATAATAAAATGAGTATGAATATTGTATGTTTAGATCTTGAAGGAGTACTGGTTCCAGAGATATGGATAGCATTTGCAGAGGAGAGTGGTATTCCAGAGCTTAAAAGAACTACCAGAGATGAGCCGGATTATGATAAAGCTTATGAACTGGAGACTTGGCATATTAAAAGAACACGGACTTGGTCTTAAGGAGATTCAGGAAACTATTGCAAAGATTGATCCACTTCCAGGTGCTAAGGAGTTCCTTGATAAGTTACGCGAGACAACACAGGTTATTATTATAAGTGATACATTTACACAGTTTGCAGCACCACTTATGAAAAAGCTTGGATGGCCTACAATATTCTGTAACACTCTTGAGGTTGCAGATGACGGAACTATAACAGGCTTTAAGATGCGTTGTGAACAATCTAAGCTTTCAACAGTAAAGGCTCTTCAGTCAGTCGGTTTTGAAACAATAGCAAGTGGTGACAGCCATAATGATCTTGGTATGATACAGGCAAGTAAGGCTGGTTTCCTTTTCAGAAGTACAGAACAGATAAAGAAGGATTATCCACAGCTTGAGGCCTTTGAAGAATATGATGATCTTTTTGAGGCTATAAAGAAGGCATTATAAGAGTATCATAATATACATGATATGTGCTTTCGAACAGGCTTATTATGCGTAAAGATATGTGCGCAGAGGTGAGGATTGGTATGTTTAAATTAAGTAAAAAGGAAAATGGTCTTAATATTATAATAGTTGGATGTGGAAAAGTTGGTGCAACTTTAGTTGAACAGCTTAGTAAGGAAGGCCATGATATAACCGTTATTGATAAGAAACCCGAACGCATCCAGGATATTACTAATATGTTTGATGTTATGGGAATAGTAGGAAATGGTGCAAGTTATTCTACGCAGATGGAAGCAGGTATAGAAGAATCTGATCTTATAATAGCTGTTACAGATTCAGATGAATTAAATCTGTTATGCTGTACAGTGGCTAAAAGATTAGGTAAATGTGCAGCCATAGCAAGAGTCAGAACACCTGATTACAGTGAAGAAACAGGTTATCTTAGAGAGAAACTTGGTCTTGCGCTTATTATTAATCCTGAGCTTGAGGCTGCTAAAGAGGTAGCACGTATACTTTATCTTCCAACAGCACTTGAGGTAAACTCTTTTTTTGCGCATGGTCAGGCAGAGCTTGTTAAGTTTAAGGTTCCAGCAGATAATATTCTTAATGAGCTTAGCATAGCATATCTTGGTAAGAACATAACTAATGATATACTTATATGTGCTATAGAGCGAGGTGGAGAGGTATATATTCCTAACGGTGACTTTATAATAAAAGCCGGTGATGTTATTTCGTTTGTATCAGAAAGACATATAGCAAGAAATTTTCTTAAAACTATAGGATTTGCAACAAACCAGGTTAAGGATACCATGATAATAGGAGGCAGCAAGGCAGCGTACTATCTTGCTAAGGAGCTTATTAACATGGGAATCTCTGTAAAGATAATAGAAAGAGATAGGGAAAACTGTGAAAGACTCAGCATTAAGCTTCCTAAAGCCATAGTTATAAATGGTGACGGCACAGATCCTGATATATTAAAGGAAGAAGGTATTGAAACAATACAGTCATTTATTCCGCTCACAGGTATTGATGAAGAGAATATAATGCTTACACTTCATGCAAAGCAGGTATCTAATGCTAAGGTAGTTACCAAGATTAACAGGGTTAATTACAAGCAGGTTATTAATAATCTGGATCTTGGAAGTATTGTATATCCTAAGTATATAACTTCCGAAGCTATCATAGCATATGTGCGTGCAAAGAAGAATTCTATGGGAAGTAACATAGAGACACTTTATCATATGTTTGACTCAAGAGTTGAAGCGATAGAGTTCATAGTTGAAGCGAATTCCATGGTATCAGGTATACCTATAAAGGATCTTAAGCTTAAAAAAAAGATGTTCTTATATCATTTATCAATCATGATGGACATATTATTATTCCAACAGGTAATGATGAGATAAAAGATGGTGATACAGTTATGATTGTAACTAAGAATACAGGATTTACTGATATTAATGATATAGTCAGGTGAGGCACGTTATGAACAGGTCAATAGTAATATATGTTTTAGGTTATATATTAAAAACAGAAGGTGTACTTATGTCGCTGCCATGCCTCATAGCACTTATATATCGCGAAAAAGAAGGATGGGCATATTTTATAGTTGCCATGATAAGTATTCTGTTAGGACAGCTTATGTCTATGAGGAAGCCAAAGGATTATGTTATTTATCTTAAAGAAGGCTGTGTTGCTACGTCCTTAAGCTGGATTCTTATGGGGGTTGTTGGAGCCATTCCTTTTATGATAACAGGTGAGATACCATCATTTATAAATGCTTTGTTTGAGATGGTATCAGGTTTTACAACAACCGGAGCCAGTATACTAAGTGATGTGGAAGCAGTATCACGCTGCAGTACGACATGGAGATGCTTTTCACACTGGATAGGTGGTATGGGTGTACTGGTGTTTATCATAGCCATAGTTCCTTTGAGTGGTGGTTCTAATATTAATCTTATGAGGGCAGAAAGTCCTGGACCATCAGTAGGTAAGCTCGTTCCTAAGGTAAAGCATACAGCAAGAATTTTATATATTATATATCTTGGACTTTCACTTATAGAGTTTATCGTACTTATAGCAGCAAAGATGCCTGTGTTTGATGCTATGAATACTACATTTGGTACTGCAGGTACAGGTGGCTTTGGTATAAAAGAATTCAAGTCTTGGTGGATATTCCGTGACTATACAGTGGATAGTTACGATATTTATGATGCTTTTTGGAGTTAACTTCAATGCGTATTATATTATGATTTTTGGCAGTATAAAAAGGCTTTATCCATGGAAGAGGTAAGAGCGTACTTTGGTATTATATTAACAGCAATTGTCATAATAACTATAAATATATACTCAATGTGCTCAGGGAGTATGGGATGCAGTTACCAAGTCAGCATTTCAGGTCGGTTCAATCATAACAACAACAGGATTTGCGACAACTGACTTTAATATATGGCCGCAGACTTCAAAAACGATACTTGTTCTTCTTATGTTTGTGGGAGCATGTGCCGGAAGTACAGGTGGAGGTATAAAGGTTTCAAGATTCGTAATTCTTATAAAAACTGTGATAAAGGAACTGAATTCTTATATTCATCCAAGAAGTGTAAGAAAAATAAAGGTTGAAGGAAAGACCGTAGAGCATGAAGTTATACGTTCAGTTAATGTGTATATTATAACATATATTCTTGTATTTGTAGCATCTGTATTCCTTGTGTCAATAGAGGGCAAGGATCTGACAACGAATTTTACGGCAGTTGCGGCTACATTTAACAATATAGGGCCTGGACTTGAACTTGTTGGACCAACACAGAATTTTGAGCATTTTAATGTATTCAGTAAGCTTGTTATGATATTTGATATGTTAGCAGGAAGGCTTGAACTGTTTCCACTTCTTTTACTGTTCCATCCTGTTGTAATCAAGGAAAATGTTTGAAGATAAAAAGAAGATATAGAAAATCACAGAAAACAGATTAATAAATCTGATTGCAAAATGGAGAGAAAAATGAGATTTGTTATACAAAGAGTCAACTCGGCAAGTGTCAGTGTGGATGATAAGGTTATAGGAAGCATAGGAAAAGGTTATCTTATACTCTTTGGTGCAGGTGAGGGTGATACTAAGGAAATGCTTGTACCTTTTGCGGATAAGATAGCAAAAATGAGAATATTTGCAGATGAGAATGAAAAAACTAATCTGTCAATCAACGATGTGAATGGTGAGATACTTGTAGTAAGCCAGTTTACTTTATATGCAGATTGCAGAAAAGGTAACCGTCCAAGCTTTGTGCATGCCTGTGAGCCAGTTCTTGCCAATGAACTGTATGAAGAGTTTGTCAGGCTGTGCAGACAACGTGTGTCTAAGGTTGAAACAGGGAGAATTTGGTGCACATATGAAGGTATCGCTTGAGAATGATGGACCGTTTACAATAGTTCTTGATAGCAGGGATTTTGAGAAGAACCATTAAAAGCCGTGGATTTTATTGTGAATATTTGTTGATGTTTACAGACATTATGCAGAATTATGCAGATATTACATGAGATATTATAAATAAGTACTTGATTATATGCTTGTATAGGTGTATAGTAGATTTTGTTAACAGAGGTTAGTCTGTGCTAAGTACGAAGCAGACTGCAGTTTACATTAAAACAGAATATTAACTTCAGGGCAGGGTTAGATTCCCTACCGGCGGTACAGCCCGCGAGCGTAAAGCATGAACTGGTGAGATTCCAGTGCCGACAGTATAGTCTGGATGAAAGAAGTTATCTGATATATAACGTGTTTAGGATTGCGTGGCAGGATTTATTTTCTGTTATCTGCATTATATTGTTATATTGATTATGATTTGTGTCCTGGGAATGATAAGTTCCCAGGATTTTTATTTATCAGATGGATGTAGTAAAAGCTGCACCAGAGTATTCTTTCATCAGGGGGATTCCCTGATTGACAGGATATTCTGGTGCATTTTTTTAAAAGAAAGCGGGGGATATGTATGTGTGGATATAGCAGCACAGATGATGAAAAATATATGAGGCATGCCATAGAGCTTGCAAAGAAGGGATTGGGGTGGACTAATCCTAACCCAATGGTTGGTGCAGTTATAGTAAAGGATGGAAAAATAATAGGTGAAGGGTATCATAAAAAATATGGAGAGCTTCACGCAGAAACATCGGCTTTAAATAACTGTACTAAAAGTCCAGAGGGCGCAACTATATATGTGACACTTGAACCTTGCTGTCATCATGGAAAGCAGCCGCCATGTACAGAAGCGATAATAAAAGCTGGAATAAAGCGGGTTGTTATAGGTTCGCTTGATCCTAATCCACTTGTGAGTGGAAAAGGAATACAGATATTAAGGGAACACAATATACAGGTTGATAGTAAACTTGTGTGCAATAGAGAATGTATAGATATGAACTATGTATTCTTTCATTACATTAAAGAAAAGATGCCATATGTCATAGTCAAGTATGCGCAGACACTTGATGGAAAGATAGCCACACACAATGGACTGTCAAAGTGGATAACAGGGGAGGCAGCAAGGGAAAATGTTCATATGGACAGACATAGATATTCTGCCATTATGGTAGGTATAAATACAGTACTTAAGGATGATCCGATGCTTAACTGCAGAAGTAAAGCGATAGAAAATCCACATCAGCCAGTAAGAATAGTATGTGATACAAAGCTTAGGATACCGTATGACAGCAAGCTTGTTAAGACGGCAGGACAGATACCAGTCGGATAGTGACATGCTGTAACGATAAAGAACGTATAAGCATGTATGAGAATGCTGGATGTGAGATCATAGCTATGGAAGGTGAAAAAGATAGATATTGCACAGCTTATGATTATACTTGGAAGGAGAGGAATAGACAGCTGCATATGTGAAGGTGGTGCAGAGCTTAACTGGAGCGTTATAAAGAGCGGCATGGTAAAAAAGAATACAGGCATACATAGCACCTAAGATATTCGGAGGTGTGGATGCACCAGCATCAGTTGCTGGTACGGGATTGATGCACCAGACGATGCGCTGAAGCTTAAGGATTATACAGTAACCGTGCTTGGGGATGATATTCTGATAGAAGGTGAAGTTTAAAATGTTTACAGGAATTATTGAAGAAATCGGACATGTAAAAAGCAGTTAAAAAACAGACATTTTCACAGGTGATTGTTATAGAAGCCTCTAAGGTATTAGAAGGAACTAAAATAGGTGACAGTATAGCAGTGAATGGAATATGTCTTACTGTTACAGCCATAGAAAAAGAACAGTTTAGTGCAGATGTCATGCATGAAACAGTAAAAAGAACTTCTTTAAAAAACATACGCAGGTTCGCATGTAAATCTGGAGCGTGCTATGAGTGTGGATGGAAGATTTGGCGGACATATAGTATCAGGGCATATAGATGGCACAGGAACAGTGACAGATGTTAGAAAAGATGATAATGCAGTGTGGTACAGGATAAGTGCGGATGACGGTATATTAAAATATGTTGTTGAAAAGGGTTCAATAACAATAGATGGAATAAGTCTTACAGTTGCATCTGTGACTGATAAGTACTTTGAGGTATCAGTGATACCTCATACAAGAGAGGTAACAATACTTCGGGATAAAAGACTATCAGATGTGGTTAATCTGGAAACAGATATAATAGCAAAGTATGTAGAAAAACTGTCATGCCCATATGATGTCAGCAGGACATTGGCTCATAATACAGGTCATAACCAGCCAGTTGATAATAATGGCAGTGGCATAACTAAGGAATTTCTTTTTAAAAATGGCTTTTAAAGACATGGTAACAGATACATTTATCATATAAGGAAGGAGCAGTTTATGTTTGAATTTAATACGGTTGAAGAAGCGGTTAAAGACTTAAAAGAAGGAAAAGATTATCATAGTTACAGATGATGATGACAGAGAAAAATGAAGGTGACTTTATATGTGCAGCAGAATACGCTACAACAGAAAATGTCAACTTTATGGCAACCTATGGAAAAGGTCTTATATGTATGCCTATGAGTGAGGAGTTAAGCAGAAAGTTATGTTTTCCGCAGATGGTATCAGAAAATACAGATAATCATGAAACAGCATTTACAGTGTCTATAGACCATATAAACACAACTACAGGAATATCCGCACAGGAGAGAGGATATACAACAAGATGTGTTGTGAGTGACACAGCAGTTCCACAGGACTTTAGAAGACCAGGGACATAACTTTCCACTGGTTGCAAAGAAAAACGGAGTTCTTGAAAGAAACGGACATACCGAAGCGACAGTAGATCTTATGCGTATAGCTGGCTTAAAGGAGTGCGGATTGTGCTGCGAGATCATGAAGGATGATGGAACTATGATGAGGAGGGATGACCTTATAGCACTTTCAGAAAAATGGGATCTGAAATTTATAACTATAAAAGCCATCCAGGAGTATAGAAAAAGAAATGAAAAGCTTGTTGAGTGTGTGGCTGTGACAAAGATGCCAACTAAATACGGTGAGTTTACAGCACATTGTTATATCAATAAGCTGAATGGTGAGCATCATGTTGCACTTTGTTATAAGGTGACATAGGTGATGGCAATAATCTTTTGTGCCGTGTTCATTCAGAATGTCTTACTGGAGATGCATTTGGTTCACTGAAATGTGATTGTGGACAGCAGCTTGCTTCTGCCATGACACAGATTAATGAAGAAGGAAGAGGTATTCTGCTTGCATATATGAGGCAGGAAGGAAGAGGCATAGGTCTTGTGAATAAGTTAAGGGCATATGCACTTCAGGATGAAGGTATGGATACGCTTGATGCTAATATAGCACTTGGCTTTCCGTGGTGATATGAGAGAGTATTACATAGGTGCACAGATACTAAAAAGATCTTGGAGCTAAAACATTAAGACTTCTTACGAACAATCCTGATAAGGTATATCAGTTGTCAGATTTTGGCATGCAGATAAATGAAAGAGTTCCGATTAAAATGGAAACAACACCATATGACAGCTTCTATCTTAAGACAAAGAAAATTAGAATGGGTCATATGTTGTAAATTATAAAAAAATATACTAGTATCATATAAATTTAAAAGGAGATTAAAATCATGAGAGTATTAGAAGGAAAATTAGTAGACAATGGAACAAGAGTAGGAATAGTAGCAGCAAGATTTAACGAATTCATCGTATCGAAGCTTATAGGTGGTGCACATGATGGTCTTGTAAGACATGGTGTAAGCGAAGAAAATATTGATCTTGCATGGGTTCCAGGGGCATTTGAGATTCCACTTATAGCATCAAAGATGGCAAAAAGCGGGAAGTATGATGCAGTAATATGTCTTGGTGCTGTCATAAGAGGAGCAACGAGCCATTATGATTATGTGTGTGCAGAGGTTTCAAAGGGGATAGCCAGTGTATCACTTAATTCAGATATCCCAGTTATGTTTGGTGTTCTTACAACGATGGTCAATCTTTCACGTGAGCTTGAAAAATAAACAGTAGCTTATTTAATGTCTGTCTACAGCTTATTTAGTATTTGTACATAACTGTACATAGGTTTTTATTGTTTGTGCATATAACAGAATAGTGTATAATAATTACAGTACAGTAATGGAAATATATATGTAATAATATCAGCTAAACAGGGAGGTTTTATATGGCAGAATTAAAGTGTCCTCATTGTGGACAGGCATTTACAGTAGACGATACAGAGTTAAGCTCAATCGTACAGCAGATAAGGGATAAGGAATTTGAAAAAGATATTGAAAAGCGTATATCCGAACTAAAAAGAGCATATGCTGATGACTCACAGGCTTGAGATGGAAGCTAAGGAAAATGAGATTAAGCTTATGAGTCAGAAAGAATACGATAAAAGAAACCAGAGACAATTGCTGTAATGGAGGCTGTTAAGAAGGTTGAAGAAGAAAGAAAGACCTCGAGAGTCAGTTGATACATGAAAAGGATAAAGGGAAGCCCTTTTTAGAAAGCAGAAGGATGAGCAGATTGTTGGTCACAGGGATCTAAAACAAAGATGATGTTCACAAAAGATGGTTGGTGAAAACCTTAGAGCAGCATTGTGAGATACAGTTTTTAACCAGTTATGGCTACGGCTTTCAGGAATGCATATTTTTGAAAAGTGATAATGATTCGCTAAAGCGGAAGCAAGGGTGATTATATATATCGTGAGACCGATGAAATGGTGTTGAACTTGTTATCCATTATGTTTGAAATGAAAAATGAAATTTTGACAGACCGCAACTAAGCATAAGAAATTATGATTTCTATAAGGAGCTGGATATGACCGTAAGCAGAAGAACTGCGTGAATACAAAAGTGAAAAGCTGTTTCGATGCTTGAAAGTGATAATGAGCTTAATGGTGAATTGTTGATGTTTTCTTATAAATATGAAAAAGATGTATAAGTTAAGACCACAGTGTTTTATACCGATAATAACTTTACTTAGAAATGCTGCCATGAATGCCATGGAGTATAAACAGGAGCTTGCAGTTGTCAGAAACCAGAATATTGATATTTCTGATTTTGAAGAAAAAGCTTATGAATTTCAAGAGTGATTTCAGCAGAAATTATGATATTGCACATTCACATTTTGATAAAGCTGTCGACGAGATTGATAAGACAATCCAGCATCTTGAAAAGGTAAAAAAAGAGCTGTTAGGCTCTGACAATCAGTTAAGAATAGCTAATAACAAGGTGGATGAGGTCAGTATTAAGAAGCTTACCAGAGGTAATAAAACAATGCAGGAAAAGTTTGAGGAATTAAAGAAAAATCAATAATGAATCGACAATAATCAGTCAGGGAAACATTGTATAAGAAGCTGATGAAGTAAAAGATACAAAATAAATATAAAGTGGATACTTTTTCTGTACTAAGCACAATAAATCGCTAGAAAAGCTGTTCGATTACAGTATTATTATAAATAACAAAAAAAGATGGGTTGTTTTATAAATAAGGAGTAAGTTATCTTCGGCGGCCACTACATTTTCAGGACAGAATTATGGTGCTAAGAAATACTCAAGAATTAAAGAGGACACTGGAGAGTTCCATTGTGTTCAGGTCTGATTACATTAAGTTTTGGATTGTTCTTTATAATGATACATAAACCTATAATCCGTTTCTTTTCATCAGATGAAATGGTATTGATGTATGCGAGCAGGCATGTTATTGTCATGCTGCTTTCCCAGTGGTTTTATGCTATTTTTAACTGTATAATATCTATTGTAAACGGAACCGGAAAGGTGCGTTATACTACAGTTGTCAACATTCTTATGCTTTGGGCAGTCAGTATTCCGAGTGGCTATATTATTAACAGATACTTTGATGGAGAGGAACTTAAGGAACGTGTGTTTGAACCTTTCTTTCGCGTAGATAAATCAAGAAGCCGTGAGCTTGGTGGTGTTGGTCTTGGACTTGCGCTTGTTAATGAAATATTATATAACACGTACAAAAAGTAGTGATTAAAGCAGTAATGATTACTATTTTATTGACTTATTTACATAATTTTTATATTATATAATATATAGATAAAGCTAGAAATAATATGCGTAAATAATTATGAATATACAGTAAATATAAAATTGGGTATTATCGAGGTTAGTATGGAGAAAGAAGAACAATCATATAAGAAAAAGTAAGAATATAATAGAATTATCCAAAGTTGTTTAATATTGATACTGATAGTTCTTATTATATTTATTATGGTGAATATCAGCAGACTGGGGACATTCCAATGCGGAAATAAATTATGCAGGTCTGGTACGTGGAGCTACGCAGCGTGAAGTAAAACTGGAAATTACTGGAAACCCAGATGAATTAATTAAATATCTTGATGATATTCTTACTGATTTGAAATATCAAGAATGGACAATACAATCTTGTAGATCTTCATGATAAGGAATATCATGACAGGTTTGAATTCTAAAGTAGCTACTGGGAAGGATTAAAAAGAAATCAAAGAAAACAGTAAGAGAAGCAGGTTATCAAAACCACAGATATTGATATGTAATTGAAATATATTTTAAGATGGCGGATGAAACAGTATTTGCCGCGGAAAACTATTCAGAAAGGATAGCTATTAAAATCCGTACCTTTAGAGCTGTTGTCAGTATTTGACATGCTATGTCTTGTGATATTGATTGTTATACAGACCTTAGCAGCCATGAAAATGGCCATTAAATAAATGTTAGAACAAAAGAATATACAGATACCCATATGGGATTGCCAAATAAAAGCGCCTGTGAAGAGCTTCTTAACAATAAAAAACAGTTGGAAAGCATACGGCGTGCATAATGTTTGATTTAAATAATCTTAAGATTATTAA
>VOFC01003353.1_pt1 | contig 34369 bp, 48 predicted proteins | sample 5384161 | NCBI WGS metagenome assembly VOFC01 (sample SAMN12384722, study PRJNA508395) | human gut metagenome | isolation source: healthy gut B | host: Homo sapiens | reverse complement strand
CCCGATCAAATGGATCCCGGATTATTTCTATCCAAACAATTATAAAGAGGTCTGGAACATCGGCGGCAACGCCAAGGTGGACTATCACTTCGCGCTGGCCTATTTCAATTCGCTGAAGATCGCGGTCATCAACGTGACGGGCGCAGTCCTCACCAGCTGCCTCGCGGGCTATGCCTTTGCGAAGATCGTTCCGCGGGCGCGACGTGGTGTTCCTGCTGTATCTGTCGACGATGATGATCCTGTCGCAGATCACGATCATCCCCAAATTCGTCATTCGATCGCCTCGGTATGATCGGCACACACTGGACGCTGATCCTGCCCGGCATCTTCACGATCACCGGCACCTTCCTCATGCGGCAGTATTTCACGCAGATTCCGGACGAAGTGCGTGAGTCTGCAAAGATCGACGGCGCGAGCGAGTTTACCATCTGGCACAAGATCATGCTGCCGATGGCAAAATCCAGCATGGCGGCGCTGGCGATGATGGTCTTCCTCTGGACGTGGAACAACTATCTTGACGCGCTGGTTTCCTGCCCAACTGGAGACTTTATACGATTCCCCTGGCACTGACGAGCTTCATTGAAGAGAAAGCACGACGCAGTATCACCTGATGATGGCGGCGGCCTCGTCGGCCATCGTCCCGGTCGTGATCGTGTTCATCATCGGCAACAAGCAGTTCGTGAAGGGCATCACCGCAGGCGCGGTGAAGGGATAAAAAAGAAAAGGAGAATGAGATGAAAAGACGGCTCCTAGCAATGCTCCTGCTGCTGGCAATGGTGCTTTCGCTGATCCCTGCAGTTGGAGCAGAAAAACGCGGCAGAAAGCACAGCCTAGCATCATCTTGTTGCTGGCGGATGATTTTACGCCCGGTGGATGGACGAAAGAGACTGCAAATACAGCGCATGCTCCGTTACCTTCAAGCGGTTTCCTCGATCTGGTCGATGCCGCCGGGATCAAGACGCACATTATGGCCGGCATCATCCGCTGAAGGCCGCCGGTATGGCCAAATACATGAACGAGAATGTCCCCGGCATCGACGTCCCTGCAGGATATGACTGATCGTTCACAGGCTGCCGCCGAAGGCAAAAAGAAAAGGGAATCATGGCCCCCTGATGCAGCTCGGCATCAAAATGGCAGCAGAGATGATTGCCAGGATTCACGACGAGCATCTCTGCGACGGCGTACATATCATGGCCATCGGCGCGGAAAAGAACGTCCCCTAATGATTTTGGACAAGGCCGGATCAGAATTTAATCAGCTATATTTCAGGTGCCTCCAACATGCCTGAATTCGATAAATATAGCGATGGAGCGGTCTGCGCCAGACCGCTCTTTTTTAAGTTTCTTTCACTTGAGCGTCGGTTGACAAGGGCACGGCGGCTTTTTATTGTGTCACAAAATCACACGGCGTACCTCGCCGCACGCGCATTGAGCATCCGCTCCAGCTCTTTTGCGGCGACGCTGAGCGGATGGCCCTTGCGCTTGACGATGCGGACCGCACGCGGCGGCAGCGGCTCGACAATTCAATCGTGCGTACACAATCTGAGGTTCGGATGAAGTCCTGCGGCACAATACCGACACCGAGGCCTGCCTCGGCCATCGGGATGATCTGGTCGGCGGTGGCCGCCTCGATCACGGGCTGAAACGCACGCCGCGCCGGGCGAACTACGGCGGCATAAAACGTCGTGCGACGTGGTTCCCGCGCCGAGCGTGATGAGCGGATGCGCAGCCAGATCGGCCAGCGTGACCGTCCTGTCCAGCAGCACGGAAAACTCCGGCGCGCAGACCGGCACCTCCTGGATCGGCCGCACGCGGGTCTGCGTCAGCGACGGCGAGAGCGCGGTGGGCGTCGTGACGACGGCAAAGTCTGCCGTCGTTTCGTGCAGCGCCGCGATAGCCTGCGGCGTGGAGTGGTTGCTGATGCGAAGATGCACGCCTGGGTGTCGCGCGCGGAACTCCCGCAGCACCGGCAGCAGCAGACAGCGCAGCGCACCCTCGCTCGCGGCGAGAAACACGCTCCCGTGCTCGAGCGTCCGGCTCTGCGTGACAGCGGCCTCCCCTGCCTCGATCTCGGCAAAGGCCACACGGATGTGGCGGTAGAGCGCCTCGCCCTCCGGCGTCAGGATCAGGCCGCGGTTCGTCCGGGAAAAGAGCGTGCAGCCAAGCTCCGCCTCCAGCGTTTTGATCGCGCGGGTGAGATTCGGCTGGCTGTTTTGCAGCGCCTCCGCCGCCTTCGTCAGATTGCCGCATTTCGCGGCGTAGTAAAAGACCCGGTAATATTCGTAGTTAATATACATGGATTCCCGCTCCTGACATTTTGATTTGATATATCCAATATATCAAAAATAGATTTTACATATCTCTATAACTTGTTAATATAATAAGCGCCTGAAAAAGTCAAGAAAGAAATTTGAAACGGAGAACATCGGTATGGAGAAACAACTCATCTGCATCAGCCGCCAGTATGGCAGCGGCGGCCGGGAAATTGGCGAAGCAGTCGCAAAAAAGCTGGGGATGCCCTGCTACGATAAATGCCTGATCACGCAGGCCGCACAGAAATCAGGGCTGCCGGAGGGCACCGTCGCGGAATACGACGAAAGGGGCGAGGATTTCGGCATCGCCGTCTCGGGCAATCCCTTTGCGGACAGCGCCGCACTGGCCGAAACGTTCTATTCCGGCCAGGCGCGAGTCTTTGACGCCGAACGGCGCGTCATCCTGGAGCTTGCGGCGCAGGGCGGCTGCGTCATCATTGGCCGCTGCGCATCAGCCATCCTGCGCGGCGCGGGGGAACATCCGCTCTCCGTTTTTATCTATGCCGATCCTGCCGACCGCACCAGACGCATTGCCGCCCGGAACGGGCTGGACGAACGGCGCGCCATGCACCGGGCGCAGAAGATCGACCGGATGCGCAAGCATCACTTCGATTTTTACGCGGACACCCTCTGGGGCGAACCGGCCATCTATGATTTGATGCTCTCGTCGAGCGAATACGGAATCACCGGCGCAGCGGAGGTCATTGCCGCCGCAGCCAGGGCAGGGAAAGTGAGGAGTTTGACCATGGAACTTTGGAATTTTGGATCGCAATTGTACTGGACGTGCTTGCGGCCGTTGGGCTCGTTTATCTGGCCCAGCACCGGAAAGCGAACGCATCCGTCTGGGGAAAAGGCGCTTCACGCTCGCGCTCGGCCTCGTTCATCTTTACTTCACGTCGGCCAACTGCGCAGCACGGCCCGCGCATTTCCGCTGATCCCGGGTTTGGCGGGCTGGCGCTCAGCAGCGCTGGGCGTCGTGCCTTTGCGCTGACAGGCGCGCAGGAGGCGCCGCAGCCATGAATAAGGATTTGACGACTGGTAAGCCTGAAAAAGTCCTCTGGCAGTTCTGCCTGCCGCTGTTCGGCAGCATCATCTTTCAGCAGCTCTATAATATCGCGGACAGCTTCGTGGCGGGCAAGTTCATCAGCGACAACGCCCTTGCTGCCGTCGGCAACAGCTACGAAATTACGCTGATCTTCATCGCCTTTGCGTTTGGCTGCAACATCGCGTGTTCGGTTCTGGCGGCGCTGTTTTTTGGCGCAAAGCAGTACAAGGATCTCAAAACTGCGGTCTATACGGCGCTCATTTCCAGCTGCGTGATCTGCGCGGCGCTGATGCTCGTGGGCACGCTCTGCTCTGACGGTTTACTTCGGCTCATTAAGACGCCGGAAGAAGTCTTCGCGGACTCGAAATTATACCTCGACATTTACATTTACGGGCTTCCGTTCGTGTTCCTCTACAATGTCGCAACCGGCATTTTCTCCGCGCTGGGCGATTCCAAAACGCCGTTTCTCTTTCTTGCGTGCTCGTCCACCTCTAATATCGCGGTAGATATCCTGTTCGTCACGGCGTTCGACATGGGCGTGGCCGGTGTCGCGTGGGCAACATTCCTCTGCCAGGGCGTGAGCTGCGTGCTGGCGCTCGTGGTGGTCTTCCGCCGCTTCGCAAAGCTCCCGACGTCGAAGGGCGCCGTTTTCTCGTGGAGCCATCTCGGGCGCTTCGCCGTCATCGCGATCCCGAGCATTTTGCAGCAAAGCTTCATCTCTGTCGGCAATATCATCATCCAGAGCGTCATCAACAGCTTTGGAGCGGCGGTCATGGCGGGTTACTCCGCGGCGGTGAAGCTCAACAACATGGTCATTACATCGCTCACCACGCTCGGCAACGGCATTTCCAACTATACGGCGCAGAATCTCGGGGCCAGCAAATATGATCGCATCAAGTCCGGCTTCCGGGCTGGGATGAAGCTCGTGTGGGCGCTGTGTGTGCCGCTGGTGGCGCTGTATGTATTCGCCGGGCAGCCGCTCGTGCATATCTTTCCTCGACAGCCCGGAGGGACATGCGATGGACACGGGCGTGGTGTTCCTGCGCATCATCGCGCCGTTCTATTTCATCGTGTCTGCCAAGCTCGTCTCCGACGGCGTGCTGCGCGGCGCGGGCCTTATGAAGAAGTTCATGATTGCGACGTTCGCATGACGATCTCGTAGGTGTCGAACTTCGTCTCCTGGATGGCGTTCAGCGCATCGAAGCTCATGAACATCAGCGCCGGGTCGGTCAGGGCCTTTTTGGTGGCCTTATCGTCCTCGAGGCGGACGACGCCCGCGACGGATAATTCCGCTCACCGATCGTGACCTCCATGCCCGCGACATCGCTGCTGCCGAAGAGCTGCCAGGCGAGGTTTTCATCCAGCACAACGCGGTCCTGCGCGAAGTCGGTCTCCGCAATATACGAGCCGGAGAGGAGCGTGTAGGGATGGAACAGGAAGAAATCGCCGCCGACGCCATAGGTCTTGACGTTCGATTTTCCCGCCGGGCCGGAGACGGCGACAGACGTCGCCGTACCGGACCAGGCGTCCTGATAGAGGCTGCCGCCCTCGGGCGCTTCGAGCGAGGCGTCGATCATGGCCTGATCGAGCTTCTGCCGGAAGGTGCGGACGGCGGAGACGTCCTGCGTCTCGTTGACCGGGAGGAAGGCCGAGACCTGCGCGAATCGCTCTTCGCTCTGGCCGCGCCAGCGGTCTGCCGCCTCCTGCGTGCGGAGCAGGTTTCCGATACTCGGTCAGCCGCGCGGCACAGAGCACCGAAAGAGCCGCCAGCGTGATGTTCAGGATCAGGAGCAGCAGCGTCTTCCAGCCGGGGCGTTGCAGCTTTTTCCGGGGCTTTTTCTCGCGCGGAGGCTTCGGCGGCCTGGCCTTCCGCGCCGTTTCAAACCGCCCGCTCATCCGTTATCTGCGAGCTTCACCTGTGTGCCCGCTTCGATCGGCTTGGTGGATGTGGTGATGACGAACTCGCCCGCGCCGATGCCCGAGATGGCAGACATCGTGTCGTCCTGCGCCAAAACCTGCACGGGGACGCGCGTCGCCGTATAGCGCGTGGAGAGCGGCGTGGACTTCGACGTCAGGGCCAGGACGAACGTGCCATTGTTGTCGGTACGGACGGCGGAGTTCGGCACGAGGGCGTCGTAGCTCGCGCGCTCTTCTGGCCGATGGAGAGGGTGAGGTTCGTGTTCGGGTCGACATCGCCGGTCAGCTTGAAGACGAGGAGATTGTTGCCGCTGGTGTTCGGGTCGCGCGCGATGTTTTCGAGCACGGCCTCGACATTGCCGCCCCAATAGTTGACGACGTCGGCCTTGTCGCCGACCTTGACGCGCTTGGCCTGCTCGGCGGTGACGGAAATCTTGATGGTGTAGCCGCGGTCGGCCACGTTCAGCTTGGCCAGCGGAGTATCCGGGCCAATGGAATTGCCGGCTGTGACCTCGATCGAGGCGACCACACCGCCAACCTTCGCCTTGACCTCGAGCTCATCGGCGTTGGCCGTCAGCTTGGCCAGCGCCTCTTTTTTTCTTTTCGATGTTCTCCTTCGCGGCCTGCATGTCGAGATAAACTTGAGTCGCCGAGCTGCTGCGTGAAGAGCAGCTCTTCCAGAGCCGATTTTGTGGACTTGACCGTCTCAGCGGCCGTGGCCGCGTTTTGCAGCTTGGTCGCGGCCTCCTGCGCCGCCGTCAGGGTACTCTTGGCCTGATCGACGGAAGCCTTCAGCGCCTTGAGGGTTGTTGTCGTACTGGTTGACGATGTTCTGGGCATTGCCCAACGCAGACTGTGCCTGCATAAGCGCCTGATTGGTCGTATTGAGCTTGTTTTGATACTCTTGAATTGTCTGTGCCGTTGTTGTATATTCCTGCGCAAGCTTCAGTTCGTCCTGCAAAGTTGCAATATTCGCTTCTGCCTTTGTTTTCCCTTCCGTAGTAGGCGTTGAGCTTATCATATGCTGTCTTCACATTTTCAGCATCTTCCGTGGTCGCCTTTCCACCGAGCGCTGCGGCTAACTCCTCCGGACTCATCGCGCAGTAAGCCTGCATCACTTCATCGCGGCCACCGGCCAACTCCGATAACTTCGTATAATACGATTCATACTTTGCAATGTTTTCTGCGTTGCTTTTCAGCAAATCATTCAGATTGTCATTCTCTGTTCTGATATCTGCATTGATCTGATCGACAGACCGCACAGGCGCACCCATCTGCAATTCCTGAATCTTTTGCGTATATTCCGTGATATTGTTCTGCAAAGTCTTAACATTGGCCGTCTGTTCGGTAACGGCGGCCTGCGCATCCGTATACGTCTTATCGCTGGACGCCGTGGTGTACTGCTCCTGAAGCGAATCATAATTGGCCTGGGCAGCCTTCTGGGCGGCATCGGCCTTGGCCTGCTCCGAGGCCAGGCGCGTGGCGTCCATGGTGCTGTACTGATGGTAGATGGCAAGGGCCTCGTTATAGGCGTCGCGGGCCTTCTGCACCTCGTGGTTCTCCTTGGCCGAGTTGTTGCCCGCGTCGATGAGGGACTTTTCATAGCTCAGCTCCAGCTGATCCAGCTCGTCCTGCGCGGCCTTGACCTCGTCGGACTCCTGCGCTTCGAGCAGGAAGAGCGTGTCGCCCGCGTTGACCGACTGGCCGACCTTGACCAGCACGCTCGCAATCTTGCGCGTCTGGTTGATGGTCACGTCATAGGTCTCGTTCGCGCCGACCGTGCCGGAGCCGCGGATCTTGGCGTTGATCGTGCCGCCCTCGATCTGCTGCGCGGCCACCTCGGGGAGCGTCGCGTTCATGATCGTGTTGGAGAAGAAGGTCAGAACCAGCAGGATCGCCAGAAAAATGATCGCGGCGGTCTTGACCCATTCCCGTTTGCTGACTTTTGTTTCTTCCATGGTAAATATCCTCTCTCGTTGCGGTTAACCCTTGACAGAACCGGAATATGCGATGCCCTCGACGAGATATGCCTCGCCGTGCAGGAACAGCAGCAGTCCCGGGATCATATACACGACGGCGGCGGCAAAGGCGATGCCGATCTCGCCGGCGTTGATCTGCGACAGATAGACGGACAGCGGCTGCTGCGACGCATCCGGCAGGAGAATGAGCGGCTGCTCGACCATGTTCCAATAGTCGATAAAGACCAGAATGGCGATGGAATAGAGCGCCGCGCGGCACTGCGGCAGACAGATGCGCCAGAAGATCTGCCACTCGCCCGCGCCGTCCAGCTTCGCCGACTCAATCAGCGACACCGGGATGCGGCGCATGAACTTTGTGAGCAAAAACACCGAGAACGGCGCGAACGCGCCGGGCAGCAGGATGGCCCACTTGGTGTGCAGGATGCCGAGCCAGTCGGAGACCAGATAGTTCGGCACGAGCGTGACCTGATAGGGCATGAGCATCAGGATCACGTAGAAAAAGAAGATGGAATCGCGCACCTTGCCGCGCCAGCGCGTGAAGCCGTAGGCCGCGATGGACGCGACCATGAGCTGCGCGAAGACGATCGGCACGGTGAGGATGATGGAGTTCCAGAGCTTATAGATGTAATCCGGGCTTTTGAGCAGGACCGTCCAATACTGGCTGAACGAGACCTTGTCCGGAATGAATTTCAGGTTGATGGTTTTGGAGATATAGCTTTTGCCGTCCTTGGCATTGTCAAAGACCTGGCCGTAGTTGGCTGTGATCTCGCTCTGCGTCATGAACGAGTTTGTGATCGTCAGGAGCGTCGGCATCACGAACAGGAACGCAAACAGGATGGCCAGCAGCATGATGACCGTCCGGGAAAAATAGCGTTTCTTATTCATCCTTCCACGTCCTTTCCGAAGTAATTTTCGATCAGGAACAGCAGCGCGACCAGGACCACGATCACGATCGCGAGGAAGACCGCCGCGGCGGACAGGCGCTGATAATCGAGATGCTTGAACATGTTGTTCATGAAATGCTGGAGCATATACAGCCCATCATATGGGTAATCGCCCGTGAGCAGATAAACTTCACGGAAGATCTTGAACGAGTTGATGATGGACAGGATCGTCACGAACAGGACGGTCGGGGAGAGGTAGCGCAGCTTGATGTGGAAGAAGATATAGCTGCCCGTCGCGCCGTCCAGCTCCGCCGCCTCGATCAGCTCCTTCGGGATGTTGTTGAGCGCGGCCATGAACAGAATCATGTTATAGCCGAGGTTTTTCCAGAGGAACAGGCTGACGATGACGACCATGCAGTAGTCAGGATTTCAGCCAGTCGATCTTGTCCGCGCCGAAGACCATGAGGAATTCGTTGACGACGCCGTTCGAATGGAACAGCACCTGCCAGATCAGGGATGATGGACGCGATGGGCACCATCATCGGGCTTAAAAAGCAGGTACGGAACTGGCTCTTGCCGGGGATGCGGGCCTCGAGCATCAGGGCCAGCAGCATCGACAGCACCACCGCCAGCGGCACGGCGAGGCCCGTGAACACGGCGGTGTTCTTCGCCGCGGTACGGAACGCGGCGTTGTTGAAAACGGCGATATAGTTTTTCAGGCCCACGAAGCTGTTGTCCACGACGCCCGCGATGAACGAATAGTAGATCACCACGCCGAACGGGACGAGATAGAAAATCAGCATTCCCAGGAAACTCGGCCCGGAGAAGCACATCGAATTCAAAAAATCCCGAACCTTCAGATTCGCGTTTTTCCAGAGCGTCTTTGCGCTCTGGGGCGCGGTTTGTCGAGTTGGTAGTTTGAGCATGGCGATCCTTTCCTGCATGGGGTAAATGTCTTAGGTGTTGGGGGCGGGCATTGCCCGCCCCTATAGCGTCTATTGAGGTGCGTTGGAAAATCGTGAAACAACAATCCCTCCGTCAAAAATCTTCGATTTTTGACACCTCCCTTTCACAAGGGAGGCTTTTCCGCTGCGGCAGGGGCGAGGGCCGATGAGGGCATCGGCCCCTACAAATTAGCGTTGGGGCGGGCATTGCCCGCCCCGGGAAATGCTTAGCTCTGCTCGGCGACGTAGAGCTTCACGCGGCTCTGGATGGCGGCTGCCGTTTCCTCCGCGGTCGCCTGACCGGCGAAGAAAGGGTGCGGCCTCGTCGTTGACGATGTCCATGATGGACTCGTCGTAGACGGAAAGGCGCGTTGTCTTGGAGATGACGTCCAGGATCTGATCCGCCTGCTCCTGACTGAGCGCGTAGATGTCCACGCGGCCCGGATCATCGCTGTCCAGCGTAGTGGAAGAGGCCGCGGCGGTGTAGTACGTGGTCTTCGGGATCTTGATGGGGTCGCCGTTCTCGTCGAGGATCTGGTTGCCGTTCTCGTCAGTCTGATATTCCTCGGTCATGGCTTCCTTCATCTTTGCATCAAAAGGCTTTCTGGTTGACCGGGAAGTTCCAGACGTTGTCGCCGGTCTGATAGTCCTCGCGCACCCAGCTGGCTCAGGAAGTTCCACGCAACGTCCCTGGCCTTGCACGTGGTGGAGATGGCGAAGGTCTGGCTGGTGGAGAACCGGTGGTTGCTCGTGCCGTCCTCGGACGGATAGCCGACAAAGGTGATGCCCTCGCCTCATGTACTGGCTCATGCTGTACAGGTAATCCTCAAAGCCGTACAGATATGCCGACGAAAGCAGCTTCTGTCCGTTCTTCATCATCGTCGCATCATCGGCATACTCGCCGCTGTGCTCGCTGTCGTAGGTCTCCCAGTCAAATTCCGCCGGGAAGGACTTCACAAAGTTCAGCAGCGGATGAAGCTCTCGCTGTCGAACGAGCACTCGCCGGTCTGCCAGTTGACGAACGCGGAGAGGTTGTTGGAGATGCAGGTGCTCATGACGGAGAGCTGCGTGGTGTAGTAGTTGAAGACGTAGGCGTCCTCCTGCAGCTTGGTCATCGCGTCCTGCACGGCCGCGACGTTCCAGACGTCATAGCCGTCCACGACCTTCGAAAGGCCGAACGTGCAGTCTGGACCATGAAGCTCGCGGGCAGCTCGTAGAGCTTGCCATCGGTCTCGCAGGCCTGAATGATCTGGGGGACGAAGCTCTCGCGCGTCAGCTCGGAGTCGCTGTCGATCAGCTCGTAGAGGTCGGTCAGGATGCCCTTCGGCCGCGTAGCGCTCGATGGGCAGATTCTCGGTCAGGAACATGTCGGGGATGACGCCGGACATGATCTCGGTGTTCAGCTTGGTGAGGCCCGCGCTGTAATCGTCGTTCGTGTTGAACTCGGAATAGTCCCGACCACGATGCGATAGGCATCGCTCGTCTTGTTGAAGTCGACGATCTTCTGCTGGATGTTATAGTCCAGATAGAAGCAGGCGAGCGTCAGGACGGTCTTTTCCGGGAGGCTCGAGGCGTCTACGCGCTCCATCAGCACGAGCTCGTTGACGCTGGTCTCGTCGTCCCAGTGGTTCAGGACGGCGATGATGCGGCCGTCGTTCATCACGGCAAAGCTGCTCATGTTGTTCGAGGTTAATGTCGCTGTCCATCCAGTCGAGCAGCTTTTCCGAGGTGTCGGTCGCGAGATGTAGCCGAAGATCTTGCTGTTGTAGTTGTAGAGGAAGTCATATTCCTCGACACCATAGATGTCCCACGCGCTGTTGGGCAGCGCGGTCTTGTCTCGGTGTCATACGACTTTGTCTCGACGTTGATCGGCACGAAATAGTTCGAGCCGGTCTCGTTCTCGGCGTCGTAGATGTAGGTGATCGAGCCAACGGTGTTCGCGTCGAGGCGTTTCAGCTCGCCGCCGTTGTCTCCGGCCTCGATCGTCGCGAGATATTTGCCCTCGCTGTCGAACAGGTAGACGTTCTGCCAGTCGTAGCCGTAGATCGTCCCATCCTCGCTGACCACGACGGAGGAGATGTTGGAATAATAGCTCGCCGGCATGTCGTACGTCACGATGTCGCCGCCGCTGGCGGAGCCGACCACCGTGTCGGCCGAGGCTGTGCCGTCCGTCGTTTCGTCCTGCGGCGGGATCAGGTCGAAGCGGGCCAGCTCGGCACCGGTCGCGTCAAGGTGGACCATGACGGTCTTGTTCTCATTGACCTGATACTGCCATTCGTCCTGTGTATTCGGATCAAAATCGTCGGGCAGCTCGGTCTTATACTGATTGACAAGGCAGAAAATCCAGATGCTGCCGTCGTCCATGACCTGGAAGTCGTTGACGTAGCTGCTGCCCTCCCAGCCCTCTTCGACGGACAGGGAGCGTCAGGCCCTGCACCTCGGCGCAGACCTGGCTGTCCAGATCGAGCGAATAGAGCGCCGTCCGGTAATTGGTATATGTATAGGTGTCGGTCTGTTCCTCGCCGTTTTCATCGGTGTAGGTATAGGTCTCGGTCTGCTCCCCGTCGGGGATGCTGGCTGTGAACCAGACCGTGCTGCCCTTGGCCGCCACGCCCGTCACGCTGTCCACCTCGGCGGGTACGGTCAGATACGTCGGCTTATAGGCATATTTCGATGTCACCTGCGACTGGTCGTTCTTTGTCGGCGTGATAATGCTGGAGTTCCCATTGCTGGTGTCACTGTCACCATTATTTTTCTTGCTGCAGCCGGCCAGCACGCCGACCAGCAGCACGAGCACCAGAAACAGGGCAAAAATACGATGTTTCATAGTCAGTTTCCTTTCTGCGGAAGAACCGCGCACAATGATTGCTTTGTTGTCCCCATCATATCAGGTTTTTTCCGGATGAGAAGTCCTTCGCCTGATTTTTAAGAATAATTTAAGATTACGCCGCTCCTACTCGTCCGCGTCCGCCGGGACGATCGGAAGGATGGCCTCGGCGGTAAATTTCCCGTCCGCCTCGTGGCGGCGGGAAAGCTGCCGCCCATCTGCGTCAGGATCTTTTCCGCCGTGCGCAGGCCGATCTTGTTGCTCTCCACCTGGCCGGAATCGGCGCGGATGGTGTTGCAGATGCAGATATGCAGCGTCCGGTTCTCGGGCAGGGCCGCGATGGACACAGGCTGCGCCGGGTCGGCATATTTGCGGACGTTGGCAAAGAGATTGTCGAGCACCCGCTTGAAATACGGCACATCCACGCGCACCCGGCAGAACGTGTCGGGCATGACCATCCGCGTGGCAAAACCCGCGCTCTCCAGCTCCGCCTGCGCCTCGCCGAGCAGCTGCTCCAGCAGGACGTAGGCGTCATACGTCTCCAGCCGCATCGGCAGCTCGTCGTTCGAAAACAGCAGGCTGTATCGGAACAGCTCTTCCGTCAGCTGCTTGATGCGCCCCGCGCGCTCCTGGCAGGCAGCGAGATAGCTCGCCGTGTCGGGCGGCAGATTGCGCTGCGCGGAGATGATGTCGAGATAGCCGAGCAGGGCCGTGAGCGGATTGCGGATGTCGTGCGAGCGGAGGGCGGTGATGAGGTCGGAGTTCTGCTTGAGGGCCTTCTGCTCCTCCTCGGTCTTGTGCAGGAGCGAGGCGCGCATCCGCTCGACGCTCTCGGTCAGGCCCGCCAGCTCATCATTACCGCGGGGCTTTTCAAGCCGCGGTCAGATCGCCGCGGCCGATCTGCTCGACCTCCGCCGCGATCGTCACGATCGTGCGCGTGATGCGGCCATTGTAGCTGAGCATGAAGCACATCAGCACAAAGCACCCGATGAGCACGCTCACGATCGTCGTCAGCGTATAGAGCCGCGATTCAGGAAAAGTCGTAGACCACGGCCTGCATCGGCCCGTCGGTGAAGTAGATGGGATAGACGCCCGCGGAATTGGACAGGAGCGGCGTTGCGTCCGTCTCGTCCACATCGTCCACGCCCCACCAGCCGGCCTCGAAGGCCAGCCGCTGATTCCGGTAGAGCATCACATAGACGTCGTCCTTGCTCATCGACCAGCGGGCCACGGCGTCGGTATCACGCGAGGAGATGCGGTTTTCCTGCACGTAGGTCTGCAGCTCGCTGACGATGGCCCGCTCGCGCTTCTGCATGGCCTTCTGGTCGAGATAGACCTTCTCGATCAGCGTGTCGCCGATCCAGTTCGCCACGAAATAGGCCGCCGCCGCGGCGATCGCGACCAGCAGCACGAGCAGCTGCTTCGTCCGCAGCGAGGAAACGGCAGATTTTTTAGTCAATCTGATACCCCTTTCCCCAGACCGTGCGGATCAGGCGCGGCTCAGCGGGATTGCGCTCCAGCTTTTTGCGGAGGTTCACGATGTGGACCATGACCGTATTGTTCGACGCCGGCATATACTTTTTCATGCCAGACGTTTTCGTAGATGTCGTTCACGGAGACGACCTTGCCCTTCTGCGCGGCGAGATACTGTAAAATGGAAAACTCCGTCTCCGTCAGCTCGACGGCCGCGCCGTCGCGCAGGACGCGGCGGTTCTCCTCGTCGAGGACGATGTCCTGCCGCAGGATCTTGCCGTTGATCTTTCCTTTATAGACGCGATAGCGCCGCAGCAGCGACTCCACGCGCATCAGCAGCTCCGCGCTCGAGAACGGCTTGATGAGATAGTCGTCGCCGCCGGACTGATAGGCCTGCAGCATATCCCGCTCCTGGCTCTTGGCCGTCAGGAACAGGATCGGCGCGGAGGAGATCGACCGGATCTCCCGGCTGGCCTCGACGCCGCCAAGCTCCGGCATCATGATATCCATCAAAATGAGGTCGGTGTCCGGGTTTTCCCGGATATACTCCACGGCGCGGCGGCCATTGATGGCCTCGTGTACGCGGTAGCCCTGATGCTCCAGCATGATATGTAAAATTCTTCGAATATCCGGCTCGTCGTCCACGACGAGGATGTGAATGGTCCATAGTCGCACGCTCCTGATGGTTTTCATCCACATTGTAGCATATTTTCTTGGGATTCAAGGGTTTTTAAGAATTTTAAGACTTCTCCAAATCCCTTGCAAAATTGCCTACATCTTGTGGTATAATGGTGGAAATAGGCGTATCTATCGCCCCCGCCGCAGCGGTAAAGCCTCCCCTGTGTAAGGGGGAGGTGTCAAATCTTTGATTTTTGACGGAGGGGTTGTTGCGGGCGACCAATGGGTCGCCCCTCGTTCACCGCCAGAACTGCAATAGAATTCGTAGGGGGCGGGCATTGCCCGCCCGACAATCCCCTCAGTCGCCTTCGGCGCCAGCTCCCTTTACACAAAGGGGAGCCTTTGGGCGAGACAGGGTCGTCCGCCCCTACAATATGATTCCGATTTATCACCTTACGTTTGGAGCCAGATATGGACATTCTCTATCAGGACAACCGGATCGCCGTCTGCCTCAAGCCGCCCGGCGTGCTCTCGACCGACGAGCCCGGCGGTATGCCGTCCCCTGCTGCGCGCCGCCCTCGGCACGGACTGCGTCCGCACCGTTCACCGGCTGGACGCCGCGGTCGGCGGCGTGATGGTCTTTGCGCGCAGCCGCATGGCCGCGTCCATCCTCTCGGAGCAGATCCGCGAACACCGCTTTCAGAAGGAATACCTCGCCGTCGTCCACGGGATGCTCCCCGCAGAAGGGCGGATGCAGGACTTCCTGCTCCGCGACCGCCGGGACGGCATGACCCGTGTGGCTGAGGCGGGAACGCCCGGCGCGAAGGAGGCGCGGCTCTCTATCGCGTTCTCGCCCGTATAGACGACAAAACGCTCGTCCGCGTTGCGCTCGAGACCGGGCGGACGCATCAAATTCCCACGCGTGCAATTTTTCTGCGCGCGGCCTTACGCCCTGCTTGGCGACCGGAAATACGGCCTCGGCGAGGCGGGTGGGATCGTCTCGTCGGCAAATTCTCAGGAGCATGGTCGTGCCGCATCGGTCTTTTCCACTGTATGGCGGCGGCGAGGAGGGTGTGAAGTGCTACATTGATAAGCTGGCCGGTGAGCTGGCTGACACCATGCAGATGTGCGGTGCGCATTCTCTGGCCGAAATCACCCCGGATATGGTGCGGGTATAAGAAAAAGAGTGAATAGAAAGCTGCGTGCCGGGGTAGTAGTGTGCCAGAATATCGGCATAGCTTTTGCCCTGCTCCGCCATGGCCTTTGTGCCCCACTGGCTCAGGCCCACACCGTGGCCGTAACCCCGGGTGGTAAAGCTGAAATTCCCGCTCTGGTACTGTACCGTAAAGCATGTGCTGCGCAGGCCCAGCGCCCGGCGCAGGGTCGTGCCGGTCACGGTCTGCCCGCAGACCGTGACGGTTTTTGTGTATCCGGCGCTGGTCAGCGCTGCCGGGCCGAACCAGCCCTCCAGCGCGGCGAGGTCGGCAGAAATGCCAAGGCCTGCAAGGACCTGCTGCACCTGCTCTGCGGAAAAGGTGACGGTGTATTCGTAGTTGTCAGCGGAACGGTCGGTGCTGCTGTCCACTGAAATGAGGTAGGGCAGGGCGGAACCCCATACATTTTCGCTGGCCTCGGTCTGCCCATTGGAAATGGCAAAGTAGCTGGCGCAGGCGGGAGCGTTCTCATAATAAAGTATCTCATCCAAGACCTCGTCCACAAGGGCGGAGAGGCGGGCGTAATTCTGCTCGTAGGCGGTGCCCCAGTAGCTGCGCAGCACCGGCTCGGTCAGGCAGCCCTGCCGCCGGGCTGGGTCGGCAGTGAGCCAGGCGCCGCTTTGCAGGGTGGTGTGGTCCCGGCAGTAGAGCGCATAGCTGTGGGCGGCAACGGCCTGTGCCTTGAGCGCTTCGTCCGGCCAGCTCACCGGCATCTCGGCGGCGACAGCACCCAGAACGTATTCCTGACGGGAAAGCTCCAACACCTGTCCGGTGGCCTGATCCTCCACCAGAAAGGTCTCGGCATCCGCAGAAGGCACGGCACTTGGCGGCTGCGCAGATGCTGCAGGCGAAGATACGGCAGAAGATGCGGGCTCTGCCCCGCTGAGCACGGCGCGTGTGACCCGGTAGGCAGCCAGCGGCAGAATGCTGCCCAGCACCAGCAGGACCGCAAAGATTGGCAGAAAAAAAAAACTTTTTCATAGTCCCAAACCCTCCGACAGCGGTGTTTTTTTAATCAGAATACCGGATATACCCTGAAAAAGATGCGAAACAGGGAAAAAAGCCTTTTGTGGTGCAAGCGCAAAAAGCACCAAACCGACTTTTGTGCGCTGAACGGTGCAGTTGATGCTTGAATTTACTCTTCAAAAGCGATATCATAGAATTATACCCATCACAGAGGATGGGCGGGAAAGTATAGAAATAGGACGAAAGGAGAATTCCCCTTATGAATTTTGCACATTCGGAGGTGGCAACGCTGGACCCGAACACGATGCGGACTTTGTGTGAGGAATATGTTGCCAACAACTACATCGATCCGGAGACGAGCGAACGTCTGGGGGTCAAGCGCGGCCTGCGAAACCCGGATGGTACCGGTGTGTTGGCCGGCCTGACCAACGTCTGCGACGTTGTGGGCTATAAAAAAGGATCAGGAAGGCCATGTGATCCCCACTCCCGGCAAGCTGATCTACCGCGGCGTGAACATCAACGAGATCGTGGACGAGGCCTACCGCAACGACCGCTTTGTGTTTGAAGAGGTGATTTGGCTGCTGCTGTTCGGCAGTCTGCCCAACCAGGGAGCAGCTGGACGATTTCTGTGAGATCCTGGCAGAGCACCGCGCCCTGCCGGAAGGCTTCATGGACACCATGAACGCCCCTCGCCCAATATCATGAATAAGCTGCAGCGCTGCGTGCTGGGCCTTTACTCTTATGATGAGCACGCCGAGGATCTGAGTCTGGAGAACATCCTGAGCCAGAGCATCAATTTGATCGCCAGCATGCCCACCATGATGGTGAACGCATACCAGATGAAGCGCCGCTACTACGATAAGCAGAGCATGTTCTTCCACCTGCCCAAGCCCGGCCAGAGCACGGCAGAGCACATCCTCAGCACCTACCGTCCGGATCAGAAGTTCACCCACGAGGAAGCAAAGTTGCTGGATATGTGCCTGCTGGTGCACGCCGACCACGGCGGCGGCAACTGCTCCACCTTTACCACCCGTGTGCTGTCCTCCTCCGGCACCGATACCTACTCCGCAATCGCGGCGGCCATCGGTGCACTGAAGGGCCCCAAGCACGGCGGTGCCAACCTGATGGTGAACCGTCAGCTGAAGGATATCCTCAAGCATGTGGAAAACCCCGAGGACGACGATGAGGTACGCGAGTATCTGCGCCGCATCCTGCGCAAGCAGGCCGGTGATGGCTCCGGTCTGATCTACGGCATGGGCCACGCAGTGTACACCATCAGCGACCCCCGTGAGGTGATCCTGAAGCAGCGTGCCCGTCACCTGGCCTACGAAAAGGGCTTTGAGGAAGAGTACAATATGCTGTGCAGCATCGAACGGCTGGCCCCCGGCATCTTTGCCGAGGAAAAGGGCAGCACCAAGCCGGTGTGCGCCAACGTGGACCTGTTCAGCGGCCTGATCTACAACATGCTGGGCATCTCTGAGGATATCTACACCCCGCTGTTCGCCATTGCCCGTGTGCCCGGCTGGTGTGCACACCGCGTGGAAGAGGTGGTATTCGCCAACCGTATCATTCGTCCCGCTTACAAGTATCTGGGCGTGCGCCAGAAATATAAGCCGATCGAGGAACGCTGATGAATCCTTCTGTTTTGTTCGTTTTTATCCTGAGCATTCTGCTGGGCGTGCTGCGCGCGGCAGACCTTGCCTTTTGGCACCGACGCCGTCACCGGTCTGTGCGTGGTCGGCTCGGTGTGGTGGCGCTATCTGGCACTGGGTATCGTGGTGCTGGCTGCAGTGCTTGTGGGCCGTACACAACCTTCCCGCTCGGAAGCGATGCGTAGCCGCAGGCCGCTGGCCGGTATTCTGGCTTTTGTCGGTGCAGTATGTTTTCTGGCCGCAGCGGGTGCACAGATCGCGCTGGGCGCAGCTTCCGGTCTGGGCGGCTTTGTGCGGTGCATTCTGGAATGCCTGTGCTCCGCGTGGCTCAGCACCATGGGCCGCTGCTGGCTCAGCCCCAACGAGTGGAAAAAGCCCTTTGGCGGGCTGTATCTGGCCGTGGCGGGCAGTCTGCTGTTCTACTGGAACGTGCTGCTGCGCTTTATGGAGAACAGCTCCAGCTGGCACCGCGTGACCCCTACAGCGGCGGTGTGGCAGGCGCTTGCGGCACTGGTGTTTTTGGCAGCGCTGGCCCGGGCGCTGCATGTCCCGCAGCCGGGCAATGGCAAAACACTGTGCGCAGCCGGGCTTGCCGCATTTGCACTTTGCCTGTGCTGGCAGCTGCCCTATGTACTGGTTTTGATGAGCGGCCTGAGCTGGGCCGCACCGGCTGTCTGGCCGGAGATCTTTGCCGGACTGGGCCTTTGCTGCGTGGGCGGCATTGGCGGAGCGTGCGTTACAGCCTGCTTGAACGGGGAAAGCTGACAAAAATGTTGGCACTCTGTTGGCGCAATTGCCGAAAAGCAGGGAATGAAAGGAATTAAAATCGTACAAAAGCAAAAAATGCAGTGAATGTCTTGTTAATTTTTTGGCAGATACTTGAAACTTTCTGCGTTTTGGTCTAAAATAAAGATACCGTGATTTATCCGATTATGGGTAAAATAATTAGGAGGTACTATTAACATGGCTGTTAGAGTTGCTATCAATGGTTTCGGTCGTATTGGTCGTCTGGCTTTCCGTCAGATGTTTGATGCTGAGGGTTACGAGGTCGTCGCAATCAACGATCTGACCAGCCCCAAGATGCTGGCTCACCTGCTGAAGTACGATACTGCTCAGGGTTCTTTCTGCGGCAAGATCGGCGAGGGCAAGCACACCGTCGAGGCTACCGAGGACTCCATCATCGTTGACGGCAAGGAGATCAAGATCTACGCTGTTAAGGACGCAAAGGACGCTCCCTGGGGCGAGCTGAACGTTGATGTCGTTCTGGAGTGCACCGGCTTCTACACCAGCAAGGAGAAGAGCATGGCTCACATTCAGGCTGGCGCAAAGAAGGTCGTTATCTCTGCTCCCGCAGGCAACGATCTGAAGACCATTGTCTTCTCCGTCAACGAGAAGACCCTGACCGCTGAGGATCAGGTCATTTCTGCTGCTTCCTGCACCACCAACTGCCTGGCTCCCATGGCTAACACCCTGAACAAGACCTACCCCATCGTCTCCGGCATCATGACCACTGTTCATGCTTACACCGGCGACCAGATGATCCTGGATGGTCCTCAGCGCAAGGGCGATCTGCGCCGTGCTCGTGCTGGCGCACAGAACATCGTTCCCAACACCACCGGCGCTGCTAAGGCTATCGGCCTGGTCATCCCCGAGCTGAACGGCAAGCTGATCGGTTCTGCTCAGCGTGTGCCTGTTCCCACCGGCTCTACCACCATTCTGGTTGCTGTCGTCAAGGGCAAGGACGTCACCAAGGAGTCCATCAACGCTGCTATGAAGGCTGCTACTTCTGAGTCCTTCGGCTACACCGAGGAGATCGTTTCTTCCGATGTCATCGGCATGCGTTACGGCTCGCTCTTCGACGCTACCCAGACCATGGTCGCTAAGATCGACGACGACACCTATCAGGTTCAGGTCGTGTCTTGGTACGACAACGAGAACTCCTACACCTCTCAGATGGTCCGTACCATTAAGTACTTCGCTGAGAACTGCTAATCACAGCTCTACGCTCAAAAGTGCCTGAGGTGTCCTGCTGAATGACAACTAGTATTGGCTTTGCTGATACGAACATGCTGTGATTGGTACGACAACAGGATAACGAGTTCAACACCCTTCCTTTTGCGGCATTTACGAAATTGATATTGATGATTCTGGAAATAAAATGTCAATGAATTGCGGCGTAAATCTGTCAAAAACCGGGCGTAGATGCGTCCGGGCTTTTTCTGATGTAAAGGAAAACGGGCCGGAGTTTGGCACGGTATGGGGATGAGATCCCTAAATGTGTAAAGCGACAGGAAAGGGAAAATGAAAGAGAAATTGAGGCTTGCTGTTTTTGGCCACAAAAGGTGGTCGAGAGGGGCGTGGAGATCGTGGCAAAAGAGCTGTGCACACGGATGGCGCAGCAGGGCTGTCAGGTGACATGCTACAACAGAGCAGGACATCATGTGAGCGGTGCGGAATATGACGATGCTGGTAAAACGGAGTACGAGGGAATCCGTCAGAAGTCTGTTCCGACCATTGAACGGCGCGGGGCTAGAGATATAATACGCGGCTGTCATAATAGGGACAAGGGTACGGCAGAGAACGAAAGGCTCCGCAACCTGAAGTTCATATTTTCTTACCAAGAATGAACGACTGATCTTTTTGGGTGGTAGCAATGCCATCCAGAAAGAAATCTCGACCATGAGGGTGGGGTGACAGCCAGCGGACAGGTGGACGAGCCTATCCGCTCTTTGTGTTGGCCGAGATATTGATGAAGAATTGATTGAGTGGGATTGTGGGAAAGATTTATGAGTAAAAAAACTTGCGATTGCAATGTTCGGACAGAAGCGATTATCGAGAGAAGGCGGAGTAGAAATCGTTGTCAAAGAGCTCTGCACCCGAATGGCACAGAATGGTTGACGTGACCTGCTACAACAGAGCAGGCCATCATGTGAGTGGTGCAGAATATGACGATGCTGGTAAAACGGAGTACGAGGGAATCCGTGAACTATACAGCAACGCTTACATCTACACGCTGCCGTCTGATTTGGAAGGAATGCCGCTAAGTTTACTGGAAGCAATGAGCTACGGCAACTGCTGTTTGGTTTCGGATATTTCCAGAGTGCGCAGAGGTTGTGGAAGATAAGGCATTGATTTTCAAAAAAGTCAGATGTAGAGGACTTGCGAGAAAAATTGCAAGATGCCTGTGACCATCCTGAAATGGTTATGAAAATGAAGAATCAGGCAGCTGACTTTATCTGTGCAAAATACAACTGGGATGAAGTTGTAAAGGAAACGATGAAATTGTACAGGATAATAGATGAATTGATAATAAATAAGGTATCCCAACGGTGGATCAAGATTCCATCATTCTGGAAATCGTGAAGTGGCGCAAGGAGACCGGAAGAGATTGTAAGATCATCTTCACGGCACATGACTACCAGTTGGTCTGCCCGAACCATCAATTAAAGAACCCTATCACACATGAGAACTGTGAGAAGTGCCTCGGCGGCCATTTCGTGAACTGTATGAAAGGCAAGTGCATCCACGGCTCCACGGCGAAGTCAGCCATCGGCATGATGGAAGCAGAGTTCTGGAAGTGGAAGGGTACCTATAAGTACATTGACACTATGATTTGCTGCTCCGAGTTTATGAAGAGCAAGATGGACAGCAATCCGCTGTTTGCAACAAAGACCGTGGCAATGCACAACTTCATCGACAAGGTGGAGTGGAAAGAGACGGAGAAGAAGGATTACGTCCTTACTTCGGCCGCTTCTCTGAGGAGAAGGGCATCGGCACACTCATCAAGGTTTGTAAGGAGTTGCCGGATGTGCAGTTCATCTTCGCCGGTACTGGCACGCTGGAAGAGACAGTAAATGGTATTAAGAACATCAAGAACGTTGGTTTCCAGAAAGGCGAAGCACTGGAAAAGCTCATCCGTGAGGCACGGTTCTCCATCTACCCGTCTGAGTGGTATGAGAACTGCCCGTTCTCCGTAATGGAATCCCAGATGTATGGCACACCGGTATTGGGAGCAGACATTGGTGGCATCCCGAACTGATTCAGGTCGGCAAGACCGGCGAGCTGTTTGAGAGCGGTAATGCCGAAGATCTGAAAGAAGAAAATCGAGAAGCTCTGGGGTGATAAGGAGCTGTGTGCGAAGTACAGTGCGAACTGTAAGGACATCAGCTTCGATACCATTGATGAGTATTACGAGAAAATTATGAAGGTGTATCAGTAAGACTGGTACGTGAGGAGAGAATTTGTGGCTACAAAAGCGGATCGATACGAGGGAATAGATGGATTGAAGGCATATGCCATTATTGGAATTGCTCTGATGCACGTATTATCGAATGGAAAATACGAAATTGGAGGATTTGCATTTAACCAGCTTATTCCGTCTTTCACAAACCTCGTTTTCCTTTTTATGATGGTCAGCGGCTTTGGTATGTGCTGCGGCTATTACCAGAGAATAATTGACCAGAAGATCAGCGTAGAGGATTTCTACAAGAAACGGTACATCAAAATCTGGCCGTATTTTGCACTGCTTTGTGCGTTAGACTTTGTGATTTCACCAAGCAAGGAATCCTTGTTTGAAGTTTTCACAAATTTGACATTATGCCAAGGGTTACTGCCGAATGCCAAGATTTCGGTCATTGGTGTGAGCTGGACACTGGCAGTTATTTTTGTGTTCTATATGCTGTTCCCTGTTCTTCTGTTTTCTGATTGGAAATAAGAAGAGAGCGTGGGGCGTAGCAGTTGTGGCACTGATGTTTAACTGGCTGTGCGCTAATTACTTCAAAGCTGGAAGGACTAGTATCGTCTACGATGCGATTTACTTTATCGCAGGTGGCCTGATACTGGCCGAGTTCGCATCGAAGTACAAAATCATCGCCGGAGCGGTTCTGTTGATTGCCACGGTTGCGTATTTTGCGTTAGGCAGTTCTACACTTACGATGCTGTTCTTCTGTGTGGCAGCACTGGTCTATACCATCGGCTGTAAAGTGGGGGGATACTGGTCAATCCAGTTGCCAAGTTCCTCGGGGGTATCAGCTTCGAGATTTACCTGTGCCACATGGTGATTTATCGTGTGCTTGAGAAGCTGCACCTCGTTCATCTATTTGGAAACGGTCTGCTGGCATATATCTTCACGGCAGTCGCAGTTATATGCGGCTCGGTTGTGTTCTCAGTATGCGCCAAGTGGTTCTTAAATAAAATCGAAACATTCTTAAAAGAGAGAGTAAACAATAGGAGAATTAATTATGTCTGAAGAAAAAAAATTAAATGGTACGGTTATCGTTACTTATCGTTGCAATGCGCGGTGTTCCATGTGCAATCGTTATAAGGCACCTTCCAAGCCAGAAGAGAGATCAGCATTGAGACCATCAAAAAACTGCCGAAGATGTATTTTACAAACATCACCGGCGGTGAACCGTTCATCCGTACTGACCTGAAGGATATCGTGCGTGAACTGTACAAGAAGTCTGACCGTATCGTTATTTCCACGAACGGTTTCTTCACAGATCGTATCGTTGACCTGTGTAAAGAGTTCCCGCAGATCGGTATTCGTATCTCTATCGAAGGTCTGGAGCAGACCAACAACGAGATTCGTGGTCTGCAGAACGGCTACCAGCGTGGTTACAGCACACTGAAGAAGCTGCGTGAAATGGGCATGAAGGATGTCGGTTTTGGTATGACCGTTCAGGACAAGAATGCTCCTGACCTGGTTCCGCTGTACATGATCTCCGACGAGATGGGCATGGAGTTTGCTACCGCCTCACTGCACAACAGCTTCTACTTCGTTGAGGCAAAGAACATTATCCACGACCGTCCGATGGTCGCAAAGAACTTCGAGAATCTGGTCAACGAACTGCTCCGTAGCAACAGCCCGAAGAAGTGGTTCCGTGCTTACTTTAACCACGGTCTGATCAATTACATCTACGGCCAGAAGCGTCTGCTACCTTGCGATATGAGTTTTGATACCTTCTTTATTGATCCATATGGCGATGTCATGCCTTGTAACGGTACCAAGGATAAGGAAGTTATGGGCAATTTGAACAATCAGAGTTGGGATGAGCTGTGGAACAGCCCGGAGGCAGAAGGTTCGTGCAAAGGTTCGTTGCTGCGACCGTGACTGCTGGATGATCGGCAGTTTAAGTCCGGCGATGCACAAGTATATCTGGAAGACCTGCTACTTGGGTTCTGGTTCACAAGTTCAAGGCTTTCTTCACCAAGCATCCGTACTCTATGTATGAACTGAAAATCTGTCAGGACTATCGTGATGGTAAGGTTACGAAAGAGGAACTCGACAAGTGCAGCACCTGCGATATGAACTGTGTGATCAACAACGGTTTGAGCAAAGCATCCAATGGAACAGCTGAAGAACAAGACTGGCGAGGAAATCGTCGATGCTGATATTGCACAGCAGATGGAGAAGAGATAAGAAATGAATGCAAATAAACTATTATGTAGGTTACTTTTTTGCTATTTCCAGTTTTTACTTTGTTTCAGTCATTTCCGCTTTTGAGATGGATTAATAAGGCACTGTTGATTTGTGTAATTATTGTATTACTTTTTTTAACAGTCCGAAAAATGAAAAAAAGATGGGCTGGAATATTGGTTACGGTTGTAGTCGTGCATGTATATGCGCTCATGCAGACAACTTTCCCACTGTATAACAGCAACATGCTTTTTTATTATGGATTTTGGATATTGCTAACAATTTATTATACGAGTTATCCTGAATGTGCAGCAAGTCATTTTAAAGAAAATGAAAGATACATAGAAAAAATTGTACAGTTGTGGTCTGTCATTGTCGGAATTTCTATTTTTATGCCATCGTCATATGTAATCAATAAAGCATGGGGGAGCGGAAGATATTTTGTGTCTATAACGGGTGATTCGTTTCGACTTGCACCAACATGTCTTATGATTGTAACTTTGGTATTGGGACTTTTACTGCTTAACAAAAAGTAAAAAAATATTTGTTTTACACCATTATTCCAATGTATGGCTTTTTTGATGTGTGGTTCAAGAACCTATCTTGGAATAGGACTGTTAGTGGTTCTTGCTTTTTTTTGGTATATATATTGTGAGAAAAAACGGTACTTCTATTTTTCTCTTATTCCATTAGTGATACTAATGGGGATTTTAATTTTGAATTCGGCAGCAGGATCTAAAATCGCAGCAACGACATATACGACTAATAGTTTCTTTGACAAATGGGGAACGATTACTAACGGCCGAACAGTTTTCTGGAATTTGGATCTTAAGTACTTCTTTAAAGAAAATATCCTTAATCAATTATTGGGCTGTGGGTTTAATTTTTTTGATTATCAGATTACTAAAAGGTTCTATACAGCAGCGCATTGGGCACATAATGATTTTATAAGTGTTCTGTTGAATTTTGGTTATATTGGATTGGGCATTTATATTTATTCAGTGTATGGACTATTAAAGACATTTATTCTCGATATGAGAATGCCAAAGTTAGTGGTAACTTTAGTGTTTATGATATGGTTTTTAAATGCGATGTTTAATATGTTTTACACATACACGTGCAGTATGGTGTGTTTTCCAATGATGCTCATTGCGCTTAAAGAATATTATATGTTTAAGGTGGAAATAGCAAATGAATAGAATCAAATTCAAACGTAGAATTGGTCAGGTGCGATGTGCTGCAAAATATTATATTGTATATGTTATATCAAAATTATATCGTGTCCATGACAATGCATGGCTGATTGCAGAGCGAGGGACGGATGCACGTGATAATGGATATGTTTTTTATAGATATTTAAAAAAAAAGGTACACCCGGAAATTAGTGTGAAGTTTGTAATATCAGATACATCTCCAGATAGAGACAGATTGGAAACAGGTGATATCGTTCGATATGGCTCTTTTGAACATTATTTAAGATATATTACAGCGCCGATGCTTTTGTCTACACATTACCAGGGTTATTCGCCTAATTTTGAGTTGTTTTCTCAGTTAGATAAAAGGGGCCTGATAAGTGTCAAAGGAAAAAAAGGTATTGCTTGATCATTGTGTTCGAATGGGAAAGGCTGGCTGTACAGCCAATACAGTAAAAATAGATTTAATGATATGCTCAATTCCGAGAGAATATGAGGCACTTTCAAAGAACTCTGGATACAAACCGAGCGTTTTATGTGATATAGGCATGCCGAGATTTGACAATTTGATCGACGAGTCTGAAAAACTTCCAATAAAGCAAATTTTATTTATGCCGACATGGAGAGTTAAATATACAAATGCAAGCGAAATGGATTTCGTTCGAGATGAATATTTCATTGGTTGCAAAGAATTGTTGGAGAGCGATGAACTAGCTTCATTTCTTGAAGAAAAAAATATGAATTTTGTTTTTTACCCTCATATTGAAATGCAAAAGTATATTCATCTGTTTTCTGCCAAATCGAAAAGAATTGTAATACGTGATGCTGGCTCTGCAATTGTTGAAAATCTTCTTTTGGAAAGTTCAATATTGATTACAGATTACTCTAGCGTGTTTTTTGATTTCGCTTATATGCTAAAACCAGTAATCTATTATCAGTTTGACAACGATGAGAACGAACGAGCAGCGAGCAAAAAGATGGTTCGATTTTTGAAAAAGATGGATTTGGACCAATTTGCAGAAAAAAGTACGGAAGTAATTAAGATATTGCATGAGTTGGAAAATACACGGTTGGGTGAAAAATATCAAAAACGGGTTAAAGAAATGTTTCCTATCCGAGATAAAAATAATTCAGAACGAGTGTACCAAGCAATTATAGGTTTAGAGAAAGATGAAAGAAAATAGAAATGGCTTGAAAAAAATTATGCATACAATTTGCTTTATCGAATTGTAACATTAGTCACACCATTGATTACATCTCCGTATATTTCGCGAGTGATTGGAGCAGATGGAATTGGTCAATACAGTTATACATATGCAATTTCCCATTATTTTTTGATTTTTGCAGTGCTGGGCGTTTCCGACTATGGTAATAGATGTATTGCAAAAAGTAAGAGATTCTAAAGAAGAACGAAACAAAGTTTTTAGTGAGATTGTATCCCTGCAAATACTATTATCAGTAGGAATGAGTATATTATACATTATATACTGCTTGGTGGTTACTGAAAATAGAAGACTTGCTTATATGCAGGGGTTTAACGTTCTCTCTGCGATATTTGATGTGACATGGCTGCTATTTGGATTGGAACTCTTTTATGTTACAACATTGCGAAATGTTATTGTAAAAATAGGAACAGTGTTGTTGATTCTTTTATTGGTTAAATCACCAAATGATGTTTGGAAATATACATTAATTATGTCAGGAGGAACACTGGTAGGTCAGTTATCGGTTTGGCCAATTTTAAGAAATTACGTTTGTTTTATAAGACCAAAATGGAATGATGTTATAAAACACTTGAAGCCGAATCTAGTGCTGTTTTTACCAGTTATTGCAAATGATCTGCTGGGATATTTTGATAAGATTATGATTGGAAACATGTCTATTGATGCCGAATTAGGCTGCTACGATAATGCTGAAAAATTGCTGAGTATTCCTAATAGCTTAGTGACAGCGTTAGGTACTGTTATGCTGCCACAGAGTATCCAATTCAATCGCAAAAAGGAGAACTAAAATCGGTCAATGAAATGATTCAAAAATCAATGCTATTTGTAGTATTTGCAACGAGTGCATTGGTTTTTGGAATATGCGCAGTAGCTAAAGAGTTTGTTCCCTTGTTTTTTGGGACAGGGTTTGATTTGGTTGTTCCACTATTATACACTTTAGCGCCATATATTATTTTCGTTAGTTGGGCGAATGTTTTGAAAACACAGGTTTTACTTCCAAATAATAAAGATATGACATTTGTCGTTTGCTTAATCTTGGGTGCATTTGTTAATGTGGTGTTAAATTACTGTTTAATCGGAACTAGCGGTGCAGTTGGAGCTGCAATCGCAACAACAATTTCTGAGGGATTGATTGCGGTTTCAGAAACAGTTGCGCTAAGAAAACTTATTGATGTAAAGCGTTATCTAATTCAAGGACTACCCTTTATATTATTTGGTTTTTTAATGTTCAGTGTGATTCATGATTTATATGTTTTGAATGATATCATTACGTTAATCTGTAAAGTAATGATTGGCGCTATCGTATATTTGGTATGCTCATGGCTGTATATTTATAGATTCTATCCGGATGTGATCACGTCCTTAAAAGTATTTCGGAGGAAAAAAGAATGAAAAAAGTAACATGCATCAGCTATCATGCTACCGGCTCAGGAGCGGTAGATGATTATTTGCGGGAATTCGATGGTTTTACATATGCTCCTTCAGATGTTGAATGTAGGTTTTTACAGGATCCGGACGGAATTTCTGATCTAGAATATAACCTTGTTGATAATTGGCACAGGCTCAATAGCGGATTTGCAGTAAAACGTTATAAAAAATTTGCCAGAATGAATAAGAGAACGTATCAGCTGATATTTGGTAAGTGCTGGCTGGATGAGACTGACAAATATATCCGTGATTTGGTGGATTTTGAATTTCCTGGTTATTGGCATGGGGATGTAAACGAACAGCCCTTTATCCCATGGGCGATTTATAAAATACGGAGAGCTTTTTCAAAAATAATGCCGCGTAAATATAGAAAAACGCAGGATTACAACTATTTTCCGTATTTAACAAGTTATCATTGCGCTTGTAGCAGAGAAGAATTCTATCAAAAACCCAGGATTACACGGAGGCACTGTGCGAGAAAATGGCAAGGCCTGATACAGAATACCTTGTACTGGATCAATGTGTATCGACTACAAATGTAAAAAAGATACTTAAATTACATTCGGGATCTAAAGGTTATTATAGTAGATAGAGATCCAAGGGATGTTTATATTCAAGCAATGAGGGATGGAGACCATGTTTTGCCGCATGATCCTCTTTTTGTTTGCAAAGCAATATCGAGATATGCGGCGAACGATTGACGATGAGATAAAGGATCCCAGAATACTGAGAATTCATTTTGAGGATTTGATTTATCGGTATGATTTTACCACCAAACAGATAAATGAATTTCTGGGAATTTCCGAGGAAAAACATAAAGATCTTCGAAAACATTTTAATCCGGACATATCAATAAGAAATACGCAACTGTGGATAAATGATAAAAACTATAATAACCAGATAAAAATTATAGAACAAGAACTCGAGGATTTTTTATACCTATTTCCTAACAGGGAGGATGATAGACAGTGATTAAAGAAATCAAAGGCGAAGACTTTCGGAAAATGCAACTAACAGAACTGGATATGTTGGTTGAATTTGATAAGGTTTGTAGAAAGTATAATATCAACTATGTCTTATTTGGTGGAAGTCTGCTTGGAGCGGTGAGACATCAGGGTATATTCCATGGGATGATGATGCTGACATTGGAATGCTTCGCGAAGATTACGAAACATTCAAGAAGCATAAAGACGAGATGAATCCTAATATTTGCTTCTTTCAAGATCATGATACAGACCCTGAATATAGATGGGAATATGGAAAACTACGACGTACAGGCTCTACTTATATTCGAGTTGGTCAGGAACACTTGAAATGTAAAACCGGAATTTTTGTTGATGTGTTTCCAATGGATGATATTCCGCTTTCAATTGTTGGGCAAATATTTCAGGATTTGCATTGCTATTGTTTGCGGAAGATTCTATGGTCTGAGGTGGCAAAAGAAAACACAGTGGGATTTTTGGAAGGTATGGTTTACCCTTCTATCGAAGATTCCGGTCGATTTTGCATTTCATGGATATGAAAAATATTCAAAGAAGAGCAGAAATTCTTCGCTCAATCGGGTTCGATGCTTAGGATTTCCTGCAACAGGGATGTTATATAAAAAAGAACCCACTGAGTGAGCGATATGGGATGCCAAAATCATGGTTTACAGACCGCGCAGAATATATGTTTGAAGAAAAAAAGTTGTACAGTTCAAAAGACTATGATACGGTTTTGAAATATATCTATGGCGATTATATGAAGCTTCCTCCTGAAGATCAGAGAGAGCCACATTCGCCTTGTTCGGAGATAGTATTTCCAGGTGAGGGAAATATATGATTATAAGGTGTCAAAAGAAGATGAGAAAATCATCGAATCATATATTGGAACAGAATATTATAAATGTCTTTATCTCTATATGAATTTGCAAAGATATGGAACTGGTTCACAAGCTATTGATGTCTATATGGATAAATTTGAAAATAAAATAAAAGCGGTTTATTTATTTTATTTTTCGTGTGTCCATGTATACTCGATAGATAATGATTTTAGTGTACCAGAATTAAAAGAACTGCTTAAAAGTCATCCAATAAAAATGATTTATTGCGAAAAAAGTACAGCAGAGTATATAGGAGGTAATTATTCCAGTAGCGAACGGCCTTTTTACTATAACGTATGGTTGGGTAGCAGAAATCACTAATGTTGATGAAAAACATAGAGAATCAGTACAATTAGCATCTGCGAACGATTTTAAACAGATTGTTCAAATGATCTATGGCGATGAAGATATTGGAAAATCTTATAATAAAAATGAACTGGCTGAGCAGCTTCTTCAGCGTTCCAAAGAAGGATATTCCAGAAATTACGTGATAAAAAGAACGATGTGGTAATTGCTCATGCGTGTACAAATGCAGAAATAGATGGAGTAGCTATTGTCGCAGAGCTAATAGTTAATAAAGAGTATCGAAGGAGCGGCTATGCACTAGAAATATGGAGAGCTATTTGCGAAGAAGTATTAAAAGAGGGAAAAAGAGTTTTTTCCTTCTATTATTCAAACGAATCCAGAAATCTCCATAAGAAAGTAGGCTTTCACGAAGTTTGCGAATGGGGAAAAATTGTATTTAATAATAATTACATGGAGGTATAAATATGTTGAATTTTACAGTTGGACCGGTTATGTCAGATGAAAAGATTAGAGCAATTGGTGCAGAACAGGTTCCATATTTCAGGACGCCTGAGTTCTCTGCTGTCATGCTTGAAAATGAGATGCTGATGAAAAAGTTTGCGAAAGCTGGCGATGAAGCTAGAGTGGTGTTTATCACTGGTTCTGGTACGGCAGCGATGGAAGCAACTGTTATGAATGTCTTTGATAAGACGGATAAGGTTTTGGTCGTAAACGGTGGCAGCTTTGGACAGCGGTTTGTTGAGTTGTGCCAGATTCACGAGATTCCATACGAGGAAATCAAGCTGGAGAAAGGTAAAGCACTCAAAAAAGAGCAGTTGGATATGTACGACGGTAAAGGCTTTACAGGGTTCCTCGTTAATGTACATGAAACCTCAACAGGTGTTCACTATGACATTGAGATGATCAGTGAGTTTTGTAAGAAAAACGGAATTTTTTTTTTGGTCGTGGATGCCATTAGCTCCTTCCTTGCAGACGATTTTGATATGAACAAATTGGGTGTGCAGGTAATGATTACTGGTTCTCAGAAAGCATTGGCTTGTCCTCCGGGCGTATCAGTTATTGTCTTGTCCGATGAAGCGGTCAAACGTGTAGAGGCCCCGCGATGTGAAGTGTATGTATCTAAATCTGAAGTCTGCTCTTAAAAATGGCGAGCGGGGACAGACGCCTTTTACACCAGCGGTAGGAACTTTGACGTCAAATCAATGCCCGTTTAAAAGAAATTGATGCTGCGGGCGGTGTTGAGAGCGAAACAAAGAAAATTGCGGAACTTGCTCAAGATTTTAGAACTAAGATTAAGGGGATTGCCTCTAGAAATCGTTTCTGAGTCGATGTCTAATGCAGTTACACCGTTGCATCCGCTGAATGTATCGGCCTATGATGTTTTTACGATGCTCAAAGATGAGTATGGTATTTGGATTTGTCCCAATGGTGGAGAGATGAAAGAAACCATCTTCCGTGTAGGTCATATTGGTGCATTGACAAAGAGGACAACTCCACGCTTGTGAATGCTTTTAAGGATTTACAGAAGCGTGGACTTTTGTAAAAAGTGAGAGGAAGCAAGAAATGGTAAAAGTAATTACATACGGAACGTATGACTTGCTTCACTATGGTCATATCAAACTGCTAGAACGTGCAAAAAGCACTGGGAGATTATTTGATCGTTGGCGTTACAGCGGATGATTTTGATAAAACCCGTGGAAAAATCAATGTACAGCAGTCCTTGATGGAGCGTATTGAGGCTGTACGTGCCACAGGACTTGCGGATAAGATCATCGTGGAAGAATATGAGGGTCAGAAAATTGATGATATTCGTAGGTACGATGTAGATATTTTCACGGTGGGTTCTGATTGGGCTGGAAAATTTGATTATCTGAATGAATATTGTAAGGTGGTGTATCTTCCGAGAACGGAGGGAATCTCTAGTTCTGAAGTACGGAGTGAACAATGTAAACTTCGTATGGGAATTGTTGGAAAGGCCGCTTTCAGAACAAAGTTTGTAGCAGAGTCTAAATATGTAAACGGCGTTGATGTAATTGGTGTATGTGCATCGCAGAAGAGTGAAGAACCTGAGTTTGATGGGATGTTCTATACCGAAAACTATGATGAACTTCTTGAAAAAGTGGATGCCGTGTATATTGTTTCCAAACCAGAGAAACATTATATTGATACAAAAAAGCTCTTTTGGCGGGGAAACATGTTTTGTGTGAATCACCTATTGCTTTAAAAGAAACGGATTGTGAAGAACTATATTCGATTGCTGAAGAACATGGGCTGGTTCTTATGGATGCTATTAAGACGGCATACTCAACGGCATACGAACGGTTAGTCCTTCTAGCTAAGACTGGAAAAATTGGTAAGGTTGTATCGGTTGATGCTGTTTGTACTAAAAAGAAATGGAGTGCGAGAAAAATGAATTTATCAAATACATCATATTGCAATCATCGTATCCGATTACGAAGCAGCAAAGGGATTTCTATGTGAACAGCTGGGATTCTCTGTCATCAGAGGAAACTACCGCCCGGAGCGTAAGGACTGGAAGCTGGATCTTCGTGTTAATGACATACACGGAACTGGAGATTTTCGCTGAGGAAAACCTCCGAAGCGTGTGAACCGCCCGGAGGCCTGCGGTCTGCGTCTACGCCATCTTGCGTTCTGCGTGTGAGAGCGTGGCAGACGGTGAATGAATTGGCGTGGATGATTACACCGGTAAGAAGATGACTTTCTTCCATTGAATGTGAGCCGATCAAGAAAACCAGGCGGTTGACGATTATACCGGGAAGAATCTGAAAGAAGATGACTATTTCTTCGAGGTCAGTCTGATTATTCGTGGGGGCTAGTACCATCGGTTCAACGGAAAGATGGCATGGGTGAACATTATGAGCAGTATATAACGACCAATTTCATGATTCATACCATGCGGCTGAATCTAGTGTTCCGCAACGGTATGACCGCGCATCGTGGTTGACGTTAATGCAGCATTATGGATTACCAACTAGATTGCTGGATTGGTCGGAATCGCCTCTGGTTGCATTATATTTTGCATTGAGCAGTGATGAAGATGCAAAGACGGATGCAGCCGTCTGGGTTCTGAACCCGATGGAGCTGAATAAAAAAGTGGGTTATGGAGAATATGTGCCTCCGATAAGCTATGATAGTCTGAGTGGTGACTTCGGGGTACTCATAGAACATCAGGTGACCGCCCATGACGTAGGTGTCGTAACCGGGAAGCTGTGCTTCGACAAAGGGCTTTGCAATGTCCTGCCAGTGTTCTGCAATGAACATCAGGCTGGGCATCGTTGCACCGACATCTTTTTGCGATTTCAAGATAGTTGGAGAACACAGCGTCGCAGAACAGCTGACGGCAGATCCAGTATGGTGTGCGGCCGGAAATATCCAGCAGATACTCCAGCTCATCAGGCTTCATCTTATGCTGGATCATAACACCAGTCGCATATTCGCTGAAGAATTCACGGCAGCCCTCAGAAGAAGTCAGTACCTGCGTGGCGACCTGAGACAGCTCTTCAATCGTGCCCTCAGTCCACCACTTCGGGTCAGGGAGAGCGGGAGCGGAGACATATCGATAGTCACAACGCCGCGCAGCTTGTCTTTGCCGAACTGCTGCACGTAGCTCCATGTGTCAAGGTTGCCCGTGCTCCAGCCAATCAGGACAATATCTTTGAGACCCAATGCATCAATCAGACCTGCTACATCGCGGCCATGGGTCAGGTAGTCGTTTCCATCCACGGTTTTGGCAGAATAGCCTTGGCCGCGAGGATCGATAGCAATGACACGATATTCAGAGGAGAAATACTCCAGTTGGTTCTTGAAAATCTCACCAGAGAAAGTCAGGCCGGGAATGAAGACCAACGGTTTACCTTCGCCTTTTTCCAAGATATGTAACTCCACACCAGGGGCTACAGTGACATACTTGCTTTCAATACGATCTTTTGCCATGAGAAAACCTCCCAACAAAACCTATAAATCGAATTGGCTTGTCTGAATTATATATCTGGAAAAAGAGAAAAAGCAATAGCTTGATAGAAACTGCACTGCTGTAATCTACAAAAATTTTCAGTGCATGAATATCAGTAACAGTTACACAATGTTAAA